>OFGS01000100.1_pt1 | contig 24338 bp, 24 predicted proteins | sample 1521851 | NCBI WGS metagenome assembly OFGS01 (sample SAMEA3142070, study PRJEB24117) | hot springs metagenome
TAGATAAGGAGGTAAGGAAGATCATCCAGCCAATAACCATAAAGAAAAAGTGGTTATCTTGTCTAAGTTTAGATCCTTACTCTGACTTTTTGTCTTGCGATACTAAACTATTTCATCTCTAAAGAAGATGATACCTTCTAAAGAGGGTGCGAGCGAGGAGTTATGCAGGGCAGGTAAGTATCGTAAAACCGAGCTTAAGCCTCTGGAAAAAAGAGTTGAAAACTCACAGCTTAAATTCTGGCTCTAAAAGCATAACTAGGTTTATGGCTCCAAGGGCAACGCCGGGCCAGCCTTGTCCCGGAAAGACCGTATCACCAACTAGGTAAAGCCCCTCTACAGGTGTTATTGGAGAAGGGTATCTCAGGAGGTAGTACTCCCTTACTATAGGTATGCCACCGACTGAACCCCTGTACCTTTCTGTGTATTTCTCAAAGGTCTTGGGTGTTCCCACCTCCACACTCTCCACCTGCATAAAAGGAAAGCGCTCTTTTAGGACTCTCAACACCCTCTCCTTTATACTCTCTTTCTTCTCTTCGTACGCTCTTTGATCCAAGTTCTCCCACTTTTCAAGAAGTGTATGCGTGGACACGGTGGCGCTTCTGAACCCATCCTTAGACAATATTGGATCATCCCTGTCCGAAAGGGAGAAGAAAACGGACCTGCTACCTGTTTCCGAAAAGGGCTCTCTTAGGATGATAAGATGGTGGTGGTCTGTGTTTTGTGGGAAGTTATCCTTTAGTTTCAGATACAGAGTGAGTGCTCCCCACATGCGTTTAAACTTTCTCACTCGTGATAACACGAAGTCCCTGATAACACCGTTCATAGAAAGGATTTGTCCAAAGTTCCACACCGTTTTGTTGAGTATAACCCTCTTGCTCTCAAACACTCCTCTGTTGGTGATCAATCTAAAAAAGCTTCCCACCTTTTCTACGCTCAGGACTTTAGTCTTTTTCTCTACCTGATATATCCTCTTGGCAAAGGACTCCACAGCCTGAGACATGCCTCCTATTACGTAGTAGTTGTCCATGTTGGGATAGGCAAGCCCCAAAGAGCCCACTACAAAGGGAACATCCTCAGAAAAGGCTTGAGCGGTTATGAGGATGTGGTATTCTATGAAGTCCATGTAGCTTTTGTCTATGTTTCCTAAGGTGCTAAGTACGACCCTTTTTGTGCTAGTTAGGTGATAGGGCAGTGTTGTTATAACATCCTTAAAGTGCCTTAGAGAGGAGACTATAACCTTTACAGGAGAAAGGGGATAGGGAAGAAAGTCATAAACCATCTTCCACACGGCATTGTTTACCTTTAATACCTGATTCCAAAACCTGTAGTTGTTCCTGTTTGGGAAGTTTCTTTCTATCTCTTCTAAAGATTTATCAAAATCGGTGTATCTCCTTATTATCTTATCATCTATGTAAAAGATAAGGGAAGGGTCTATTGGTTTTACAGGCAGCTGGAGCTTTAAAATTCCCATCACTTTGTCCAAGGGCATGTTGTTTTTTAGACCCACAAAGGTGGTAGCCCCTGCGTTGTAGTAAAAATCGCCCCTTTTGAACGTTCCAGCGCATCCTCCAAGGTATCCAAGCTTTTCAAAAAGGATGACCTTCTTACCAAGATGAGAAAGAAGGGCACCAGCCAATACACCGCCCACACCACCGCCAACGACAGCGTAATCGTACATGGTTTAGAATATATTCTGTGCTAATTAAAGAGTTTGCAGAATTTGTAGATAAAGTGAGAAGTTTTTTCAAAAAACGCGGCTATACCGAGGTATTTACTCCAGTACTTCAGCCCTTTCCCAACTTAGATCCTCACATAGAACCTATCGAGCTAAAGGTGAAAAAACCCAAAGAAACCACAGTGTACCTACAGACATCCCCCGAGCATGCCATGAAAAAGCTTTTAAGCAAGTACAAAACGGATATATTCCAAATAGCAAAAGTTTTTAGGAATGGAGAGCATGGCAAGTGGCATAGAGTAGAGTTTAGTATGTTGGAGTGGTACAAAGTAGGTGCTACCTTTGAAAACCTTATGGAGGAGATCGGCGAGCTTTTAAGCTATCTGGGTATAAGCGACTCTTACACCAAGATTAGGTTAGAGCATGCCTTTGAAGAGTACGCAGGGATCATCCTTTCAGAGGACGAGGAAATCTTTAAAAACAACCTTATAGCCTACGGCTACGATTTCGATGACAAGGAGGACTGGGAAACGCTTTTTTACAGGATTTACATAGATGTGGAGAGGTTTTTGGGTCAAGACGTGCCTACCTTTATAACCCATTTTCCAAGTAGGCTCTGCATGTACGCTAAAGTGGTAGATGGATACGCCGAGCGTTTCGAGCTGTATATAAAGGGTGTAGAGATAGCCAACGGATGGACAGAGGAAACCTCTAAGGAGGAGATACTAAAAAGGATGGAAACCTTCGCAAAGGCAAAGGGTTTGAACGTAGACCAAGAGCTTATAAGAGCTTATGAGGACTTCCCACCGTGTGCGGGCTGTTCCATAGGTCTTGAGCGCCTCTTTATGGTGTGGAAAGGTATAGATGGTTTTGATAACCTAGAAACTTTACTTGCGTAAATGAGACTTTGTTGCACAAATTAAAAATAGCCCTTCAAAGTGAAGGAATATAAAAGAGCATGAAGATAAGAACTCGCCTTGTTTAACAATGTAGCCATTCCTTTAATTTATACAACAAAACCCGTAAATGAACGTGCGACAATGGAGCAAGTGACATGAAGAAGGCAATTCTCCAACAAAGAGCGGGCGAGGAACTTAATAGTTAGGCTGTGTAAGCCTTTTTGAAAGATGCTTTTGTAGTTTATGCAATAAAGCCTCTTAACTATCTGACTAGACAGACTTTGTTGCATAAATAAACACACCCTGCTAAAGTGAAGGAGTATAGCGTTTCTAGTGCTAGTGGGAATTTCGAACTGTGGCTGACTGGAACCACTGCTAAAGAGCAATAATAATGCAACAAAGCCACCTAGAACTGTAAAAAGTCAAAACCGAAAGATTGCTTGTGCAAAAGTCCCTTGGAGACAAGCATATCCTCTTCCTCTTTTATAGAAAGCTCTGGATAGAGAAGCTTAGGGCAAGCAAAAGAACAGTTTTTGCAGTGTGTGCAAAGGTCTACTTTTTTCCCTCTTATTAACTCCAATATCCTGTCTTCTTCTGCGTATTTGAAGCTTCTTAAGAAGAACATGGGACCACCAAAAGAAGAGCTTTCTAAAAGGACTGGACATACAGAGTCGCAAAGACCACACATTATACACTCCCAGGGCCTTTCTTTGCCCGTGCTGTAAGTGTAGGACTCTTGAGGATATACACCCCTTAGTCTCTCAAGGAAGACATCATGGTCGATCACAAGATCCTTTATTATTTCAAAACCAGGTAGTGGTTCTATAAAGACATCCTCTCCAAAATCCTTGACCTTGCTGGAACATGCTAAAACGGGTTTAGAGTTTACCCTTACACCGCATGTACCGCATACCGCTGACCTGCACATGCTGCGATAGGACAGCGTTGGGTCTATATCTTCTTTTATGGTATTTAAGACGTCCAGGATGGTAGATGATTCTTCGACTTCTACGCTATACTCTTGAAGTGTACTGCCACGTTTTATCTTAACGTTGAGCTTCATTAACAACCAATATAGGCTTCTTCGTAAAGCTTGTAAAGATCCTCTATGGAAGGTTCTACAGGGTTTATGGCAAAAATACCTCTGCCCGTCATGTAAACGTCCTCTGAGAGCCTCTCAAGCTTTTCTTTTTCAACTCCCAGATCCTTCAGCGACATCCTCATCTTTACCTTTTCCAAAAAGTCTGCCACCGCATCCACAGCTTTGTGGGGTTTTTCCTCATAACCCATAAGCCTTGCAAGGAGGGCATACTTTTCTGGATTTCCTACGTAGTTGTACTTGGTTATTGGCACTGCCAACGCAGCCAAACCAGCTCCGTGCGCTACATCGGGATAATGCGCAGATACAGGGTGTTCCATAGCGTGTATAAGCGCAACCCTCTTTTTGTCTATCGATATACCCGCCAGCATACTGGCATAAGACATAAGCTCTCTAGCTTTTTTGTTTTGCGGCTCCTCCATTGCCACAGGTAACCAATCCCTTATTATCTGTATAGCCCTTATGGCAAACTCTTCGGCCATAGGGTTGTACACTTTGTTGGTCAAAGACTCTAGAGCGTGCATGAAAGCGTCCACACCCGTTATAGCAGTTAACTTACTATCCATGCTGACGGTAAGGGAAGGGTCTACGATGGCCACCTTTGGATAGTTCAGGGAGTGGGAGATGACCAATTTTTCTTTCCTTATGGGATTTGATATCACAGAGTACCTGTTAACCTCTGAGCCTGTGCCTGCGGTCGTGGGAATGCATATAACAGGTCTGTTTAGGAAAGGTATTAAGTTGGGACCTTCTGGGTAGTTTACGTAATCCCACGCGTATCCCTCATTGGAGGATACTATGGATACAGCTTTTGCACTATCTAAGGCGCTTCCACCACCGAGACCTACGATGAAATCCACTTTCTCTCTAACCGCTATGTCGCTGGCTAGGTTCACCATCTTATCGGTAGGATTGGGCTCTATTTGGTCAAAAACGATGATTTCGTTAACGCCGTTTTTCTTGAGTATGTCTACAACCCTTTGTAAATACCCATGCTCTTTTGAAGATTTCCTACCGGTTACCACAAGAGCCTTGTAGCCAAAACGCTTTGCTACATGTCCAAGCTTTTCTGTAGCCCCCCACCCAAAGATGATCTCCACGGGCAGGTAGAAATCGAAATGTTTCATGCTTCCGTTATATCTTCCCTCTGTATTTCTAATTCTTCGGGTAGTGTGGCTTCAAAGGTTGGCACTGTGTAGGTAGGTATTATACCTTCTTCCTCTACCTTTTCTGCACAGTGGGCGTGGTAGCGTGTCCATGGGATTGCGGATAACCTTTCAAAGGGTATAGGTTCTCCGCAGTACTCGCATATTCCGTAAGTTCCCGATTGCATTTTTTGAAGAGCATAGTCTATTTCTCTCAGCAGGAACATCTCTCTACCGGAGAGATTGTCAAGAAGTTCTTGGGTGTAAGTCATCTGACTTAGGTCTTCCAGATCACCGGGCTCCTTCGCCTCTTCCTCTATGCGTGCCTGCGTGTCCTCCTTTTTGCGATAACGTTCAAGAAGCTTTTCCCTCTCCTCTTGTAACTTACGTCTTAGCTCTTCGATCTGTTCCCTTTCCAACATTTTCCACCTCCGAAGTTTTTCCAAAAATAATTTAGTTGTAAGAAGAATAAATGTAGTAATTATAAAGCACCCTTTGAAGGTAATTCCTGGTCTCGGATATGGGGATAGTTTCTATAAAGACGTAAGGGTCTTTGTACTGTATAAAGCCCTTAACTCTGTTTTCGCCTGCGTTGTAGCTTGCTATAACCCTAACCATGTCCCCATTCCAAAAATCCATTAGATACTTAAGATAAGCGGTGCCGAGCCTTATGTTAGTCTCCACGTCGTACACATCTATAAGGTTTATACCTTCTTTATTTGCAACCCAACGCGCAGTGCTATCTATCAACTGCATAAGACCTTTTGCGTTGGACACAGAAACCGCATAAACATCAAATAAGCTCTCCTGTCTCATTACCGCCCACACCAAGTTTGGGTCTACGCCGTACTCTTGAGAGATTTTTAAAACCTGAGAGGAAAATGGCTTCGGGAAAGCCACAGCGTTGTAAATATCCGAAGATGCGGAGTATTTTCTCAGAGCGAGCCTTATACCTAAGAAAGGGTCAAAATTTACGATCGACGCTATATCCGAAGGTGAGATGTGTTCTATCCTTGCAAAAGCTTCAAGACGTGCGTAGTGTACAAAACCTGCATCGTGTATAGCCTTTATAACGTTTGCTTCTTTCGGAAAGGTCTCCCCCAGCACTCTTTTAAAACCCCTATGCACGAGCGGTTCTTTCAGGTAAGCACGTGCCATCAGAGAATAAAAACCTTCGCCCCTAGAGCTTTCCACCATGTACTTGACCGACAGACTGTTAATACCGATGCTAGAATAACTCTTTGATATCCAGAAGTTGGATTTGGACTCCTCGCTTGGACTTTTGGAATAGCTTTTAGATTCTCTAAAGTAAGATATGGCATTTTCGTAATCGCCCAGAATGTAATGCACAAGCCCAAGGTAAAAAAACTTTTCATATGAGTTCTGCGCCTTTTTTAAAAACTCGGCGGACCTTTCGTAATCTCCGCTAAACAGATAGAGCTTTCCTATCAAAACCCCAACGTAGGGAAAGCTCTCAACCAAAGAAGATAACATCTCATAGTTCCCATCCCTGTGATAAGCCCTTGCTAGGTATTCCACCTTTAGGTTGTCATCAGGACACTCCCGAAGGACGTCTATAGCTTTCTGATTTTCTTTCATATGGTAGAGGGATGCACCGTATACACTACACGTTTCAGGATACGGATTATTTATCCAAAGATCCCTGATCAGGCTGTACTGCCTTTTTCTAAAAAGCTCTTCCGACACTCTTTTGGCTTCTTCCGATTTTAACCGCGCTTTTTTAGCAAACTCTCTAAACAGCACAGGGTCTTTTAAAAAGGCTTCTTTCTCGTCAAGTGATAGACTAAGCCATAATCTTTTATACGCGTCCCTTAGATCATGTTTTAGCCTCTTTGGGTCAACGTCTAGCAAAAGATTGCGCGCTTGATTGTGGTCTCCACTCCTGTAGTATTCTTGAGCCAGAAGCAGTTTTAAATCGTTGATGAATACCGCTTTAGGATACTCCCTTAGTATGATGTTGCCAATTTCCTTATCTTTTGTGTTCAAGAATCTTATGAGTAAGACGTACTCTCGTGGCAAGCTTTGAGACCACGATATGGAAAAAAACAAGAAAAGTATAAAGATTCTGAGCATATTAGGAGATGTAAGTGATTATTAGGATTATCAAAGTGCCCAAGGCTAAGTTTATCCACACCAAATTGGGTATGGTGCTATACCTTCCCTTTCTAAAAAGGAAAAAGTATATGTAGGAAAACACCAGAACCATCAGGGCAAATAGAAAGAGTTTAAAGTGAAAGAGCGGGTTTGTAGATAGATCTTTCCTGTAGCCATGCCAAAGCCCCATACCCGATATAAACAAGACCGCTACCGCCAACCAGACACCTGCAAAAAACCTTCCGTAAAGCCTCCTTAAAAGATCTGCCCGGTCTTCTTCCCTTTTTAAGCTCTGTAGTGATGGTCTCAGAAAGAGCAGGGTGTATATCATCCCGCCTATCCAAAGAGCCATAAAGAATAAGTGCAAAAAGTTAAGACTTTTGATCATTCTTGCTCTCCTTTCTTATTACTCTCACTCTACCGCTGGCTATGTCCTGTATAGCTTGGAAGGTTTTCTTCACCAACTGCCCCTTCTCTTTGTCCCTTATGAATATGTCATCTGTTTCCTTCATTAGATCTAGAACCCTTTTGGTGGCAGCAAGTACAAGTTCATAACGCGACCTTACCTTCTTAAGGGCTTGTTCTATGTTGGGTCTTTCACTCATAAAGCACCTCCTTCAAAGATTTTACATCTTTCTTTTATGATAAGTTTTATCTCCTCGTCCTTTACGTGATTTTCTAAATTCTTCATAAAGTTTTCCCTTCTGTGTGTGTGGGTAACTATTATACTCCTGATACTTGAAACCGCGTTGTCTAAGTAATCGTTAACCACTATGTAATCAAAATACTTAGCACAGGCTATCTCCTCCCTTATGGCTTTTAGCCTTTCTTCCACGTTGTAGTCTAGAAAACCCCTGTTTAAAAGCCTCCTTTTGAGCTCTTCCAGGGATGGAGGCAGTAAAAATACAAGCACGCTGTCTTCGACCGATTCCTTGACCTTTCTAGCACCTTGCACATCAATGACCAGTAAAGATGAGTAGCCTTCTTGCTCGTTCTTTATTATCTGATCCTTTGGCGTGCCGTAGTAATTACCGTAGACAAGGGAGTATTCTAAAAAATCCCCCCTACGTATCCCCTCTTGGAAAGACTCCACACTCATAAAGATGTAGTCTACGTTGTCTACCTCGTTTTCCCTCTTGGGTCTTGTTGTTGCGGTAACAACTCTTCTTATCTTTAACCCTTCCTTTAAGAGTCTATCCACTACCGTTGTCTTGCCCGTGCCCGATGGTGCGGATATGACAAAAAGAGGCATAGCTATATTATAAATGAGCCGGGAGGGATTTGAACCCTCGACCCACGGATTAAAAGTCCGTTGCTCTACCAGGCTGAGCTACCGGCTCTCAAACAGGTTAAATATTCTAATTCATATTTGCCCTCTAGGCAAGCTTTTCTTTACCCTTACCCTTGATTATCCTAAGCTTGGGTCTTGAGATGGCAAGATCACCCTCTTGGACATCCTTTGTGATGACTGAACCACCCGCTATAAAGGCAAAGTCCTCGATCTTTAAAGGTGCTATCAAGAGGGAGTTGCTACCTATGAAGACGTTTTTGCCCACGAAGGTTTGGTGCTTTCTCTTTCCGTCGAAATTGGCAAAGACAGTACCCGCACCCACGTTAGTGTTGTCTCCTATGAAGGCGTCCCCGATGTAGGCAAGATGTTTAGCCTTTACATCCTGACCAAGCTTGGACTTTTTAACCTCCACAAAGTTCCCTACATGGGAACCGCTACCTATAAAGCTTTCTTCCCTAACGTGCGCAAAGGGTCCTACCACCGCTCCATCTTCCACATGTGAGTTCTTTATTACAGAATAGGGCTCTATACGTGCACCTTTACCCACTTGGGAGTTCTCTACGATGCATCCGTTGCCTATGACAGCACCCTTTCCTATTTTGGTGTTTCCCTTCAAAGACACGTTTGGGTATACTTCTACATCCTTTTCTAACTCCACGCTGGGCTCTATCCATATACTCTCGGGCTGGTGAAAAGTGACGCCTCTTTGCGCCCACTCTCTTAGTATCCTAAGCCTTATCACGTTCTCCGCTATAGAAAGCTCCCACCTGTCGTTAACTCCCATAACCTCCGTTGGATCGCTTGCCATGAAGCTCTTTACGGTATAACCCCTTTCTACCATCAACCTTATAACTTCCGTCAAATAAGCTTCTCCTGTATTGGGACTTGGCTTAACGTGGAAGATGGTTTCAAAGAGATGGGGCGCATAGAAAAGGTAGATGCCTCCGTTTACTTCCCTTATCTGCTTTTCTTGAAAATCCGCCTCCCTTTCCTCCACGATCTTTACTACGTTCCCTTTTTCATCCTTTACAATCCTTCCGTATCCTGTAGGATCTGGAAGAGATGCGGACAAAAGCACCGCTGAGAGTTTCACATTCTCGTACTCCTGCACTAAAGTCAAGAATCTTATCATCTGCTTTAGAGTTTCGTGAGTTATCAAAGGCGCATCACCGTTTGCGATTAAAATATAACCTTCGTAATCCCTCCACAAATCTAAGGAAGCTAAGACCGCATCCGCAGTTCCACCCTTTGGATTCTTTTGGTGGTAAAAAAGAAGGTTTTCTCCTTCCAGAGCTTGCATAACCTTCTGGGCCTGATGTCCCACCACCACGCCTATATCTCTTATGCCCGTAGATTTTATTTCACGGATGACGTACCAAACCATGGGCTTGCCTAAGATGGTATGAAGCACCTTGGGTACATCGCTCTTAAAACGAGTGCCAAGTCCCGCCGCAAGCACTACCGCTCTCATCGCTTACCTCCTGCATCCCTCGCTACGCCCCTTTTACTTTCCCTGATAAAATCAACCAACATCCTAACCTCATAGTAATGAGAGTACTCCTTTAAGACCTTTTCTACAGCATCCCTTTTAAGTAGGGAGCTTCTAAAAAGGATCTTGTACACGCTCTTTAATACCGATATAACCTCTTTGCTAAAACCTCTCCTTTCTAAGCCTACCGTGTTTATACCGTAAAGGTGTGCGTGCTGTCCAGATGCTATGGTAAAAGGTGGTATGTCCAGAGAGACACCGGAGACTCCACCCACCATGGCGTAAGCTCCAACCCTTGCCCACTGGTGCACGGCGGAAAGCCCTCCTATAAAGGCGTACTCTCCAACCTCCACATGTCCCCCCAGTGTTGCGCAGTTGGCCATTATGACCCCCCTTCTAACCACGCAGTCATGGGCTACATGAGAGTAAGCCATTAGCATGACACCATCTTCTACTATGGTTTTTCCTATTCCTAAGGCTGTTCCCCTATGCACTGTTACGTACTCCCTAACTATTACACCGTTGCCTATGTAGACGCTGGTATCTTCCCCCGCGTACTTTAAGTGCTGAGGCTCTTCACCTATTACTACACCATCGTATAGCTTACAGTTTTCCCCTATTGAAACCTTGCCCTTTATGCTAACACGAGCTCCTACTTTTGTTCCCTTACCTATTCTTACATCTCCTTGGATTACGCAATAAGGACCTATCTCAACACCTTCCTCCAGTAATATGTTACCCTCAAGTATAGCGGTTGGATGTATCTTCGGCATTCATAACTCCCCTAAGAGAAATTTTCTAAGCATATTAAGAGCGGTTTGAGTGGAAAGGAATCGGTTAACGTTGCGCGAACCTCTAAAAATGTGTTTTTCAACCACCACCCCCTGATCCCAACCTAAACCTATGTACGTGAGACCTACGGGCTTTTCCTTCGAGCCTCCAGATGGACCGGCAATACCTGTGATGGCTATGGATACATCCGCATCTGTCTCCTCAAGCACGCCTACACACATAGACCTACATACTTCTTCCGATACAGCACCGTGAGTGGACAAAAGTCTCTCCTCTACACTTAAAAGCTTACTCTTTAACTCGTTGGCATACACCACAAAACCACCTAGAAAGAAAAGGGAGCTTCCCGGCACGTTTACAAGCCTTGCGGACAAAAGACCCCCTGTACAACTTTCCGCCACCGCAAGCTTTAGACCTCTGTCCTTAAGGATCCTAGCCACTACCTCCTCGAGTTCTTCCCACCTATCTGCGTACACGTAAGAGCGGTACTTCTCGATAAGGTATTTCTTTTGCTCTTCGTCCTCTGGAAATAGGTCCAAACCACCTATCCAACGTCTCTGTCTTACCCTTTCTACTCTACTTAAACCAAATGCTCTAACAACCAAACCCTTTCCCCTCCTGCGATTACAAACACCTACCATCACTTCAGTACCTCGTAGGACATGTAAGGTTTTTTCATAAAGCTGTTGGGACTTAGACCTTCATCAAAGGGCTGGTACTCGTCGAAGGACCTTGGTATAAATATCACGCCGTCTGCCACCTTAGGACTGATCCGCAACGCTAAAGTACTCCCCATGATCTCAAGGGTCATACCTTTGAGTCCAAGCTCTCTATACGTCCTTTGATTAACGTAAGCCATCTGATACTTTTCCATATCGTGGAGCCACACATACCAGTGACCAAGGTCTTCAACGAGCGTGTTTTCCGTATGTATCCAGATACCGTTTACCATAGGTTCCCCTTCGGGAAGCTCCACGTTATAAAGAGGTTCCATCTCCAAGGGTTTAAAGGTTCTGTAGTCCTCTAGGTTTGGGTGTATATCTAGCAAGTCCGATAGAGTGTAAAAGCCATCACCTTCTAGGGTCTTAGGTGAGAAGGTTGTGTATCCAAACCCATGCCTGTAGTTTATAAAATCCCTCTCCGTGAAGTTCTTTGTTCCTATTACCAGGTTTGAAAGGTGTGATGTATAGTCTGGAAAGAGCGTAAGATGGACTACAAACTTTTCCTTTAGTTCTTGCAGTGTCTCTTTTGGAAGGAGTTTGAGCAGATTACCTATAACGATGACGTTCTCATAGCTCTCAGGCGAGAAGTCTCCCAGTTGCTTTGCGGGGAAAGGCATAACATCTCCTACGATGCTGTAGTCCGTGCCAAACTTTTTATAAAAACTAGATATCAACCTTAAGATTCTGTTTCTGTAAGGGGAGTTCAACAGATGCGCTCCTACGATGATAAGAGAATCCTTTATCACGTAAAGTAATTTTCTTAGCTGAGCTATATCTTCCCTTTGATTTTCTATATCAAGTATTCCTTCTAACAACTCAACCATCTGAGAGGGGGTAAGTAAATATCTTTTCTTCGCTTTAGCGCATATAGTCTCAAAGCGGGAAGATATGCAAACGAGAAAGGCGCCCTTTTCAACCGCATCCACCAAGTACCTTGTGGACATAACCTCAGAAAAAACAGGTTCAGCATCTACGGATAATATGAGTTTGTAATCCTTCCACTTCCAAAAGTCCGTATTAGACGGCTTAAAGTTAACAACGGGCGCATCTACAAACACATCACCCACGGAATAAGCTATAAAGTAATCCTCTAAACTCGTCTGTCTTCCTAACAAAAAGGCAGTTCTCTTTTTCAAACGCTCTTTTAAAAGGTCTTTAGCTTCCCTCAAAGATATACTCTTTACATCCCCACCTTCCTTAAGATATATACCCTTTAATCTCAATGGATTCTTTTGTGTTTCTTGTATGTAAGCTATACCCTTTGTGCATAGGCTACCCATACCTCTGATGTCCGCGGGATGACCGTATAGGTCTACGATCCCATCAGTGTCCGTGTAGATTACGTAAGCGCAGGAACATCCACATCCACAACAAATACCAACCTTTTCTTCTCTGTACTCTTTGTAAGTTAGAGGTTTGATGGGTTTTTCTAACACCAGTTTAATTATAACACTGGCTAATAACTTGAGTAGATTGAATGCTACTTGCATCCTTCTTTATTGAGATTAAATTTATATTTCAAATACGTCAGGGGTGGCATTATGAGTGGCATCCCATCTACATACTTATGAAAGAACATGAAGTTGTTCGGAAGGTTGTGGACGAGCTTAGAGCGATCTTACGTAAGATGGAAAATGCAAAGGGTTTTGATTCTGTAAGCGATGAGATGGAACACCTCAAACAGATAGTACACCACTTAATTGAATTGAGAAACCATGAGCTTCGTGAGGAGATGGCACTCTTTCCTTACCTTGAAAGGTATGGCATCGTTGGGCCTCCACAAGTCATGCGAATGGAGCACGAGCAGATGGGATGGATGAAGGAAAAACTTCAACAACTAATAAACAACTACGAGAACATGAGTTTTCAAGAATTCTTTGAAGAACTGGACGATACTGCTATGTCTTTGATCAACACCCTTTGGAATCACGCCATGAAAGAGGATAACGTCCTTTTACCTATGAGTTTACAAGTCATACAAGAGAATGAGTGGAAAGATATAAGAAAGAAGTTTGATGAGCTAGGATACTGTTGTTATTATCCCGAAGAGACACCGGTGGAACTTGAAAGGTAGTTAGTGCACGACTTTGTTACATAAATGAACACACCCCGCTAAAGTGAAGGAGTGTAACGCTTCTAGTGCTTATGGGAATTTCGAACTTTGGTTAACTAAAACTACTACCAGAGAGCGTTAAGATAAGAACTGACCTTGTTTAGCCATGTAGCCATTCCTTTGATTTATGCAACAAAGCTTCTTGACACAGACGCTTAAATATGTTGATCTCCTTTTTGAAGAAAGTTTCCTCGTGATTTAAACAAGCTTTTGTCTTTTTGGCGTTATGCCAGGGTCACAAACAGAAATAGACTTTTTGTGGCAAGATTAACAGAAAAATTAGTGGAAGTCTATAGTCCACGTTTCCTGCCAAGGGAGTTTCTGGAATATTAGATGTGTACCTATTTTTATGAGAGTTCTCTGAAGAGCTCCAAGTATCCCTTGGCGGTGTTCTCTACAGAAAACCTCTGAGCGCTCGTTATGGCTCTGCGGCCCACCTCTTCCCTTTCCCTTTCTTCCATTCTATAGACTTTCTCCATGGCTTTAGCGAGTTGATCCACTGAACCTCTACTTACTAGAAATCCGTTGTAGCCCTCCTGGATCACCTCGGTGGCACCAAAGGTATCCGTTGCGATGCATACAAGACCCACAGCCATAGCTTGTACTAGGGCGTTGGGAAGACCCTCCAGGTAAGAAGAGAGGACGTAGCTGTCCGCCATGTTGAGAAGAAGGTTTATGTCTTCCCTAAAACCAAGGCCAAGAAACCTATCACCTAAACCTAGGCTCTGAGCCAACTTTTTACCTTCCTTATCTGTGTCGTATCCAGCCATGACTAAAAAGCAGTCTTTACACTCTAGCCTAGCAAAGGCCTGTATGAGCAAGTCTTGGGCTTTAACGGGCGGATTCCAGTTGGCTACGTTTATGAAAACAAAGGCGTTCTCGGGTATTCCCAACTCCCTCCTTAACTTGTTCCTTACCTCCCTCATAGGCTTAAACTTCTCCATGTCTATTCCGCTGTATATCACCCTCAGTTTATGCGAGGGAATGCCAGACTCTTCCATCACCTCTTTCACGCTCTGGGACACACATACGATAACGTCTCCTATACTGTACTTTAGCTTGATGGAGATAGGGTTTGACCTTCTGCCCGTTCGTTTGACGATTATGAGTTTTGGTCTTTTTCTTAAAAATCTGTATACGACGCTCAAATAGTCCAGCGTGTGGGGCGAGTTGGCTATAACAAAGTCGTAATCCCCCTCTTTTATAATTTTCCACAGCCTATAGTAGTTGGCAGGGTTGTACCTCCTATGCCTGTACCACTCCTCAAAGGGTTTAAAAATAACACCGTATGGCTTTAGTTTTTCCATCATGTCTTTGTAGTTAACGTTTAGAGCCATCTGGACTTCCACACCGAGCTTACTCAGCACCCTAGCCAGATGGTAGACTTGAAACTTGGTGCCTCCCCAACCTGTACCATCAACTACCGATAAAATTCGATACATCTAATCAAGTTTACCAAAATACGCAAGCAAAGCGGTAATCGTCGCGGGCGTTATCCCGTCTATCCTCGAAGCCTGCCCAACGGTAATGGGTTTAAACTTAGACAGCTTCTCGATCGCTTCCTTTGTAAGCCCAGGAACTTTTGAGTAGTCCATGTCTTCTGGAAGCCTAATGTCCTCCAACCTTTTTATTCTTTCGTTTAGCTTCCTCTCCCTTTCCATGTAGGTTTCGTACTTTAGTTCGATCTCTACCTCTTCCTTCACGTAATCGTTGCTTGGCAGTGTAAGCCCCATGTCCTTTAAGGATTCCAGGCTGTAGTCTGCGGTCAATAGCTGAGAAACGCTGTAGCTCCTTACGTCTGAGCCTATCGCAACCTGCGTTCTCTGCTCTTTGTAGTAACTTATCCAACTCTGTATCTCCCTCTCCACCTCCTGCACCAGCTTATACTGCTCTTCGGATAAAAGACCAAGCTTGTAACCAATGTGGGAAAGCCTCCTTATGGCGTTGTCCTGCCTGAGGTAAAGCCTCCACTCAGACCTGGATGTAAAGAGCCTATAGGGCTCTATAACTCCCTTTGTAGTAAGGTCGTCTATCATCACGCCTATGTAGCTTTCGTCCCTTCTTAGATATATGGGTTCTTTTCCTTTTGCCCTCAGGCATGCGTTTATACCTGCAAGGATACCTTGCCCAGCCGCCTCCTCGTACCCTGTAGTGCCGTTTATGTTGCCCGCATGGAAAAGCCCCCTGATTCTTTTGGTTTCCAGGGTAGGGTATAGCTCTGTAGGTGGTACCATATCGTACTCTATGGCGTACGCTGGTCTTATGAGCACCACGTTTTCTAACCCAGGTATAGACCTGTACATCTCCCACTGGACCTCTTCGGGCAAAGAGGTGGAAAGACCATTAGGGTATATCTCTATGGTGTCCCAGCCTTCGGGTTCTAAAAACACCTGATGCCTTTCTTTGTCCTCAAACTTGACTATCTTGTCCTCTATGGATGGGCAATACCTAGGACCTACTCCTGTTATCAAGCCTCCGTATAGAGCTGTTCTATGAAGGTTTTTTCTTATTATCTCGTGGGTCTTGGAAGTGGTGTAAGTTATGTAGCAATCTACCTGTTTCTTACCCGGCGGAAACCAGTAGGATCCCACAGGTTCGGTCCAGAAGGAGAACTTGGGCGGTGGATCATCTCCGGGAGCTCTCTCTAAGTTGGAAAAATCTATAGTCCTTTTGTCAAGCCTTGCGGGCGTTCCCGTTTTGAACCTGAGCAAGGGAAAGCCATGCCTCTTGTAAAATTCAGACAGACCTTCCGACCTTGGTTCCCAAGCCCTGCCTGCTGGAAAGGTCTTATCCCCTATGTAGATGGTGCCCCTTAGAAATGTTCCTGTTGCAACCACGACCGCCTTCGTCTTGTACTCTATGCCAAGCTTTGTCTTTACACCTACAACGGCGTTGTTTTCTACCAAGATGTCTACAACCTCGTCCTGTATTATGGTAAGGTTCTCTTGGTTTTCACACACCTTGCGCATGTAGTCTCTGTAAGCCCTTTTGTCCGCTTGAGCCCTTGGAGACCACACAGCCTTTCCTTTGCGTGTGTTTAACATCTTGAACTGTATGCCTGTGTGGTCTATAGCTTTCCCCATCTCCCCACCAAGGGCGTCTATCTCCCTGACCACTATACCCTTGGCGATACCACCGATGGCTGGATTGCAAGACATCTGACCGATGGTGTCTACGTTTAGGACAAACATGGCAGTTTTGGCACCCATGCGTGCGCTGGCAAGAGAAGCCTCTATACCCGCATGTCCGCCACCTATAACCACTACATCAAACTCATCCACAAGCATGGTATTAAATTTATCTCTCAATCACGAAAGAGTATTACCCTCTCCCCCTCTTTGTACAGTTGCATGTACTCTCTTATGAACTTCTCCTTGTAGTAATCTGGGTTTTTTTCCATTGAGCTAAGAACTTGCTCGAGCTTTTTATTCTCTTCCTGAATTTTTGCCCTTTTCTCTTCTATCTGTATCAGTGCCTTCTTCATCTCCAAGGTCTTGAACAGATTAAAGGGACTAAAGAAAAGGTTATAGATGGTGGAAAAGAGCATAAAGAGAAAGAAAAAAAGGGGCAACCTATCCCTTATCCAAGAATCTTCTGAACTCTTCTTTCCCCACAAACCTTGCGCCATCCTTTAGTTCCTCCTCGATTCTCAAAAGCTCGTTGTACTTGGCTACCCTATCGGTGCGTGAAGCGGATCCTGTCTTTATCTGCCCTGCATTCACACCCACGGCCAAATGGGATATGAAGGTGTCCTCCGTCTCACCAGACCTGTGGGATATTATGGTAGTGTATCCCTTCTCCTTTGCGTACGTTATGGTTTCCAACGTCTCCGAGAGCGTTCCTATCTGGTTAAGCTTTATGAGTATAGAGTTGGCTACACCTTCCTTTACACCTTCTTCAAGTATGGATTTGTTGGTGACAAAAAGGTCGTCCCCTACCAACTGTACTTTGCTCCCCAGCTCCTTGGTTATAAGCTTCCATCCTTCCCAGTCTCTCTCAGCCATAGGGTCCTCTATAGATATTATTGGATATTTGCTTACAAGTTTTAAGTAAAACTCACAAAGATCGCCTGCGCTCATCTTCTTACCTTCCAGGTGGTAAAGGTCGTCTTCGTAGAAGAACTCTGAGGATGCGCAGTCCAGCGCAAGGAAAACATCCTCTCCTGGCTTGTAGCCAGCCTTTTCTATGGCGATCATGAGCATGTCGAGGGCTTTTTCTGAGTTTTCCAAGTTGGGAGCAAAGCCTCCCTCATCGCCCACGTTTGTAGAATAACCCCTATCCTTTAGTATCTTCTTCAAGGTGTGAAACACCTCTACACCTATACGTAACGCCTCTTTGAAACTTCCACCACCTACAGGCACTATCATAAACTCCTGAATGTCTAAAGGGTTGTCCGCATGAACACCACCATTTATTAGGTTCATAAGTGGAACGGGCAACTTGTTGGCAAAAAGTCCGCCCAGGTACTTATAGAGCGGTACGCCAAGCTCCTGCGCGCCAGCCCTTGCTACTGCCATGCTAACACCGAGTATAGCGTTGGCACCTAACCTGCTCTTGTTAGGTGTCCCGTCCAGCTCGCAGAGAACAGTGTCTATATGCTTTTGTTCAAAGACGCAAAGACCTACGATCTCCTTTGCTATCACAGAGTTCACGTTGTCAACGGCTTTTAGAACACCCTTCCCTATGTACCTGTTGGGATCGTGGTCTCTGAGCTCCAAGGCCTCCCTTTCTCCTGTGGAAGCCCCGCTTGGAACTATAGCTCTTCCGATTTTTTTGGATTCTAAGGTAATCTCCACCTCTACCGTTGGGTTACCCCTTGAGTCTAGGACTTCTCTCGCTTTTACCTTTTCTATCCTTGACATGATAAAGATTATAATCTATAATGATTGAATAAGCGGGCGTAGCTCAGTGGTGGAGCGGCTGCTTGCCATGCAGCAGGTCGCGGGTTCGAGTCCCGTCGCCCGCTTTTTGTGTTTTAGGCGACGTGGCCGAGCGGCTAGGCGAGGGACTGCAAATCCCTTTTACGGCGGTTCGAATCCGCCCGTCGCCTTAGGATATAAAAATTCGGAGGTAAAAGATGGCAAACACAAAACAAGCACAAAAGCGTGCAAGAAGAGATGCAAAAAGGAGGATGCGCAACAGGTACCACCTTTCAAGGATGAGAACCTACATAAGGAAATTAAGAAAGCTTGTGGAAGCTGGTGAATTGGAAGAGGCTCAAAAGTTCCTGCCCGAGGTGGTTAGTATCATTCAGCACACAGCCTCAAAGGGTGTGATCCACAAAAACGAGGCAGCAAGAAGGGTTTCAAGGATTACCTTGTTTGTGAACAAGGCTCTTAAACTTAGAGAAGCTCACCAGGGCTAACTCTTCCCTCATCACAAGCAAAAGGGAAAAGTAAAACAGCATTCCTAAAGGTATTAAATAAAGTAGGCTCAAGGGGTGGGGGTTTAGTTCTCCAAGAGTGTAAATTACTATACCCATCATCAAGGACGAAACTAAACCCTTGTAAGACATACTGAGGATCTTACCAATCTCTACCACCGTGTTTTTATGGAGAAGGTAGGAAAATCCGATCAGCGCAGACGTAGAAGTTCCAAGCGCTAAACCAAAGACACCCATCCCAAGCACAAAAGCATAAAGGTATGCAAAAAGGGCTTCCGATAGTACGCTTACAAAGGAAGCTTTCACGGGCGTTTTTGTGTCCCCCCTTGCAAAGAAGACCGCGCTTATAGTTTTTTGCAGGGAGAAAAAAACAAGACCGATGCTATAAGCTTGGAGCACTTTGCCAGCGATGTCTACGTCCTCCTGGGTAAACCTACCGCGACCGTAAAGCAGCGCTACGATCTGTTCCGAAAGAATAAAGAGTCCAACGGTTGCAGGTATGGACACAAGAAGGACAAAACGGAGGGCAAGGGTAGTATCCCTCTTGTACTGACCCTCGGTAGATAGGGCGGAAAGTAAGGAGTTTGCCATGCCTGCGGAGAAAACACCTAAGGGAAGCTGAAAGATCCTGTTGGCGTAGTATAGATAGGACACAGCACCAAGGGCTAAAAAGGACGCTAAAAAGGTGTCTATGAAAAAGGACAGCTGAGCAACGCCAAAGCCCAGCAGTGCAGGCATAAGTCTTTTTACCAACGTCTTAACCTCTGGGTCTATACTAAAGGAGATGCCAAAGGAAACACCACGAACAAAAGGCAGATGGAAAAACATCTGGAAAAACCCACCAAGCAAGGCACCCCCTATAAGGGAAAGGTAGCCATAAACCTGTCCTAAAAGAGCCACTACAAGGGAAAATACCAGGTTAAAAACACCTTGAGCAAAGGCTGGTACAAAGAACTTGCCCCTTACGTTAAGAAGAGCCATAAAGAGGGCACTAACGCCGACAAAGAAAAGGTAGACAAAGAGCCACCTTGCAAAAAAGACCGCCAAGGGAAAGTGAGCTTTTTCCCTTATACCCGGAGCTATGAGGGCAACGATTTTGTCCGCCAGGAGTATACCTAGAAGTGTTATGGCAAGGTTAACAATAATGTAAAAGGTAAAGACGGAGGATAGAAAACTTCTTTCCCTACCTTCCTTTAGACTTTTGGCGTACAAGGGCACAAAAGCTGCGTTGAAACCACCTTCTCCCAAGAGCCTTCTGAAGGTGTTGGGCAGTCTGAAGGCTATAAAGAAGGCGTCTGTAACGGAGGACACACCGAACTGGTAAGCTATCACCGCATCCCTTAAGTACCCTAGTATCCTACTTAGGAAAGTTCCAAAGGAAAAGGCTATACCGTGCCTTATCAGTCCCATTAGATGGTTAGGTATTTCATGACATGAGCCATGTCCTTGTCTCCTCTACCAGAGAGGTTAAGCACTACTACACCGCCCTTTCCCACCTCCTTTGCCACCTCCACAAGGCGTGGTACGGCATGGGCTGGCTCCAAAGCTGGTATGATGCCCTCTAGGCGAGAAAGAAGTTTAAACCCTTCCAGTGCTTCTTCGTCGGTTGCATACACATACTTGGCTCTTCCTGAGCTGAAAAGGTAAGCATGCTCTGGACCTACGCCCGGATAGTCTAGACCTGCGGATATGGAGTGGGTAGGAAGGATCTGCCCCTCCTCATCCTGCAAAAAGTAGGATTTCATGCCATGTAGCACACCCACAGAACCACCACTTATAGAGCTGGCGTGTTGCCCTGTATGTATACCAAGCCCGCCTGCTTCAACACCTATAAGCTGCACTTCCTTGTCCTCTATGAAGGGATAGAATATGCCCATGGCGTTGGAACCACCACCGACGCAAGCGATTATCGCATCTGGAAGTCTACCCTCCTTTTCCATTACTTGCGCTTTGGTCTCCACTCCTATCACGCTCTGAAAGTCTCTTACTATCATGGGAAAGGGATGGGGACCTACCACCGAGCCTATTATGTAGTGGGTGTTTTCCACGTTTGTAACCCAGTCCCTCAAGGCTTCATTTATGGCGTCTTTAAGGGTTCTGGAGCCGCTTTTTACCACCTCTACCTTTGCACCCAAGAGCTTCATCCTAAAGACGTTGAGCTCTTGCCTTTTGGCGTCTTCTTCTCCCATGTAGACTACACACTCGAGCGACAAAAGGGCGCATGCGGTAGCGGTTGCCACACCGTGCTGTCCTGCCCCTGTTTCTGCTATGATCCTTCTTTTTCCCATTCTCTTGGCAAGAAGGGCTTGTCCTAATGTGTTGTTTATCTTGTGGGCACCCGTATGCAACAGGTCTTCCCTCTTTAGGTATATCTTGGCACCGCCTACGTGTTCGGTTAGGTTCTTAGCGTAGTAAAGGGGTGTAGGTCTTCCCGCAAACTCGCTAAGGTAATATTTCCACTCTTTCCAAAACTCTGGATCGTCTTTTACTTTCTTGTAGTTTTCCTCCAGTTCCTCAAGGGCGTACATCAGGGTTTCTGGCACAAACTTACCACCAAACTCTCCAAAGTATCCATTTTCATTAGGTAGCATAGGAAATATCATACACTGCTTATGATAAAAGAATCCTCCCAGAGTTCCCTTTATCAGAGAAGGCTCGTATGGCATAACTCTTTACTACCGCCTTTCAGGTTCTCATCCTTTGAATTCTTCTACCCCTGCTATGCTATTAACACTCTTTGAATGAGGGAAAGGCTTAAAGTATAGTGCTTCATTGTATAGAGGTAGTAAAATAAGACATCTATGAATGACTTAATTCTAAGAAGCCTCAGAAAGGAAAGGATAGAGCGGTTTCCCGTATGGCTTATGCGCCAAGCGGGAAGGTACATGAAGGAGTACAGAGCTCTTAGAGAAAAGGAAAAGGATTTTTTAAGTTTTTGCAAGAATGTACCTTTGGCGGTTAAGGCGTCCCTTCTTCCTTTAGAGCTGCTTCAGGTGGATGCCATCATAATCTTCTCTGATATACTTGTCCCACTTGAACCCATGGGGGTGAAAGTAGAGTTTTTAGAGGGCGCAGGTCCAAACGTTGTCTGGGATGGCGATGTTAGATCTTTGAAAAAGATATCTTACAACGACACTCAATTTGTGAACGAGATTGTAAGGGATGTAAAGTCCTTGCAGAAGGAGGTACCAGTTATAGGCTTTTGCGGGGCTCCCTTTACCCTTCTTTCCTATATGGTCGAGGGCTCTTCTAGCAAAGACTCTAAAAGGGCTAAGCTCTTTATGTGGGAAAATGCAGATTACTTAAAGCTTATGGAGTTGATAGTAGATAACCTGGTAGAATACCTTAAAGGGCAAGTAAAGGCCGGTGCAGACCTTATTCAGGTCTTTGACAGCTGGGCTATGCATCTATCATACTTGGATTTTTCCAAGTATGCAAGGGAAATTCTGAGTGTCTTCTTTGAAAAGTTAAGGAGAGAAATTAGCGTTCCCATAATATACTTTTACAGAGGATCTGGTAGCTTTCTGAAAGAAGTGTACCATTTGCCCATAGATGCGGTCTCTGTAGACTGGACTGTGGATATGGTGGGTGAAATGTCAAGAACGGATAAAGTCTTTCAGGGAAACCTTGATCCTTACGTACTTTACTCTTCAAAGGAGAACGTACAAAAGAAAGTATTAGAGCTTATAGGTAGTGTTCCAAGAAGGACGGGATATATATTCAACTTGGGACACGGACTTATGCCCGATATGGAGTTTGAAAAGGTGAAGCTCTTGGTAGACACTGTGAAAAGCCTTAGATGGTAAAGGAAGGGAAAGCCCTGCTGGACATAGAAGTTCCCCAAGTGGTCTCTTCCCAGATGACGGTCTTTTACAACCCTTACATGAGGGTAAACAGAGATATAAGTCTTTTGTTTATGCTGGTGCTGGGAGATGGGATAAGCGTCTGCGACATACTGGGGGCAAGTGGGATAAGGCTCATTAGGGCTCTTTTGGAACTTCCCAATGTTTCTTTAGTCATTTACAACGACATAGACCCAAAGGCGGTAGAAAGATTTCTAAAAAGTCTTGAGGACAATCACATAGACCAATCAAAGGTAAGGGTTTATCAAGAGGATGCGTCCATACTTGCCAGAAAGCTCAGGAATGTAGACTATCTAGACCTTGACCCCTTTGGATCACCCATCCCCTTTCTAGAGAGCTGTCTTTTCTGTGTTTCAAGGTACGGTATCTTGAGCGTTACCGCAACGGATACGTCGGTGCTTTCTGGAACTTATCCTAGCACCTGTATAAGGCGATACGGTTCTAAACCTTTGCTCGATTGCGAATTTTACCACGAGGTGGGCGTAAGGATACTCATAAAGAAGGTTGTAGAAGAAGGTGCCAAACACGATTACGCCTTTAGACCCATATTTTCCTACTCTTACAGACATCACATGAAGGTATTTTTCCAAAAGGACATAGGTTCTAAGAGAGCGGATGCACTTATGGAAAGGATAGGTTACATACTCTACTGTCCCAACTGCCTGTTTAGGGAGAGTGTAAAGATGGAGAAATTTTACCATAAATGCCCTTACTGCGGTAAAAAGCTCGAGTATGCAGGCCCCCTTTGGATAGGAGAGCTTTGGGATAAAGAGTTTGTAGAGAAAATCTGGTCTCTTCGCGGCGCAATAGAGATAGGAGAAGAGACCGTAAAACTTTTAAAGAGAATAAGAGAAGAGGCAAAGCTTCAGACGCTTGGCTTTTACACGGTATCTTCCATAGGTAAAGCCTTTAGAGTAGGAAACTTACCACCCATCGAAGTCTTTCTTAAGGTTTTTGAGGGTACAAGGACGCACTTTAAAGGTGAGGGCTTTCGTTCAAATCTACCTCATGAAGAGTTTTTAGCTAGGGTCGAAAACCTAAAACAAAAGCAAGCATGAGCTACTACAGGGAGCTTAGGGACTTTATCCTTGAGTTGAAAGGTGATGTTGCTTTTCTGTCCCCGCGTGAAAGGTGGTTTCTAAAGCTCTTGGAGGATAGGGGATATCCCTTGGAGGTTGTCAAACAGGGAATAAAAGAGTTCTACAAGGCTTTGAGGAAAGAAAGGCGCGCAACCACACCCCTTTTTCTCTCTTTCCCTTACATAGAAAGGGTCCAAAGCAGGTATAGCCGTAAAAAACCAAGAGAGGTAAGGATAGATTGGAAAAGCAGGTTTAGAGAGATTTTAGAAAAGGTCAAAGACCTGATTCCACAGGATTTTAAAAACTTAGACCCGAGCACGGAAGAGGAGGCGGAGAGCATACTAAGGGATCTTGAAAAAAGGCTTTTAAAGAGACTTTGGGATAACTTACCTGAAGAACAAAAGAGAGAAATCCTAAAAAAGTATGCCCCATTTAGGGGCAACGAAGATTTTTTCAAGATGCTCATCAAGACGGAACTGTTCAGGTTATACAACATACCACAGATGTCCATATACGTATCTTAGCGGCTTTGTTACATAAATCGTAGGCTTTGTTGCATAAATCGAAGGGATGGCTACCTTGCTAAATAAGGTCAGTCCTTATCTTGATGCTCTTTAGTAGCGATTTTAGTTCGCAACAGCTCGAAATTCCCCCCAGCTCCAAAACCGCTATA
>OFGS01000101.1_pt1 | contig 24233 bp, 24 predicted proteins | sample 1521851 | NCBI WGS metagenome assembly OFGS01 (sample SAMEA3142070, study PRJEB24117) | hot springs metagenome
TTTAAAAAGCATAGCACTGCCTGCTGTCAGCAGCGGAATATTTGGATTTCCAAAGGACAGATGCGCAAAGATTTTGATTGATACAGCAGTTGACTTTCTAAGCTCTGTAAATACAAGCATTGAAAAGGTCATTTTCTGCCTTTTTGATGATGAGACATTTAACTACTTTTTAAGCTACTATAATAGCAAATTCAGCAGATAAAAATATCAACCCGTATTTATAATAAATGCTGCAGCTTTTCAGCGTAAACTGCAGCATTTTTCCTTAAGTTTTTGTTTCTAATTTTTGTTATTAAAACTCCTAAATCAGAATTCCAAGTTTCTCTTTTATTATCCTAAGGTCAATGTCATGTCGCCCATATTCTTCCTTTGTTTTTTCTGTAACTTCAATTAGATTTTCTATTTTCTTAGACGTTTCATCTTTAAATTCCATCATGCTTTCCTTAAATTTTTCCATATCTTTTTTAAAGTTAAAAACCGTGGCAAAACTATTATAAAGCGTATTTATACATCCTGTGTTCTCATCTACAGAATGCTTCAAGTTATGCACAGTTCCTTCCAAGCTCACTACTCTTTCTTCCAGGCTAACTACTCTTCTTTCCAAGCTCACTACCCTTTCTTCCAAGCTAACTAATCTTCCTTCCAAGCTAATTACTTTTCCTTCCAAGCTGTCTACTCTTTCTTCTAGGCTGACTATTCTTTCTTCTAATCTACCTACTCTTCCTTCTAAAGCACTTACTTTCTCTTCTAAGTTGCCTATTCTCTCTTTGAGTCCAACAAGTTCAGTTTCTACCTTATCAAGTCTTTCCTCTACCCTGTCAAGTCTCTCTTCAACCCTGTCAAGGCGTATTTTTACCTCTTTCATATCTGTTTTTAACTCTTCTATTCCTAAGACTATTCTCTCTAACATTTCCATCTCTGACATTTTAGTGCCTCCGTGGGGGATTTGTTTTTAATATTTTATCAGATTGGAATCAAAGATTCAATTATTCTTGATTACTTCAAAAAACACAATTTCTAATAAGCATTCTCCATAAATTTGCCACCAAAGATGGTTGCCAAAATAATTTTAATGTCAAGCCAAAAAGACCAATTTTCTATGTACCAAATATCATATTTTATTCTCTCTTCAATTGAGGTATCCCCTCGCCATCCATGAATCTGTGCCCAGCCAGTAATTCCCGGGCGCACACGATGCTTTATCATGTATTTTGGAATTTCTTCTTTAAACTTTTCCACAAAATACGGTCGCTCAGGTCTTGGTCCAACAAGGCTCATATTGCCAATCAAAACATCCCAAAGCTGAGGAAGTTCATCCAAAGACAGCTTTCGTAAAATCCTGCCAATCGGTGTTCTTCTTGGATCATCTTTAGTTGTCCATTTAACCTTTTCCTCGTTAGGGTCTTGAACATACATTGTTCTGAACTTGTGCATTTTGAAAATGCGCCTATTGTAACCCACTCTTTCTTGTGTGAACAAAATTGGTCCTTCCGATGTCAATTTTATTAAAATTGCTATAATTATGAACAAAGGTAGGCAGAGGATTAAACCAAATAGCGAGACAACAATGTCAAACGTCCTTTTTATAAACCTGTTTGGCCATTCATCAAGTGGGGAATAGCGTATGTTTATTAGAGGAATACCTTCAAACTCTTCAACTTGGGCTTTTGATGGTATATACCTTAAATAATCTGGAATTATATAAGTTCTTATTCCATATTTCTCACATATACTTATTATCCAGTCTAAAAGATGATATTCTTCAATTCGTAAAGCTATAATAATTTCGTCAACATTATACTTTTCCAATATTTTTTCAAGATCTTTAACCTCTCCAAGAACATTTGTTTTATTATCGTGACTTTCATTATCCAATCCTAAATATCCGATCAAGTTGAAAGTTAGAGCATACTTTTTTATATTTTCTTCAAAAGCCTTTGTTAATTCATTACGGCCTATTATTAATATATTTTCTCTCTTTGTTTTTTTGTTTTTAATATTTAGCAAAATTATCCTTTGTATTGCAATTCTGCTTAAATTATTAAACAATATATTCAAAACAGTAAAAATGAATAAAAAAACTCTAGAATAATCTGTCCATTTCAACAAGTATAATATCACGACAATGAGAATAACTACAATAACATTAACTTTAACTATGTTAGCAAAGTTGCCAAAACTATTGTGCGTCACCTTGTAAAAATTAGAAATATTCGAGATAACAAAGAATAAAATAATATAAAACAGAAGTATCAAAAGGTAACTTTCTAAATTCAAATGCCCTGTGTTCCTGAAAATATTACTCTCAAACTTTATGTACCAAGCAGCAAAAAAAGCTATTGGACACAAAACAATATCTAATACTTTCAAAATACCTATAAAAAAATTTTTTACATTATGCATGATCTTTACACCTCTCCCTCTGTCTCTCGTAACACCTTACATCATTTGCCACCATAAATTTTCTCATAATACTCCATATATTTGCCAGTTGTCACTCTATTTAACCAATCTCTATTATTCAAATACCAATTTATTGTCTTAACTATTCCATCTTCAAATTTTGTTTCTGGTACCCATCCCAATTCCCTCATTATTTTTGATGGATCAATTGCATATCTTCTATCGTGCCCTTTCCTATCTTTTACAAATCTTATTAATTCTTCTGAAATAGTCTCGTCAAAATTATTCTTTAGATAATTAATTATCATCTTTACAATCTCTAGATTAGTTCTCTCATTGTGGCCTCCAATATTGTAAATTTCACCTATTCCACCTTTTTCTATCACCAAATCAATTGCTTTGCAATGGTCTTCAACATATAACCAGTCCCTAATGTTTAATCCGTCCCCATAAACAGGAATTGGCTTTTTGTTTAAACAATTGTTAATAACAAGCGGAATCAACTTTTCAGGAAATTGATAAGGACCGTAATTATTAGAACATCTCGTTATGTTAACAGGCATCTTATATGTATCGAAATATGCTTTTACAATTAAATCTGCTGCTGCCTTACTTGCTGAATAAGGACTATGTGGATCAAGAGGCGTTTTCTCAGTAAAATATCCTGTTTCACCTAACGAACCATACACTTCATCAGTGGATATTTGAATAAATCTTTTACCATCTGTCCACTTACCGTTCTTATACCAAAAATTCTTTGCCACATCTAAAAGTGTCTGTGTCCCCAACACATTTGTCTTTATAAAAATGTGTGGATCAATAATAGATCTGTCAACATGGGATTCAGCAGCAAAATTTACAACTACATCTATTTCATATTCTTCAAAGATGTGTTCTATAAGTTCTCTGTTTGTTATATCTCCCTTAATAAATACAAACCTCTTTTTTTGCTCTGGTGTCAATTTTGCTAAATTTTCTAAATTACCTGCATAAGTTAATTTATCCAAACCGATTATTTTCCTGTCTTTATATTTGTCAAGGTAATAATAAACAAAGTTGCTTCCGATAAAACCTGCACACCCCGTCACCAATAAATTCATACCTATTCTCTCTCCTCTTATATTAAATTTATCTGCTTTAAGTACCTCTCAGTAGCATCTTGCCACGTTGGCATTTCAAAATTTACAGTCTCCTTTAAACCAAAATTATCTAACACTGAATACCCAGGTCTTTTAGCAGGTAGCTTAAAATCATCTTTTTTTGCTCTTTCAAGCTTCCCTTTCCAGCCAATTTTTCTTAGCACAAATTCTGCCCATTCAAATCTTGAAGCAGTGGTGTTAGTGATGTGATATAATCCAAAAGCTCTTTCTTTTAATAACAAATAAGTAGCATATACTAAATCATCCGTATAAGTAGGTGCACTTATTTCATCATCAGCTATCTTTAATATATCTCTTTCTTTGCTCCAATCAAGAACCTTTCTTATGAAGTTTGCATTACCTATACCAAAAACCCAGCTAACTCGTATTAGATAGTAATATTCGGTCAAAGTCATAAACTTTTCTCCTAATAGTTTACTCTCTCCATACTTATTTATAGGAGATGGAGTATCAAAGATAGTATAAGGGGTTGATTTTTTGCCATCAAAAACATAATCAGTAGAGTAATGCACTAATTCAATTTTATTCTCAAGTGAAATAATAGCAAGATTTCTTACCCCTAATCCATTTACTAAATAAGCTGTTTTCCAATCTTCTTCAGCCTTATCAACTGCATTATAAGCTGCACAATTTATTATGTGTGTTATATCTTTCCCTTTTACAAACTCCCTAAGCTGTTTTAAATTTGTTATATCAAGCATACCATGGTCAGCAGCTATATACTCAATACCTTTTTTCGTGAAAAATCTTTGAAACGCTTGGCCTAACTGCCCAGCCGCACCTGTAATCAAAACTTTCACAGCTTTTTTCTCTCCTTTTTCATTCTCAGCCATTCCTCAAAAGTAGGTAATTGACTATCTTTCTCTGATAAAATTGGTTTGTCTATTCCATATTCTTCAAGAGGCCATTTTATCTCTAAGTCAGGATCATACCAAATTATTCCTCTATCATATTCTTTATAATAGTACTCTGTAGTTTTATACAATACATCTGCCCATTCACTAAGTGTCAAAAAACCATGTAAAAATCCTTCTGGAATATATAACATCCTTCTATTGTGTTCGTCAAGGACGATGCCAAACCACTTTTTAAACGTTGGCGAATCTTCCCTTATATCTACTGCCACATCAAAAACGGCACCTCTTATTACTCTTACAAGTTTGCCTTGTGGATAAGGTTCTTGAAAATGTAGTCCCCTCAACACACCCTTCTTAGATCTTGAATGATTGTCTTGGACAAACTTTATATTTAGTCCGATTTCATTAAATTCTTTCTCATTCCAACTCTCCATAAAAAAACCTCTATTGTCTTCAAAAACTGTGGGCTCTATTATATATAAATCTTTTATTGGTGTCTCTATCTTTTTGAATTTTGCCACTTAACTTTCACCTGCCAATTCCATGAGATACTTCCCATATTCACTGTTTCTCATCTTATATCCCAATCTATACAATTGTTCTTTATCTATATATCCCATTCTATAAGCCACTTCTTCTATACACCCTATGTAAAATCCTTGCCTTTTTTGAATCGTTTCAACAAAATTTGATGCTTCAAGAAGCCCATCAAAAGTTCCCATATCCAGCCACATAAACCCTCGCCCAAATAGTTCAACTCTCAGTTCGCCTAATTCTAAATATTTTTTTATCAAATCTGTTATTTCTAACTCGCCCCTGTTAGAAGGTCTAAGGGTTTTTGTTAGTTCAACTACTTTGTTATCAAAAAAGTAAATGCCAGGTATTGCATAATTTGACTTTGGTTTTTCTGGCTTTTCTTCAATTGAAATAACATTCATGTTAGAATCAAACTCAACCACTCCATATGCTCGAGGGTCTTTAACATAATATCCGAAAATAAGCGCTCCTTTTTCTAATCTAACAGCTTTTTTTAATAAACCACTAAACCCCTGTCCATAAAATATGTTATCACCCAGTATAAGCATACATTTGTCAGAATTAATAAACTTTTCACCAACAATAAATGCGTCTGGTAATCCACGTGGACTTTCTTGAACCGCATATTGAATATGTACTCCTATTTGTGAACCATCTTGCAACAGATTTCTATATAGCTCTACATATTCAGGGTTTGTAATCAAAAGAATTTCTCTTATTCCTGCAAGTAAAACAGTTGAAAGCGGATAATAAATCATTGGTTTATCATAGACAGGTAGCAGCTGTTTACTTATTGCCTTTGTAAGAGGATACAATCTTGTGCCACTTCCCCCAGCTAAAATTATTGCTTTCATAGTTGTTCACCTACTTTTAAGTATTCATAATATATATTATCATCTTACTTTTTCTGATAATAAATACTTACAATATTCTCTGTAAAAAAGAAATTTTTGAATCCACCATTTGAATTTTTTTTCAACTCTTTTGCTTAAAGATCTTTTTTCAACTTCCAAGTTTGAATTATTAGCATGTTTTCTATACATCACCAAGGGCTTATCATAAAAATTAATCTCATAATAAAGCGAAGCAATAAAAGCAATCCAATGGTCCTCATACGGTAAAATAGTTGGTATAGGTAATATTTTATCTAAAAGCTCTCTCTTAAACATCATTGTTCCACCAGAAACAAAATTGTTTTTTAGTAATTCTTTTGTGGGTTTCCCTCTCAAAGGTGTAATATTGTATTCATTCCAAAAAGATTTTGAAATAATATTTCCATATTCGTCTATTAAAGTTAAATCAGAGTAAGTAAGAATTGTATTACTTGCTTCTGTTAACATTTCAACTTGAATCTGGACTCTGTTAGGATAAGAAAGATCATCTGCTCCTTGAAGAGCAATAAAATCACCTTTAGCTTCGTAAAATCCTCTTGTCACAGTACTTATAATTCCACTATGAGCTTTTTTTATTATCCTTACAAGTTTACTTCTACAATAGTACTTATCTAACACTGTCAGCGTGTCATCAGTAGAGCCATCATCAACCACAATAATTTCAATTTCAATATCCTTATTTACTTCCTGATCTAATAAACTATCTATTGACTGTTTTATAAATCTCGATGCATTAAAGCATGGAACAATAATTGACACTCTTTTCAATTTTACTTCATCTCCCTAATCCATTGAATCGTTCTTTTAATTCCTTCCAAAAGCGTAATCTTAGGAGTCCATCTCAATATTCTTCTTGCATGTTCAATATTAAGTACCCTTCTTCTAACATTGTCAATATCCCTTTTATCAACATATTCTATTGGAGAACTACTATTTGTTATCTTTAAGATACCATCAGCTAGTTGATTTATTGTAATTTCAACCCCCGTAGCTATATTAAATGTTTCACCTATTGCTTTATTATTTATTCCTGCTAACAATGTCGCATCAACTACATCTTCTACATATGTAAAGTCTCTTGTCTGTTCTCCGTCCCCATGTATTTGTAATGGTGCTCCATTTAATGCATTCGTTATAAACTTTGAAATTACCCCACAATATGGATTTAAAGGTGTTTGGTACGGACCATAAACATTAGAATATCTAAGAATTGTTACTGGTACTCCATAGGTTTCATAATAGGTATTACAGTAAGACTCACTTGAAATTTTAGATGCCGCATATGGATTAAGAGGATACAACAAATCTTTCTCATTAATTGGCAAATATAAGGCATTACCATAAACTGAAACAGACGAAGCATAAACCAATCTTTCAATTTTAGAATATCTGCTTGCTTCTAATATATTGAATGTCCCATATACATTTGTTTTAAAATCTAAATATGGGTCCTTTGTTGAAACAATTATGTTCCTTGCTGCAAGATGAAAAATTATATCGCATTCTTTTACTATATCACGTACCAAATCATAGTTTTCAATATCTCCATGAATAAATTCCACTTTTTTAATATTTTCTATGTTTTCTAACCTTCCTGTAAATAGATTATCCAATACTATTATTTTTTTGACATCAAAGTTTGCTAATTTCTTTACAAGATTTGTTCCAACAAATCCTGCTCCGCCTGTCACTAAAATCACTTTATTTTTATAGCTTTCATTTAAATTAATATTCACTTCCATATACCTCCTGTAAATAAATTTTGCGCTGTATTTAGCAGAATTATAATCCTAATTTCCAAATACAATATTTATATCCTAAATTTGCATATTAGATATCAACAAAATTTTGTGGTAACAACAAATGTATCTATACAATATTTACAACTATTATCTCATTTTCTACTTTTATTCTATATATCTTCATATGTCCTCTCTCATGTTCCTAGAATCTTTTAATTTTACTACCAATTATTTCATCTCACCCATTATATGTTGAGTCATTTCTCAACTTTGCTGTCAATGTTTTAAAAAAAGTCAACAACTCATTCCCAATTTGTTCCCAATCAAGTTGAGTTTTTTGATATTCAAAAGCGTTTTTACTCATTTTAAGTCTTTCTTTTTCATCTTCAAGTAAATAAATACTTTTTTCTACAGCTTCGTGGTTATTATTTATATCAAACAAATATCCTGTTTCACCATCAACAACTTGTTCTGCTATTTCTCATACATTTGAAGCAATTACAGGTTTGCCAAATGCATAAGCTAATGGAATAACACCAGATTGAGTAGCTTCAATGTGCGGCAAAATAAGAAAATCAGCCATATGAAAAAATTCCGGTATTTTACAATTGTCAATGTATCTATTTACAATTTTGATATTGGTATTTTCCTTTATCTTAGATAAATATGGTGTTAAATCACCTTCACCAACTATCCATAATTCTACATTCATTCAAAATATTTAACTCCTTTATCAAGATACATATTGTAATATTCTCATTTAATATATCATCTCCTTGTTCTTATTACTACCTTTAACAATTATTTGTAATATAATGACTCAAAATCTAATTACAATTATTATTAAAATTGTTGTTCCATTATTAACTCTTTTTGTAATAAAACTGAATAAGTTAGCAGTTTGGCGAATATAGCTCTGCTGCCCAGCAAAGTAAAGAACCTATGTAATTTTATTTTTGTTTGAAATAATCGCAAGATTTTTTGTCCCGAAGTCACTCACTATATAAGCTGTTTTCCTATTTTCCTCAGCTTTATCATCAGCAAGAATAAATAAATCTTTTATTGATGTCTCAATCTTTTGGGATTTTGACTTTCTTTTTTTGAATCTCTGTGTATCCCATTTTATTATTTCTATAATCCCTAATTGCTTTCAAAACAATCCTTATTTTATCTTTTTGTCCTTTGATTAGCCAAATTAAAAACTTTACCATTCGAGTTACAAAAAAATAGGATAAATAATAAAACTTGTTCTTTTTGTTAAACTTATTATTAAAATAAAGCCTGTTTCTATTGGAATAGTACAGAGTTATTAATGATTCTTCACCGCCAACAGTACTGCTAACCTTATGCCAAAGCTTTGCAGAAGGCTCATATAAAATTTTAATACCTGCCATTTTAGCTCTTACACAGAAATCAGTATCTTCATAGTAAAGAAAATACTCTTCTGCCAAAAATCCTATTTTATCAAAAACTGATTTATGTATTAAAATACAACATCCTGTAGCAAAATCTATTTCTTTTCGTACATCAAATTGTCCTTTGTCTATTTTATTAACTCCATAATGAAAGCTTAGCCCTTTTTTCCAGTTCAAACTTCCCCCCGCTGACCAAATTTTATTTGGACTATCATAGTAATATATTTTAGGTGTAATAATTGCATTATTATTTTCTATGGATGCCTTAACCATATTTTTTATTAAATCTTTATCTATTTCTGTATCATTGTTAAGTAAAATGACATATTCACATTCATTTTCCAATGCATATTTTATACCAATATTATTAGCAGCAGAAAACCCTAAATTCTTTTCATTTTTTATTATAACAATTTTACTATTAAATTCTTCCTCAAGCAACCTGACAGAATTATCACTTGATGCATTATCAACTACAATCACTAAATAATTTTCATAAGATGATTTCAATACACTTCTAACACAAGTGCTTGTGTATCTTTCACCATTATAATTTACAATCACAACCCCGACTTTTGGATTTGTCATTTTATAATTCTCCTTTTTATCTCTGATATAATAATCTTGCCACATCTGGATCTCTTAAAAGCATTTAATCTCTTAATCCCAACCCATAGTAAAGTGATTTATGCTTGTCAGCTATTTTCTCCCAATCGAATAAATTCTTGATCTGATTTGTTTTTGCAATTAACTTGTTCCTATATTCCATATCATAGAAAAATTTATCAATATTTCTTGATAATCCTACCACATCATTAGGTTTTACCAGATAATCTCTGAAAATCTCTAACAAATCCGGAGATGTCAATTTTGTATAAGTTGATAAAACTGGAACATTATGAACAACAGAAGCTATAAAACTTCCTCTTCTATATGTTAAACCATCTCTATATGGTAATACACATAAATTTGATGCTTTTAAATATTCTGATACTTGAGATTCTGTTAAATATCCCGTTATTTTTATCTTGTTTTTATTAATGTTTAATTGTTTTAATAAGTTTCTTATTTTACAATGATATTCATCACTATCATCTAATTCAGCTAAAATATTTAATTTAAAATCATCTTCAGTATATACTTTTGTCAAAACAATTGCTCTCAATAATGTTTCCAAACCTTTGTCAGGTCTAATAAAACCAAAATAACTAATTGTATGATTATTGGTATATAGTTTATTTTCATTATTTTCAGAAGATTTATCTGGTAAAATATTTGAACCTATATTTATTACTTCAAACTTATCTTTCATAAGGAAAAGAAACAATTTTAGAATTATTTTCTTCTCTTCATCATTGGTTAAAATAATTTTATCGCTAAATAACACAAGTGGAATGATTGATATTTTTCTCAAAATGTGCGACTGACTAAACTCATGTAATGTTGTAATAATCCTTATTCTTTTTTGGAAAACCATATCTTTCATCTTTATATATAATGGTAATAAATTTATGCCAATTTTGTATCCATATCCTTTTGTGGGATACTGTATATGAATAATATTAATATTATTTTTATTGACATAATTATAGATTTCTTTAATACACTGTAAATTCCAATTTAAAATTGCAGGCTCACAAATTCCATCTGATACCACTTTTTCGTTTTTTGTAGTTAAAACTTTTATTCCAATACCAGTTTTGTTTACAAAATTTGCTAAAACCTTAGTATAGTCTCCAACTCCACATTTCATGTTGGGATATGAACCCGATATCATTAATACTTTCATTAGAGGCCCCTCTCAAATCTATGATTAAATACAAAAAACTTTTCACTTATCTTATTAATATATTTACTAAGAAGCAAATCTTTTTTTATGTATTATTTTTCGTCGATATTTTAAAAATCATCTGCTTCATAAAAGAAAAGATTCTCTGCAATTTAACAGAAGATATATCTATATCAGATTGGCTTAAAGCAATTATATTTAATGCATATATTATCCAAAATTGTGACTCAATGGGAAATAACCCCCATGCAATATCAGAAATAGCAGCAATTTGTACAGATAAAAATGATAAAATAAATACTCCATACAATTCACTACTACCTTTATTTTTTAAAAACTTAACTAATTTATAATCGATAAAAAACAATGTAAGCAAAAATAAGCACCCCATTAAAATTCCTAATGAAAACAAAACCTCAACATAAAGAGACTCATGGCCAAAATTAGGATTTCCAAGCAATAATTTCACTAATGAAGTATTACTAAGCAAACCAGGTGTAATTCTATTATTCATTGTTACTATCTCTTCAGATTTATTATTGAATAACCTCATTATAATAGGTTTTATTAGCCCTTCTTTTGAAATTGTTGAAAGGATAATAAGTATTGTGATAGTTAACGTAGTCTTGTAAACGAATTCTTTTATTGTAATATTAAATTTTTTAAAGAATATCCTGACTAAATTCAAAATAACAATCAACATAACAAATGCAATAATTGCTGTTCTTGATAAACTTCTGAAAATGCATATTATTGTTAATGATTGTAATAAATATAAAATATTCTTCCATTTCGTTTTTTCCCAATAAAGTAATAAGGGATAATATAATACCAGAAAAATTCCAAACATATTACCATTTTGATAAGTGGATATTAACTTATAATATTCTCCAACTCTATTACATTTAGCTGTTAAAAGCTTGTATACATCAAAATTGAAGTTCTTTAACTGTGTATAATTTGCAGTTAATCCTGGAATAATTGTGCTTTCAATGCCAAACATTATTTGAATTATTCCATATATTACTGGTATAGCACCTACAATTGTTATAATTTTCAACGTATCTTTTATCGACAATTTTTTCCTGATAATTATGTTAAACAAAATAGGTAATACAACAAATCCTAATATATATCTTATAACTGTTTCCTTATTATTGAGATCATGCATTAATAAGTAAATTAATAGTGATATAAAACCCCAATATGGGATTAGATCAATTAAAACTAAAGGTTTATAAAATCTCAAATTCAGTGCTATATATATTACAACAACTATAATACCAACATAAAATGGTATATTACAGATATTAAATCCACTCTTGGGTATTGCAAATACAAATAGGCATAAAACTGAGAATAATATATAATCAACTGTATTGTTTTTTCTCTCCAACAGAAATTCACCTCGCTACCTTTATCATGCATTTTCAATGGACTTACCTTTAAACATAGCTGCAGATATTATCTTGTATCTCTAATCAAAATGACTACTTCACTCTATACTAAGTATCATATTTAGTCCTTTCTTCGATTCGTATATCCTCTCTTAGACCATGGATTTGAGCCTCGTCTGTTATTTCATGACGAATGCAATGTTTTATTAAATACAGTGGGAATTTCTTCCTTGAAACTTCTCGTAAAAATATGTTCGTTTCTGGCCTCAGACCGATATGGTTTAATATTTTCAATTAGCGCATCTCTCAGCTGGGATATTTTATCAAATGAGAAGTTCTCTTTAAATTTTCCCAATTGGAGCTCTTCTATAGTCATCTTTAGTTGTCCACTTTAATTTTTCTTCATTTGGATTCTGGATATACACATTGTTCTAAACTTGCACATTTTAAAGATTCTCTGTTATAACCTAACTTTTTGTAAATATAATTGAACTTTTTAAAGTAAATTTAATAATGGCTATTATCAGCATAAACTGAGATTAAATTGTGTGGCATATTAAGCTACTTTACGTTGGAATTTCTTCTATTAAATTCTATTTCATGTTTATCTAAAAAAGAATACCTAATGTTGATGAATGGAATAAATTTGAAATAGCCAAGAACAATATACGCTTTAATTTTGCATTTCTGCATGTTTCAACAATAAAGTTAATATTCTCTTCAGAGAGTAGTTTTTATATATAAGACTATTCTTAAACAATAAGTCTGGAAGTCTCAGAATACTGGTTCATAAAGCAAACCACTCTTGAATTTTATCAATTACAAAATATCAAAAGAAATTACTATCATGATTAAATCTATAATCGCTGTGAATTTATAAATAATCCTTTCAAATTACGTGTTGTTATTATTTCCATTTTATGGAATTTTCAAGCCATTAAAAAGCACTTTTCTGTATGTTATTAACATAATCGCTTATCTCTTGCCTAAATCTTTTTGCGCTGAACTTTTCAGCATGTCTGCGGATATATGCTGAGTCAAACATTTCTATATTTCTTTCAAACCTATTGATGGCTTCTTTCAAACCTTCTGAATTCTGTTTCTCAAAAAAGATTCCTGTCTTATTTTCTTCAACTGTTTCGACAACTCCACCTTTTTTAAAAGCAATCACTGGTCTCCCACATGCTTGAACCTCTACAGGAACTATTCCAAAATCTTCTATGCCAGGAAATATTAATGCTTTGCAATGTTGATACAGTTCCCTTATTGTATCTTCTGACTGATACCCTAAAAATTCAATATTCTTTTTCGCTAATGACTTTAGCTTTTTTAATTCAGGACCTTCTCCTACAATAATTAATTTTTCATTTAGCTGATTAAATGCATCAACGGCAATATCAATTCTCTTGTATGAAACCAAACGTGACACAATCAAATAATAATTTCCTATTTCTTTTTTGCTTGAGGGCACATAAAATTCTGTATCAACTGGGGGATAGATAACCTTACTTTCACGTTTATAATATTTTCTTATTCTATTTGCCACATAATTTGAATTTGCAATAAAATAGTCAACCCTATTTGCAGCAACAGAATCCCATATTCTTAAATTATGAAAACTTTTTTCTAAATATTTTTTAATAATAAAATTGTAGTCTTTCATGTATTCATGAAACATATCCCAAATATATCTAGGAGGAGTGTGACAATAACAAATATGCAGACTATTTGGTGGTGTAATAACACCTTTTGCAAAAGCTGAAGACGAACTAATTATCAAATCAAATTCACTCAAATCAAAACTCTCAAAAGCCTTTGGCATATAGTTAAAAAACAATTGATGTTTTACTTTTGCTAATGGATTTTTCTGTAGATTAGATGTTATTATAGTACAATCTTTGAAATACTTGCCTAATTTTTTTTCATTATATACTAAAGTGTAAATCGGTGCTTCAGGAAATATTTTTCTAAGTTCTAGAACCACTTTTTCTGACCCCGCTAAGTTTGTAAGCCATTCATGAACTATCGCTATTTTCATTTTAGCCTCCTATTTATTTCAAAATTTATATAGTGATATTTTGCATTTGGAAATAAAGCCTTATTGTCAAACTATTATTGTTTATTCTTAATTTCTTATTAATTACTAAATCAATCAAACAATGTGATAAACTGCCCAATACAATAACCTTTTTATCTTGTCATTTCATCAAAAATACCTTGGCTCTTAAAAATGGAGACAAAAATTCATAAAATAGCATCTCGCATTACTTACCTTTTAGTGCTCTTAATATATGTTCAATATAGTTGTACGCTACAACATAAGGTGGTAATGCAAAAACATTTAACATAAAATACTAATAGCAAATTTCAATAATACCAGAACTTTCCTATTACTAAATCCCATTTACCTCTTTCCTAACTTCATCAACAATTTGCCTTATTCTGTCCGTAATTTCAAAATTAATATGTGGACTTGCCCTTATAACCTCAGGCATTCTTTCTCTTTCCTTCTTCACCCTCTCAATCTCCTCAGGAATCTTCAGCACAACTTCATAGTACTTCCTTGCCTTTTCTTTATCGCCTTTACCCAGGTAATAATCTCCAACCTTTGCATACGCATCAGCTTTGAGCTCATAGTTTGCTGGTTGAAGAGGCTGAAGCTTTATCCCCTCTTCTATCTGTCTTAGCCCCTCGTCTATTGCACCGTGGGAGAGTAAATACACAGCATATTTAAATCTTATCTTAGCGTTAAATCTATCATTTGTAATTGCCTGTTTGAAGTAATCATTTGCCTTTGCAATCAAGTTTGCATCCTTGTTCTGGTCACCTATACGATAAAGTACAACCGCATAATCAGAAAGCGCATTGGAGCTGAGTGGGTCATATGTGACAGCTTTTGACAAAAACGAATATGCAGCAGACAAATTTCCCATCTGCAGTGCCTGCTGCCCCACATTTGCATAGTAATTTCCAAGCCTGAAGTTTAGTGAAATTACTATTACAAACAGATAAAATATCGCCAGCAAAGCAGGCACAAAATTTGTCTTTTTGCCCGTGTAAATCACCTTTTCTTGCTTATGCTTTTGAAGAATCTGTGAGGATGTCGAAACTAATACCCCTAAAGCTGCAAATAGCAGAACTTGTACAGATGCTAGCGAAAAATCAAAGTCGAGAACTGAGTGAGAATAAAGCTGCACTGCTGCCGCCACAAGCCCAGCAATAATAATATTCTCTTTTTGTTCCTTTTTAGCCCATGCTTTGAGCGAAGTTGAGAATAAAAACCATAAAAATATTAGTAATATACAAAATCCAACAATCCCCGTGTCAAGAAGCACCTGCAAAAAGTAGTTGTGAGACTGAGTTGTGAAATACAAATAAGACTGGTACATAAAATACAGCGATACCCATGCTCCTCCACCATAGCCAAATACAGGACTTCTCAAAAATATCTTTAATCCATCTTTATAAAAGACCATTCTTTCAACAAAGTTTCTCTCTTTCCAGAACATGGCTATGGATTTGATTTTTGCAACCATTTCTGAAGGAATCAAATGTGTCTTTAGAGCAATTGCAAAACCTATTATAGCCAAAATAATCGCTGCACCTGCTGCAGCTATGTAAAAGTTGTTGCTAAGGCCATAAAGTTTTCTCTCCACAAATCCAAAAGCATATGTCAGGGCAAAAACCAGAAGCATCTGGAAGAGCAAAACAAACCAAAGTTTTACTTTCCCATGTTCGTTTAGGTTTGCCCCAACCTTATTCAAAAAAGCAATAACAAAAGCGCCAACAATCGCTATGTTAAAAATGAGCGAAATTCTTTTTTCTCTCGGCAAAAGCAAGAAAAACACCAAAAGAGCAAGCAAGAGGGTAATATATGAGCCTCTTGAATATGTAAAGAAAAATGCTGTAAATATAAAGCTTGAAAAGGCAAAATAAAAGCTTTTTAAAAGCTTATTTTCACTGTAGATTGCCAGCATCAAAGAGATTATAAATCCGAATGCCAAAACAGTTCCTGCCGTGTTATGATACTGAAGTGTTGAGTTTATCATATTCCCAACCCAAAGTCCATTCATTGCCATACCAAGAGGCCGGGCAGTCTCTGGAATTAACTTTACTGCTGCTTGATATCCAAAAAATGCAACACCTACTGTTGAGAGAAAAAGGGTATTTAAAATTGCAAGCTTTTCTGCTTTGCCTTTTGAAATTCTCGATGCAACATAAAAAACTGCAAAGTAAAATGCATACTTGAAAAATTCTCCAAGCGCAAGCCTTCTGTTTGCTGCAAAAAAGTAGGGAACAATATATGCTACCATGAAAAGAAGTAAAATTAGTTCAAGCTTTGAATTTACTAAAAACCCTTCTTTTGAAAGATAAAGATATATTGCAAAAAGGATAAAAATTGCTGCCATTGCTGCCTGAAATGCACCAAGTTCATAGTCAAAATAGAGCCCCCTGTAGTACGGGCTCATGAGAACAAGCACGCAAAAGGCAAAAAGTACAAATATTTTGTATACTGAAAGTGTTTTCCCTCCAAAAGTAGATATTTCAGCTCCACTAAATTTATTGGCACTTTGAGATATACTTTTCTTCTCGCTTTTTTTTGCCATCTTGCAATTTCTCCTTTATCCTTTGTATTTTAATACAATAACCTTCTGCTTTTCTGGAAGGCTATTGATTTCAATCTCACTTGTCTGCAAAATTTCAACATCTTCAAAATGCTTTGTAAACTCCTCTACCTTTCCAAGGTCAAATTTGAGCTTTTCTGTTTTATAATGCATAGGAATTATAACTCTTGGACTTATGGCCTTTGCAACATTGAAAGCCTCTTTTGCATCAATTGTATACACGCCGCCAACAGGAATTAAAAGAATATCAACTTTTCCCACCTTTTCAAGCTCAGATGCTGCAAGCTCATGACCCAAATCGCCAAGGTGTGCAATTGAAAACTCATCCTCTATGACAAACACAATGTTTTCTCCTCGTTTTTGACCATTTTCTTTGTCGTGAAAGGTCTTTATGCCTTTTATTTTAACACCCTTGACCTCAAATTCGCCTTCCTTATCGACAAGAACATAATCTCCTTTTAGGCTACCTGTGTAGCCATGGTCAAAATGCTTGTGAGATGTCAGCACCACATCTGGAGATAGCTCAAACACTGTGTAGCCAACCGAATTATCGTACGGGTCTGTCAAGATCTTTACTCCTGATTTTGTCTCTATCAAAAAGCTTGCATGTGCAAGGTATGTTATCTTCATGTTTACATACCTCCTGTAAATTTATATCAGAAATAATTATATACCAAATATGAAGAGAAGTTAATTAAAATTTTGTGAAAAAATTTCTCGTGCTCGAAATTGCTCTCAAGTTGCAATTTTTGTTATCATTTTGTTGAAGAAATCTTAAAGCATTTGAGGGGGTAAGCAACAGGTGAAATTTGTTGCTCAGACCTTTAAAACAGAAAAAAGACTAATTTTAATCTCATTTTTGATTTTTGCACTTTCTTGTATCCTTGGCATTGTTGCAGGACTTTATTTTGGAGATGAAATTCAAAAATTCATCACCCAGTATGTCAGGAAACTGTTTGAAAACATCTTGAAAAATGCAAAAAGTCCTTACCTTCTCTTTCTTGCAATCCTCAAGAACAACATGAAAGTCTATCTTATAATCATCACAGCAGGGACCTTGACATTTGGGCTTGTATCTGTGTTTGTGCTGCTCACAAACGGTTTTATAGTTGGTGCTGTTGCTACAATTTCAGCAAAGCAGATATCTATTGTAAAGACACTACTTTTGATTTTGCCCCATGGGATATTTGAAATTGCAGCATTCATAATAGGCAGCGCAGCCTCGGCGATATTTCTTGAAAGTGCAGTCTTTTCAAAGGAAAAACCAAATTTAAATATTGCATTTAAAAGATTTTTGACACTTGCTATATGTGGTGCTATCTTAGTAGTATTTGCAGCCTTTATAGAAGCTTTTGTCACCTCAAGCTTTGCAAAATAAAAGAACCGATTGGAAATTAGAAAATAAAAACAAAATAGGCAGGAAGTCAATTCTTCCTGCCTATTCATCCAATATCCTATTTTCAAATTCAGCATATCCCAGTTGCCTTATGCAAGGCAAGCAGGATATACCTGGAGCCTTTCATCTCCCGCATGCGCGAAAGGTACTCGGCTCCTCATAAACAAATGGTGACCCCGAGGGGATTCGAACCCCTGTTACAGGCGTGAAAGGCCTGTGTCTTAACCACTTGACCACGGGGCCACCTGTCACTTTTCAAATTAAATGGTGAGCCATCCGCGACTCGAACGCGGGACACCCAGCTTAAAAGGCTGGTGCTCTGCCTACTGAGCTAATGGCCCACACAAATTAAACACGGTTTAATATTATAAGACCTCTCTTGCCTTTTGTAAATACCAAAAATATATTCGTAGCTTCTTTCCTTTTATCACCCTGTCTTTACAAATCTTATCTGGCTTGCACAAAGTTCATAATAGATGCCTTTTTTCCTAATTAAGCTCTCGTGTGTACCCATTTCAGCAATTCTGCCTTTGTCCATTACAATTATGAGATCTGCATCCTTTATGGTAGATAACCTGTGAGCGATCACAATTGAAGTGCGGTCTTTCATTATTCTGTTCAAAGCGTTTTGCACCATAAGCTCGCTATGTGTACCCAAGGAAGCCGTTGCCTCATCCAAAATAAGAATCTGTGGGTTTTGAAGCAAAAGCCTTGCTAAACAAATTAGCTGTTTTTGCCCTGTTGAAAGCCTGTTTCCCCTTTCATTTACCTGTGTAAAGTAACCATCCTCAAACTGCGATATAAAATCATGCGCGCCTAAGAACTTGCAAACCCTTACTACCTCTTCAAACTTGGCATCTGGCTTTCCATACAGAATATTGTCAAGGATGCTGCCTGAGAACAAAAACGGTTCCTGCTGGACAATGCCTATAAGCTTTCGTGAACTACCATCCACCTTTAGAGGTGGAAGCTTCCTGCTTCATTGACCAGACTTGCTACTGGGGTTACATTCCCCAGCAGTAGAGGTCCAGATCTTAACAGGCGTAAATTCGGGTAGTCCCTACCCTACTGACTGCTTATATATGCAATTCCATACTTTCTTAGATTCTTTGCTGCATTTTCGTCTCTGTCATGAACTGCTCCACATTCAGGACATTTCCATGTTCTATCCTTCAATTTTATCTCCTTGTAGATATATCCACATTCGCTGCACATCTTAGACGACGGAAATGTTCTTTCTATCTCTATAATTTTTCTGCCATACCATTCTGCCTTGTATTTAAGATACCCTAAAAACTTTGCCCATGAACTGTCAAGGATATGTTTTGACAGTCTTGTTTTTGATAGTCCTTTTACATTCAAACTCTCGACCACCACGACTTGGTTATCGTCTATGATGGTCTTGGACTGAATGTTTATTTGAATCGAATTTCACATTTATCACCAGGTTTATTATATACCGAAACTGAATACTTGTCAACCGCAATTCATCTCCATCTTATATAAGATGGAGACTTCTTGCGAAAAGATTGTTAAAACATACTCTTCATCTTTGTACGCAAATCACACATTTTTAAATTTGATTGAATTTTTAAAAGTAGACATCTCAACAGGATTTTTATCCTCTTTTATTTCGGGCTCGATAGAAAGCACCTCAAATATCCTTTCTGACGATGCGCTTGCAACAAGAACATCGTCAATTATGTGCTTTGACACTTTTGGCACTGCCATGTTGCAAAATATCCCTGCCAGCGCCAAAATCAGGCCAACTGTTACCAATAGTTTACAGTCGTCCAAATACTTCATGAGCCTCTTAAGATAGTCCAACTTTTCCCATCCTCTTTTCCTCAAAAATTTAATTTTATTATACACCCAATCTCAAAAAAAGTTAAGTTATTCCCACAAAAAAACACTTTTTCTGCTGCCAAAGTAACACAAAAAGCCACCCGAATCAACTAAATTTTCGGATGGCTTTTTATTGGCATTAAGCTTTAGTCTTTTATTATTATATCCTCTCTTGCCGGGCCTGTGCCAATGAGAAAAACCTTTGCACCTGTTTCTTTTTCTATAAATTCGATATATCTTTTTGCACTCCTTGGAAGCTGGTCATACTCTTTTGCAGCTTTTATCTCCTCTTCGCTCCAGCCTTCAAACTCCTCATACACAGGCTCACACTCCATTGCAACCCTCAAAGACGCAGGGAAAAGCTCTAATATTTTCCCTTCATACTTATAGGCTCTGCAAACCTTTATTTTGGGAAGGCCGGATAGCGTATCAAGCTTTGTAAGGGCAATCTTGTCAATTCCATTTATTAAAACCGCATACCTTACAACAACAAGGTCAAGCCAGCCGCATCTTCTTGGTCTTCCGGTGGTTGTGCCATACTCTCTTCCCTTTTCGCGTATGTTATCTCCTATTTCATCCAAAAGCTCTGTGGGAAATGGACCTTTCCCAACCCTTGTGGTGTATGCCTTAACAACACCTATTACCTCTTGAATGTACTTTGGTGCAATCCCTGCTCCAATGCAAAATCCACCAACTGTGGGGTGCGATGATGTAACATAAGGGTATGTTCCGTAATCTAAATCAAGCATTGTTGCCTGTGCACCTTCTAAAAGCACCTTTTTACCTGCCTTTATTGAATCATTCAGAAGTTTTATTGTGTCTATGATATAAGGCTTTAAGATCTCACCATATTTCATGAACTGTTCTAAAAGCTCTCCGAACTTCATTGGTGTTTTGTGGTAAACATGGGTAAGTATCTGGTTCTTTCTCTCATACACATTTCTGAGCTTTTGAATAAACTCTTCCTCGTCAAGCATGTCACAAACTCTGAGGTTTGTTCTTTCAGTCTTGTCGGCATACGCAGGACCTATTCCCCTTTTTGTTGTGCCAAGGCTCTCTTCTCCTCTCAGTCTTTCCTGCTCTTCATCTAATATCTTGTGGTATGGCATGACAAGATGTGCTCTGTCGCTAATTTTTAGGTTCTCTGTTGATATTCCCTCTTTTTCTAAGTTTTCTATCTCCTGTATGAGAGATTCTGGGTCAATCACAACGCCGTTTCCTATGATGTTAAGCTTATCCTTATAAAGTATTCCTGACGGTATAAGATGTAGCTTGAATACTTTGCCGAAAGCTTCAACTGTGTGACCTGCGTTGTTGCCGCCCTGAGCCCGAACAACAACGTCAGCTTCCTTGGCCAAAAAGTCTACAATTTTGCCTTTTCCTTCGTCACCCCACTGGGTGCCAACTATCGCGCGGATTTGTTGCATTTCTGTTCATTCTCCTTCTTTTATATGCTAAGATATTTTACTTTAAATAAAATATTAAAAGCCCTTTAATATTATATCAGAATGAAGTGAGTTTTTTAAGTAATTTTAAAATCTTCTCAGTTTTCTAACATCCAAAGTATCATTAAATACTTGCTCTGCTTCCTTTGATTTTTTCGCATGAGAACTCTTTTTTCTCAAAGAAGATACTTTATCCCATACCTTTTTAAATGAATATGGCTTTGCAATCCTTTTAAAGCCTGAAGATATTGCCAAAAAGTACCTCTCTACCTGAGGATACAGACCAAATCTTCTAATGCTCACTTCTAAAAGAAATAAGACAATACAAAGAATTATTAATAAACTGCTAATATCTCTTTTTTCTTCTGTGCTCTTGAGCCTTCCAGCATACACCTCACTTGGATTTTTTATAACTTTTGCTCCTGATAAAGAGACAAACTGTTCAAACCTGCTGCTGTCTATATCCACTCTAAACTCATCAGAGTAGTTAGCTGAATAGAAAAAGGTTGATACCTTGGATTTGTCCTTGCTACTTAAGGTTACCACAAATACATAATTTCCCAGCATAAAATCAACTTTAGATTCGAACCTATCTGGTGCAGTTCTTCTCATTGCAAATATCTTTTCTTGGTCGTTTGGATATATGCATTTGAGAGTTGCAACGGTATCAGCATCAAACTTGCCTACCAAAGATACCACCAAATCTTTTTCTTTTTGAACATTAAAATCAAAGCTACTGTCATCTGCTCCTTTTTCTAACCACTTGAAAAGCTTTGTCCAAAACTGTGAAAATCTATCCCACAAAACCCAATCGCGTGACCACTGCCCGCTCAAGTCCGAACACCATGCAGCAACCTTTCCAAGCCCGTACCTCCACACTGTCAAAATAGGCTCATCCTCGTTGCTTACCAAAAGGCTGGTTGCAAGGTCTTTTTTTGTTGTTGCGATGTAACCGTAAAGCGGTGGATAAGAGGAAAAACCCGAATTTATAGCATTTGTCTCAACCACTTTGGGGACAAACTTCTTTTCCTTTATGTACTTGCCTTTTATAATTTTTGTCTCTTTTAAAAACACATCAACAAGCTCAGAAGGATTTGAAACTAAATAGAACCTGCCCGAGGTATAAGCAGCTATCCAGCTCAAAACGGAGGCGTTTACAAACTTTCCGACACCAATTGTGGTGATTTTGATGTTATTTCTTTTTGCCTCATCGGCTGGAATTTCATAACCGCTTTGTTCGCCCATGCCATCGGTCAGAAGCACAACCAACTTGTTTTTTGCCTTTGACTTTTTTAGAGTTTTAACTGCTTCATTCAGAGGTGGAATTATAGCCGTCCCTCCACCTACACCAATGCTTGAGATGCTTTCTATCACATCTTCTTTTCTGACAAGCTTGCCAAATTTGTATGCCCAATAGTAATTGTGGTCAAAAGCAATCACACCAACACCATCTGAACTTTCAAGGTGCTCAACCATCTTTGCAGAAGCGCTCTTGGCAATCTCTAATTTAGGAATACCTGCGTCTTCTGTATCCGCCATGCTGCCTGAATGGTCAAGAACAAGCACAACATCTATGTTCTTTTCCTTTTCTTTGTTTTTAAGTTCCATCTTGACAGGCAGCATCTTTTCTAAAACCGAATTAGAATAATTCCCAAGTGCATAAGAATTCACACCACCAATTACTATAAGCCCGCCTCCCAAATCCTTCACATACTTCTCTACAGCGTTTAAAAAGTTGTCGCTAAAGTTTTCCCTTGATACATTGCACAAAATCACAAAAGAATATCCTAAGAGCTTATCAAGCCCAAAGTTTGCCTAGTCGCTCTTTACCACGTCATACTCGGCTGAATAAGAATCAAGAAGACTTCTGACATTTTTTACATCATCGAAATTCTCATAAACTACCAGAACCTTTTGAGGTTTTCTTACCTGGCACATAGCATACGCAACATTGTTTGACTCTTCTTCATCATCCAGCACCTCAACCGCTCCTTGATAGCTAAAAACCCCTTCCCTGTCCAGCTTATCCTTTATAACAAACCTGTTTTCACCTTTTTCAAGCGTCACCTCTTGGTTGAAAATTAAATCATTGTCTCTGAAAATCTTGAGCAGAGCTTTTGTCGAAAAAGTGCTGTTTATATTGGCAAATATCGAAAACGCCTGATTTTTAAATACCTTCTGTGGAATCTTCAAACTTGAAAACTGAACATCTTTTTCTTTCTCACTTTTAAACAGCACTACTTTTACATCTATCCCATTATTTTTGAGAAGTTCTACTTCATTTTTTGCCTCACCTATTGTCTCTTTCCCATCTGTTAAAATGACAAGTCTTTTTTGTGAATCCCTATCAAACAGATTTACTGCATACTTTATTGCATTTTCAATATTTGTTTGAGTGCTATCTACAGCCGTTCCAAATTCAGAAAAGTTGGGATACTTGGTCGGCAGAAACTCAATGTTTGCATTTTGTCCGAACACAACAACTGATTGCAACTCATTTGATTTTTTGAGCTTTATCGACTTTTGAATGAAGTCTTTCATCTTTTCTGCGTTTTTTCTATTGCTCTCTGATAAGTCGGCAAGGTGAACTACCATCCACCTTTAGAGGTGGAGGCTTCGTGAGAAGTTTGGTAGTTTTTACACTACCCTTATTCTCACAGGACGGTTCACACGCCCACTACTGACTATCTGCTTTGCAGCAGACTCGCCAGCTACTTTTGCAAGTATAT
>OFGS01000102.1_pt1 | contig 24215 bp, 25 predicted proteins | sample 1521851 | NCBI WGS metagenome assembly OFGS01 (sample SAMEA3142070, study PRJEB24117) | hot springs metagenome
TTAGCATGTGCGGTTCATTTAACAGATCTTGAATCGAAACAAACGACTCATATTCGTATTGGGTAGGAGGGGAGTGTATGTCGATCCCGACAAATCCAAAAATTGAACAAAAACGGACGGAAGTCATTTGGAAGCGGTCGCGAAAAGCAAAACATATTGAATTAAACGATCACATGGTGAAAGTGTACGTATGGGAGTTGCCTGTTCGTATTTTTCACTGGATTAATGCTTTTTCTATTCTAGTGTTAATGATTACGGGCGTGTTTATTGGCCGCCCGTTCGTGTCCGCATCTATTCAAGAAGAGGCATATTATTCCTTTTTAATGGGGTGGGCGCGCTATATCCACTTTTTCGTTGCTTTTCTTTTTACTATTAACTTAGCTGTCCGTTGGTATTGGGTGTACAAAGGAAATGAGCATGCGACATCGAATCCGTTTCGCCTTTCTTTTTGGAAGGAAGCGTTTGAAACAATAAAATATTACTTATTTATGAAAAACAATAAAAAACATTACATTGGACATAATCCACTCGCCCAATTAAGTTATTGGATTTTTATTGGTCTTGGTTCGATCATTATGATGCTTACAGGTTACTATTTATTATTTGAACCACAACCAGAATCAATTTATGGAAAAATGTTTATGTGGGTTGCTCATTTATTTGGTGGCGATAGCTATTCTGTTCGTTCGTGGCATCATCTTGTAGCATGGGGGTTTATCATTTTTACCGTTGTACACGTATATATGGCATTTCGTGAAGACTATTTACAACGAAATGGAACGATGTCATCCATTTTTACTGGCTATAAACTCGAACGAAAAAAAGAAGCATTAGGTGAACAGGATGAAAAATAAAAAAATAACGGTTCTCGGAATTGGAAATTTACTATATTCCGATGAAGGAGTAGGCATTCATATTTTGCCTTTATTGGAGGAAAAATTGGCGAAATATGACGAGGTAGAAGTGATTGAAGGTTCAACAGATGGGATGCGTTTACTTGGGACAATTGAAGAAACGGAGTATTTGGTAATTATCGATGCTGTCAATGCAGGAAAAGAAGCAGGAACAATCGTTACGTTAATCGATGATGAAATTCCATCATATTTTGGAATTAAAATGTCTATTCATCAACTCGGTTTTCAGGAAGTGTTGTCAGCCGCAAAAATACGTCAAACATGTCCAAAGCAAATGGTTTTATTTGGAGTTCAACCTGCATCTTTATGTCTTGGATTAGAGTTATCACCAATTGTCCAAGCGCAGCTTCCACACATTGTTGAGCGAGTTGTTCACCAAGTGGAGAAGTGGTGTTGCACGCAATGAATCGCCTGCAATTTTTAAAAATGATGCGTAATAGTTTAATTGAAACAATGAAAGAAGCTTCCGCCCCATTATTAGAAGACGAGGTGGAAAAAATGAAGAAGCTATTTTCTGATCATCGCACGTGGCATGCTATTGGCTCGTGCGATGATATATGTGACGTTGAAATCAAAACTGTTGATCGCATCCCGCTCATTGTTTACAAACAGGAAGGAACGTTATATGTAAGAAAAGCCATTTGTTTACATTGTCAAGTCATGCCGCATTATATTGTGCAAGATCGTCGCTTTATTTGTTTGTATTGTGATCGTGAATGGTATGTATTTTCACAAAACGGAACTTTGCATATGCCACTTCTTCCTACAAAACAAGAAGGAAACGAATGGTATGTGCAAATAGAAAGGGATTCGTATGCATGAAATGGCATTAATGGGGGAAATCGTTCAGTTAATTGAGCAAGATGCTCAATTAAAACAGGTGAAATATGTAAAAAAAGTAGAATTGCTTGTTGGGACGTTGAGCAATGTACTTCCGGACGCATTACAATTTGCATTCGATGTGTATAAAATGCAAACAAATAACTGTCTAACAACAGATGCTGAATTGATCATTCATATAGAGAAAGCGAAAGCCGTTTGTGCCATTTGTGGAAGCCAATATGAGCCCATGACAAAAATTGCTCAATGTCCATCATGTTTACTTCCGAGCGGAAACATTATAGCAGGAGAAACATTTCGTATATTGGCATATGAAGGGAGTTCGACAGATGAAAATTACATTGGAAGTTGATGTGTTAACAAACAATAACCGCGCAGCTGCGTTTAACCGGCAATTGTTTGAGGAAACGAATACGCTTGTTATTAATATAATGAGTTCACCAGGCGCAGGGAAGACAACCATTTTAGAAAAGACGATTGAGGCGTTAGCAAGTGAGTTTCGTATTGGTGTCATTGAAGGGGATTTAGCAACAGAAAAAGATGCAGATCGCATTCGTGCCCTTGGTGCGCAAGCCGTACAAATTAACACGCATGGAGGATGCCATTTAGATGCTCGCATGATTGCGGCTGTTTTACCACAATTTGATTTTCAACAGCTTGATATTTTGTTTATTGAAAATGTAGGAAATCTTGTTTGTCCATCTGGTTATGATTTAGGACAGCAGCATAAAGTAGCTGTGTTAAGTGTACCAGAAGGAAATGACAAAATCCCAAAATATCCAACGATGTTTATGAGAACAGAGCTTGTTTTACTAAATAAAATAGATTTACTGCCGTATCTTGATTTTGATGTTGAACAAGCGAAAGAAGATTTATCATGTATTCATCCTCAGTCTAAGTTGTTACCGTTATCAGCAAAAACAGGTGAAGGCATGGATGAATGGTTACATTGGATTCGAGAAGGGGTTGCCCGATGCAAAAAGCAGTCAATATCACAGTGAAAGGACGAGTGCAAGGTGTCGGCTTCCGTCCTTTTATTTTCGCACTTGCTCAGCGATATCAAGTAAAAGGAACAGTCCAAAACAATATGGACGGGGTTTTTATTCATATAGAAGGCGATGCATATGCAGTCGATCAGTTTATTCACTCTTTACCGATGGAGGCACCGCGGCTATCTCGTATTGATGAGATCATTGTCACTTTAGCACCATGGCAAGCGTTTGAACATTTTTCTATCATTCCGAGCGAACGAACGGGAAGTTCTTCGCTCGTGATTCCAATTGATACTGCTGTTTGCGAAGATTGTTTACGAGAAATGTATGATCCAGATGATCGTCGGTATCGTTATCCGTTTATTAATTGTACGCAATGTGGCCCACGTTATACGATTATTGAACAGTTACCGTACGATCGTCCGTTTACATCGATGCGCTCGTTCCAAATGTGTGAGCGATGTGCAAAAGAGTACGAAGATCCTATGAACCGTCGTCATCACGCTCAGCCTATTGCTTGTCCAACATGCGGTCCATCTGTTGCATTATTGAAGCGAGATGGACAAATGGTGCAAGGTGATGCCATTCAACAAGCGAAGCAATATATTCGTGCTGGGGCGATTGTTGCGGTGAAAGGATTAGGTGGGTATCACTTAGCTTGTGATGCGACGAATGAACAGGCTGTTCAACAATTACGAATACGAAAACGACGGCCCCATCGTCCGCTAGCGATCATGGCGGCTTCCCTTGATATTGTAGAACAATTATGTCATGTTACTGCGGAAGAAAAACAGTTGTTAACTTCGCCAGAAGCTCCCATCGTTGTTGTTAAACAAAGAAAAAACACAATGATTGCTCCATCGGTTGCTCCGGGGTTACAAACAGTTGGAGTGATGTTACCGTACACGCCACTTCACCATTTATTGCTTGATGATCGATTGCCTGTTGTCGTGATGACAAGTGCGAATCGTTCAGGGGTGCCAATGATATACGAAGACGACCAAGCTTTACGTGATTTACAAGGCATTGCCGATTATTTTCTTGTACATAATCGTCCGATTGTTCACCCTATTGATGATTCTGTTGTTCAAGTAGAAAATGGAAAGATTCATTTTATTCGGCGAGCGCGTGGTTTTGTTCCGGATCCGTTGGAGACGAAGTATGACGTTCATGAAATTGTTGCACTTGGTGGTCAACAAAAAAATGTATTTGCATTTGGAAGACATCATCAAATTTTTTTAGGGCCCCATATCGGTGACTTAGAGCATGTAGAAGTCGTGGAACATTTCCAAAGGGAATACGAACATTTACGCACATGGATGGGAGTGACCCCAAAAACAATTGCTGTTGATTTGCATCCAAATTATGAAACGTGGAATATCGCAAAACAATGGAATGCCGACATTGTAGCTGTCCAACATCATCATGCACACATGGTTTCGTGCATGGAGGAAAATCATATACACTCTTCTTGTTTTGGCCTTATTTTAGATGGAACAGGATACGGGGAGGACGGACATATATGGGGGTTTGAGCTACTGTACGGAAATGCTTCGCAATATAAGCGGCTCGGTCATTTAACGTATACTCCACTTCCAGGGGGAGAGCGTTGTATAAAAGAACCGTGGCGTACAGCGGTCGGCATGCTTGGGCATTATTTCGGCGAGCAAGGATATGCTCTAGCAGAGAAGCGATTTACCGAACGAGCACAAGAGATACGCGTATTAAAACAAATGATTGAAAAAGGGTTACACTCGTCTTTGGCAGGTACGTGCGGGAGACTATTTGATGCCGTTAGTGCTTTTTTGTACGTTTGTACACATAGTACGTACGATGGGGAGGCGGCTGTTCGACTTTCTGAATTCATTGATGATACAAAAATATATGGAGCTTATCCATTTCATATAAAAAAACAGGATGAATGGGAAATTGATTTGGCAGAGATGTGGCAAGCGATATGGGAAGATGTTGAAGCTCATAAACAAGTAAATATCATTGCTGGTCGCTTCCATGAAACAGTTGTTCAAGCGTCCGTTGAATTAGTTCGTTTAGCTTTACAACAATATCCAACATACGAACGAAACATTGTATTATCAGGGGGAAGTATGCATAATCGTTATATCGTTAAACGTCTTCGTCAAGAACTCAGTAAGCTTGGATTATGTGTTTACACACATCAAAAAGTACCATGTAATGATGGAGGACTAGCTCTTGGACAGTTAATCATTGCAGCACATAGGAGGGATCATGTATGTGTGTAGGAGTACCAGCAAAAGTGTTACATATTGACGGTTTTTCCGCAAGAGTAGATGTCATGGGATCACAAATGGATGTTGGAATTATTTTTGTTCCTGAAGTCAAAATAGGTGACTATGTCATTGTGCATGCTGGTCAGGCGATGTCAATTATTGATGAACAGTATGCAAAGGAAAGTTTGGAAGAATGGAGGAAGTTAGTCGATGCTAGACGTGATGGATAACCCAACTCGTTCAACACTCAGTCAAACGTTGTTACAAGAAGTCCAGACGTTAGCAAATCAGTTTCAACAAACATTTGGACGAATGCCTTCGTTTATGGAGGTGTGCGGCTCACATACGATGGCACTTGCTCGTACGGGAGTTAAAAAAGCGCTCGAAGGATACGTTCGTCTCATTTCTGGTCCTGGTTGCCCTGTTTGCGTCACTGATCAAGTAACGATTGATGCAATGATTTCTCTGACAGATGGTTCGGACCGAATCATTTGTACATTTGGCGACATGATGCGGGTGCCTGGATCTTACGGAACGTTGATGCAAGCGAAGACAGAAGGAAAAGATGTGCGTGTCGTCTATTCTCCGGTTGATGCGGTTCGTATTGCTGAACAGCATCCACATCAAGAAGTTATTTTTTTAGGGATAGGGTTTGAGACAACCATCCCGATTTTAGCTGCAGCAATAAAAGAAGCAGAAGAAAAGCAAGTGTATAATTTTTCCATGTGGATGTCGACAAAGCTAGTGGAGCCAATTTTGCGGCAATTGCTTCACGAGAGAGAAGTGTCACTAGACGGTTTTTTACTACCTGGGCACGTATCCATGGTGATGGGGAGAGCTCATTTTGAATTTTTAGCAACGGAATACAATATGCCTGCAGTAATTAGTGGATTTGAAACATTACATATGCTAAGTGCAATTCGTCATTTATTAATGTTAGCACTCAAACAGCATGCTATTGTATTAAACGATTATAAAAGTGTAGTGACTGAACAAGGAAGTGTACAAGCGAAATATTGGATGAACCATTATTTCACATTATGTGACGAGGCATGGCGTGGCATCGGTGTGATTTCTCAAAGCGGAATGGATTTTAAGAAAGAGTATGATCGATTTAACGCGAAAGTGAAGTTTTCCGTTTTAACGCGTGAACCACGTCGAACAAAGTGTCGTTGTGGAGAAGTCATTCGAGGACTTATTGATCCACCGCAATGTGCATTGTTTGGAAAAGCATGTACACCGCTTCAGCCGATTGGACCTTGTATGGTGTCATCAGAAGGTAGTTGTGCCGCGTATTATCAATATATGAGGGAGGAGTAACGAATGGAGCGAATCACGCTCGCTCATGGGGACGGAGGACAGTTAGCCCATCAGCTCATTGCAGACGTTTTTGTTTCTATGTTTCGTAACGATCGTCATGCAAAATTCGACGCAGCTACGTTTACGTTAGATCCCCACGAGCTAGCCATGACAACAGATAGTTTTGTCGTTAAACCGCTTTTCTTTCCGGGTGGAAATATTGGGAAACTGGCGGTAGCTGGAACAATAAATGATTTAGCGGTCGTTGGAGCGATCCCGAAAGTAATGACGTGTAGTTTTATTATCGAGGAAGGATTTCCAATTTGTGATTTAAAAACGATCGTGCAATCGATGGCTGAAGAAGCGAAAAAAGTCAATGTGGAGATTGTTGCGGGCGATACAAAAGTCGTTGAACGTGGTAGTGCGGATGGATTATATATTAATACAACAGGGATCGGAGTCATTTCACATTCGCTTGAGCCGAAAATTTGTGAAGGGGACTCGGTCATTGTCAGCGGTTCAGTTGGTGATCATGGAGTAGCTATATTAGTTGCCCGAGGGGAATTAGGGCTTGTATCAACGATTGAGAGCGACTGTACAACATTGTATCCGCTCATTGCCAAAGCGTTACAGGCAAGTCAACGCATTCGCCTGATGCGCGACCCAACCCGCGGGGGATTAGCGACTACCCTTGTAGAAATTTGTGAAGATTTTGGTGTAACGATTGAATTGGAGGAAGAACGTATCCCAGTAAAACAAGAAGTGGAAGGAGCATGTGAATTGCTCGGGTTTGATCCGCTCTATTTGGCTAACGAAGGAAAAGTGGTCATGATCGTTCCGAAAGAAGATGAACAGGCTGTTCTTGATGCCCTTCGTTCTCAACCTGAAGGAAAAGATGCAGCTGTGATCGGAACTGTTCGAGCAACAAACAAAGGTCAATTATTGTTGCGAACACCGCTTGGCACAACACGACGATTATATCGATTAACTGGATTAATGTTGCCACGTATTTGTTAAACCGTAGGGGAATCCTGCGGTTTTTGTCTTTCCTACTTTTATGGTTTATGTCATAATAAATGACAGTACATAAAAAAGGGTGAGGGTGTCATGAAACAATATTTACAATTACTTGAAGATATTTTACAAAACGGTGTGTATAAAGATGACCGGACGGGAACAGGGACGATTTCTGTATTTGGACGTCAATTGCGCTTTGATTTACGCGAAGGATTTCCTTTACTTACAACAAAAAAGTTACATATTCGTTCCATTATTCATGAGTTGCTCTGGTTTTTAAGTGGGGATACGAATATTCGCTATTTAAAAGAAAATGGTGTAACAATTTGGGATGAATGGGCAGATGAAAATGGAGATTTAGGACCGGTATATGGAGCTCAATGGCGTTCATGGAGGGGAGCAGACGGTCGAACGATTGATCAAATTAGCGAAGTGATTGAACAAATAAAGCACAATCCAAATTCGCGCCGTCTTTTAGTAAGCGCATGGAATGTTGCGGAATTAGACAATATGAAGTTACCTCCTTGCCATTATGCTTTTCAGTTTTACGTGGAAAATGGAACGTTATCGTGCATGTGGCAACAGCGTTCGGTTGATACGTTTTTAGGTCTTCCGTTCAATATCGCAAGCTATGCGCTACTTACACATATGGTTGCTCAACAATGCGATCTACAACCGAAAGAACTTATTTTTACTGGCGGTGACGTTCATTTATATATGAATCATATCGAACAAGCGAAGTTGCAATTAACGAGAGAACCGCGCCCACTTCCGAAATTAGTCATTAAACGAAAACCAGCTTCTATCTTTGAGTATCGCTTTGAAGATTTTGAAATTGTTGATTATCATCCGCATCCGCATATTAAAGCGGACGTGTCTGTGTAAGGGAAGTGAGTGAAGTGATTTCTATCATTGTTGCGATGGATCGAAATCGAGTCATTGGTCGGAACAATACATTACCTTGGCACTTACCGGCGGATTTAGCTTATTTTAAACATGTAACTATGGGTCATCCGATTGTCATGGGGCGAAAAACATTTGAATCGATCGGCCGTCCGCTTCCTGGAAGAATAAACATCGTACTTACACGGGACAATACGTTTTCAGCGAATTCGAATGTTCAAGTGATTCATTCAATTGATGACATTGAACAAGTAGAACAGCAATATGGTCATGTGTTTGTTATTGGGGGAGCGCAAGTGTTTGAACAAGCGATGCCGTTTGCGGATCAATTGTACGTTACACACATTGACGAAACGTTTACAGGAGATACATTCTTTCCACCAATTGATGAAAAGCAATGGGTGCTTCGTACCGTTCGCCAAGGTGTGCAAGATGAAAAAAATCGTTATCCACACACATTTTGTATATATGAACGAACAGCTCGCTAATTGGCGAGCTTCATCTTTTTGAATAATTTTTAGAAAATTTACTTTTCTTTATTCGAAAATATGATATATTTTAGAATAACATAATTTTGACAACGAAATTATAAATAGAAAGGAAACGAGAAAATGGAACAACAAGTAAAACGAAAACATGGCGTATATGTAGAAGATATTTTAATTGCTTATCAAACGCTAAAAGATGTCGTGTATCATACCCCTTTGCAAAAAAATGAATTGCTTTCAGAACGTTATGATTGTCACGTATATTTTAAGCGGGAAGATTTACAAGTCGTTCGCTCGTTTAAAATTCGTGGGGCATATTATCGAATGAAAAGCTTAAGTGAAGAAGAAAAGAAAAATGGGATTGTTTGCGCAAGTGCAGGCAATCATGCCCAGGGCGTAGCTTATTCATGTCGAGCGCTCGGTGTGCATGGGAAAATTTATATGCCATCTACAACTCCAAGACAAAAAGTATCACAAGTACAGTTTTTTGGTCGAGAGTTTGTCGACATTATTTTAGTTGGCGATACATTTGATGATTCTTATGAGCAAGCACGAATTTGTGCAAAACAAGAGCAGCGAACATTTATCCATCCATTTGATGATGAAGCTGTAATTGCAGGGCAAGGAACAGTGGGCGTTGAAATTTTGAATGATTGTGAAGAACCGATTGATTATGTGTTTGCAAGTATTGGTGGTGGAGGGCTTATTTCTGGTGTCGGCACGTATATCAAAAGCATTTCACCAGCAACGAAATTAGTTGGCGTCGAACCTGAAGGAGCTCCTTCTATGAAAAAATCGTTTGAAGCAAAAGAAGTTGTCACTTTAAGTGAAATTGATCCGTTTGTAGATGGCGCGGCAGTGAAACGTGTGGGGGAAAAAACATTTGCATTAGCAAAAGAGATGGTCGATGATATTGTCGTTGTTCCTGAAGGAAAAGCATGCACAACGATTTTGCAACTTTATAATGAAAATGCGATTGTAGTCGAGCCTGCTGGAGCGTTGCCGGTTGCTGCGCTTGATTTATATAAAGAACAGATTCGGGGCAAGACCGTTGTTTGTATTATTAGCGGAGGAAACAACGATATTGGACGCATGCAAGAAATTAAAGAGCGCTCGATGATTTATGAAGGACTTCAACATTATTTTATTGTCAATTTTCCACAACGTGCTGGAGCATTGCGCGAATTTCTTGATGAAGTATTAGGACCGACAGATGACATTACACTTTTTGAATATACGAAAAAAAATAATAAAGACAGCGGCCCGGCTCTCGTTGGCATTGAATTAAAATGTCGTGAAGATTACGGTCCGCTCGTCGAACGAATGAAGAAAAAAGGTTTTCCATTTATGGAAGTGAATAAAGATAGCAGTTTGTTCCATTTGCTCATTTGACAAAAATTTTTTATAAATCGATGACGAAATGTGACATACTTCAACATAAAAATCGTGTATAATATAAGTAAATCGGTCAAAAAAGAGGATTGATATTTTGTTATTCAAAAGCCTAGAGTTTAAAAACGTAGATGGGCAAAAAGTAAAAATTATCGAAATTCCGGTATTGGAGGACGATAACCCCTATCAATTTATGGTAAAAGTAAGGTTACAAACGTTTATTGCACAAGTGTATGCTAAAAAAAGTCCAAAGAAGGTGTATTCATTTAAAGAATATTTAAAACGTGTGTTGAAGTGGCCGGTGTATGAACAAATATTTAAATCTGAAATTTTAAAAAACAATGCATAAATGATAGCGAGCTGTTTTGCCAATGTGCAAACCAGCTCTTTTTTTACAAAAAATTTTATGAAAACAGCGACATATAGGAGCATTTTATTATATAATTTCACCGTACAAAAATTTTAGAATGAAATGCAGGAAGTGAAAAAATGAGCAAAGTAAAGATTGTGACAGATTCTACGGTTGATTTAACGAAAGAAGTGATTGAGGCGTGGGACATTCGCGTCGTGCCATTATCGATCTCTATTGACGGGCAAACATATGTAGACGGCATTGATTTAACTCCACAACAATTTATTGAAAGAATGAAACAAGCAGATGAACTCCCAAAAAGTTCTCAACCTTCTGCAGGGCAGTTTTTACAAGTATACGATGAACTCGGAGAAGCAGGATATGATGTCATTTCCATTCATATGACAGGAGGCATGAGTGGAACGGTGCGCTCTGCCGAGAGTGCTGCAACGATGACAAAAGCAAACGTTACCGTCATCGATTCTCGTTTTATTTCTCTTGCGCTCGGCTTTCAAGTATTAGAAGCGGCAAAAATGGCGGCAGAGGGAAAAACAGTAGAAGAAATTGTTTCACGTCTTGATACGATCCGAGCGAATACACATTTATTTGTTGTTGTTGATACACTTGAAAATCTCGTTAAAGGTGGGCGCATTGGCCGAGGGAAAGCAATGATTGGTTCGCTACTAAATATTAAACCGATCGCTTCGTTACAAGATGGTGTATATACACCTGTGACAAAAGTTCGTAGTCAGTCTCAAATCGTTAAATTTTTAACAAACCAATTTGTTGAACATACGAAAGGAAAGATGATTCGAGCAGTAGGGATTGCTCATGCAGATGCGCTTGATTTAAGCGAACGATTAAAACAGTCGCTTGCGGAAGCAACAGGATGGACACAAACAGATATTGTGTATACAACCCCGATTATTTCTACGCACACAGGTCCAGGGGCCATCGGATTTATGTATTATACGGAGTAGGGGGAACGAAAAAATGAAGCGTATACGTTTATGGTTATTTGCTTTATTTCTGTCCTTGCTTGTTGCTTGCCAACAATCAATTCCAGATGCAAAAAATTGGCCAATTGAAGATTTCACATTTATTGATCAAAATGGTCAACAGTTTGGTTTAGCTGATTTAAAAGGAAAAGTATGGGTGGCTGATTTTATTTTTACGCGATGCGCTGACGTTTGTCCTCCAATGACGGCAAATATGGCGAAATTACAAAAAATGGCGAAGGAAAAAGGGTTAGACGTTCATTTTGTTTCGTTTAGTGTCGATCCTGAAAACGATACACCGGATGCATTAAAGGCATATGTTGAAAAGTTTCAGGGGGATATGAGCCGTTGGCACCTGCTTACTGGATACACACAACAAGAAATTGAACGTTTTGCCCAAAAAAACTTTAAAGCTGTCGTAAAAAAACCGCAAGAAGGCGATCAAGTTATTCACGGTACAGATTTTTATCTTGTTGATCAAAATGGGAAAATTGTGAAGTATTATAGTGGCTTAAACGATGTGCCTTACGAAGAAATTTTAAAACATATTGACATGTTACAAGAATAGGATATACAGACAAAAATGATGGTTCAGTCATTTTTGTCTTTTCTTTTATAGAGAGGGGATTTTCTGTGAACAAATTTCTTCTTCTATTCCTTTGCATGTGTTTAGTCGGATGTTCTTCTACACCGACAATGATGAAAGAGAAAGAACAAGTGCAAATGAAACCACGTGATTTACAAATTGTGGCGTTAGGCGACTCATTAACAGAAGGAGTGGGCGATGAGCAAGGTGGATATGTCACATTTATCAAGCAATATTTAGAAAGTCGTGAAGATGTAAATAAAGTGTTTGTGCACAACTTTGGCAAACGAGGATTACGTAGTACACAACTGGCAGATGTCATGATAAATAACGAATCGGTGATTCAGCAAGCAGATCTTATTTTTATCACTATTGGTGGAAATGATATGATGAAAGTTGTTCGTTCACATTTTTTATCTTTAACATATGATTTGTTTGTAGAGGAGCAACAGGCATTTGCATCCCGGCTTGATGAGCAACTGCAACTTCTTCGTCATATGAATCAAGATGCTTATATTGTGCTTATTGGATTATACAATCCGTTTTCTTCAGCTTTTCCAAATATACCTGAAATGGATGAGATTATACACATGTGGAACGAAGGAAGTAAGGAAGTCATTTCTCGCTATGATCGTACACTATTTGTAACTATTGCGGATCTGTTTGAAGGACGGGATGATGTGTTGTATGATGATCAATTTCATCCGAACAAAATAGGCTATGAACAAATGGCAAAGCGCATATACGAATACTTACAAAGACATCAGGAATGGATAGGAGAATGAATTGTGAAGTGGAAAATTTTATTTTTTAGCTTGTTAGGGATAAACGCTCTAATGATCGTGTTACTACTTTTTTATATGTTTCAGCCATCTTCTTCCCCAAATGTCTCAAACATCAAAGGGGAAGGACCAACATTTACTGTGCAAACATCTAAACAACATATGAATACGTTAATTCGTGATTATATCCAGAAGCATAAAAAAGAAGGGGAATTGTCTTATGATGTCCAATTAGCTGATCGCCTCTATATTACAAGTGCGATTCCGATATTCGGAAAACAAGTCGATTTAACGATGGCATTTGATCCAAATGTTGATGAAAGCGGGAACATTATACTGGCTCATCCAACAATGACATTCGGACAGCTTCGTTTGCCTGTTCCATATGTATTGGCGTATATAGAAAAGCATGCGTCTTTACCGAATTGGGTGAAAGTGGATGCGAAAAAAGAGCGCATTTATATTGTTGTCAGCGATATTCGTATAAAAAAAGGATATATGCTTAAAGCGAAAACGTTTGATTTAAGTAAAGATGATATGACTTTTACAGTTACAATTACAAAATAGGATGTCCCATATATCGAGGGACATCCTATTTTATCCGCAATCCTTTCGGGTAAAAGTTTTTTACCACTCCTTTTACTTCTTTTCCCCAACCGAGTGGATAACCGTCAATAGTAATTAATATCCATCCTCGATCGCCATTTGTTTGTAATGTTTCTCCTTTCATATATCGGATACTTTCTTCAAGCGTGAGCGGAAGGTGTGCTTGTACTTGTTGTTTTGTTAGTGCCATAGCTAAAGCGTGGTTTGGTTCAAAGCGATTTTTTTTCCATTCTCCTATATGGAGACCAGGTCGAACGACTTTTAAGCCGTCTAAACGTGGGCATAAATAAGGGAGAGCAAATATATGCGTCCCAAATGCGTAAAGCGTCCCATCTATTGTCGTTTGGATTATATGGTTTATAAACGTTTCATAATCGCGCCGCATTGCTTTAGATACGTTAGAAGTGGCTACTTTTCCATTCCATCGTTTTGCTTCTCCTCGTTTGCGCATTTTGGCAACGAAATGCCCTTCTCCTTGGAGATGATGAGGCCAAAGCCTTGCCGTATGTGCGATTTGTTCGTTATATGTGTTCGTCCAACGGACAACACCTGGTTGAATCCCGTGTTCTTTTTCGATTGGAACGAGTTCCATGTCGTTGTAAGTCGCTAAAAACCAGTCGATGATTTGCTCATTTTCTTCAGGGGAGAATGTGCACGTCGAATAAACGAGTGTGCCCCCTTCGTTTAACATTTTATAAGCACAAGATAAAATATGTTTTTGTGTTTGTGCACATTTTTGGACATGATCTAAACTCCAAAATTGAATCGCTTCTTCGTCTTTTCGAAACATTCCTTCTCCGGAACATGGGGCATCAACTAAAATTTTATCGAAAAATCCTTCAAATGTTTCCGATAGTTTTTCAGGTGTTTCATTTGTAATAACAGCATTTGTAATTCCAAGTCGCTCAATATTTTCAGATAAAGCTTTGACACGCTTTGGATGAATTTCGTTTGCCAATAAAAATCCTTCATTGTTCATCATGGCTGCTAGTTGTGTTGTTTTCCCGCCGGGTGCTGCACATAAGTCAAGCACTCGCTCCCCTGAAGATGGGGCAAGCACCTCAGCGACAAACATTGCGCTTGGTTCTTGAATGTAATACAATCCGGCAGCATGATACGGATGTTTGCCAGGTTGGGCATCGCGATAATAAAATCCTGTAGAACAAAAAGGAATTGGCTCAAGTTCCCATGGACTGATGTTTAAAAATGTCGACGGTGAAACTTTTAGTGTATTCACCCGCAAACCATGAACTTTTTCTTCATTGTACGTCGCAAAAAAACGCTCCGCTTCATCTTGAAGCAAAGCATTCATTTTTGTTATAAATTGTTCTGGTAAATGACACATCGTCATGCTATAACCACTTCACTTTCGGTTCTGTTTTGTTTAAAATGCGTTTTATGTTTGCTCGGTGGCGATAAAACACAAAAAGTGTCAATAACGTGACGACAATGCGCAATGGAATATCGTCTGTCCATATGAATGCATAAGTGGTGGCATACACGCCCGTTAACATAGATGAAAGCGAAACGTATTTTGATATATACAAGATGAGAAAAAAGACAGCTAACATCGTCATAAAAAGGACGGGTGAATAAAATAGCAATACTCCACCAGAGGTCGCAACCGCTTTTCCACCGCGAAATTGTGCAAACACCGGATATGTATGACCAAACACAGCAAACATCCCTGTAAGAAGCGGATGAACATCTACATGAAACAATACAGGTAAGCTTGCAGCTAACGTTCCTTTTAAAATGTCGGCAATTGTTACAATTAATCCCGCTTTTACACCGAGCACGCGAAAAGTATTTGTCCCGCCTAGATTACCGCTCCCATGTTCACGTATGTCAATTCCGTATCCGATTTTCCCAACAAGTAGCGCGAACGGAATCGAACCAAGTAAATAACCGATGATCATAAGCAAAATGGACATTATAAGCCCCCTCTACTTCATTCGTATTTCCTTTATAAAGGTCATGTTTTTATTGTAACATGCTTTTTTAAAAAATGAAGGCAGGATTATTTTTTTGCATGAAGAAATACTAGGTTATCACAAGGAGGGGATGAGATGAGTTTAAATCGTGAACAAATCAAACAAATTTTAAATAAGGCAAAACGAATTGCTGTCGTGGGATTGTCAGATCGTCCGGAACGTACATCGTACATGGTCGCAAAAGCGATGAAAGAAGCAGGATATGAAATCATTCCAGTTAACCCGCTTATTAAAGAATGGGAAGGTATTCCGGCTGTTGCTACGTTAACGGATATTGAAGGACATGTCGATATTGTGAATGTGTTTCGTCGCTCTGAACATTTACGTGAAATTGCTGAGCAATTTGTACAAATAGATGCGGACGTGTTTTGGGCGCAATTAGGTGTATATGATGAAGAGGTGTACCGTGATTTAACTGAAAAAGGTTATACCGTGGTGATGGATCGCTGCATCAAAGTAGAACATGCGCTCACACGTTAAAAACGACCATTCTTTTTGTAATGGTCGTTCTTTTTCTTCATGACGTTGGACGTTTTCCGAATGTATGTTAAAATAGAGAAAGTCGAAAAAATAGAAACAAATGTTCTTGTTGTGAAAGGGGAATGATTGTGACAGATAAACAACTTCTTACATATAACGAAGATACCATTCAAGTATTAGAAGGATTAGAGGCTGTTCGTAAGCGGCCAGGGATGTATATCGGAAGTACAGATAGTCGTGGTTTGCATCATCTTGTATATGAGATTGTAGATAATGCCGTTGACGAGGCGCTTGCTGGATATGGAAAGCGCATCGTTGTGACGATACATAATGATCAAAGCATTAGCGTTCAAGATGAAGGACGTGGGATGCCTACAGGTATGCATAAGCTAGGAAAGCCAACGCCAGAGGTTATTTTAACTGTATTACATGCAGGCGGGAAATTTGGTCAAGGTGGATATAAAACGAGCGGTGGTTTGCATGGGGTTGGTGCCTCTGTTGTTAATGCCTTATCAGAATGGTTAGAAGTGACGATTCAACGTGACGGTTTCATATATTACCAACGGTTTGAACATGGTGGAAAGCCTGTCAGTACACTTAAAAAAATTGGAGAAACAAAGCGAACAGGAACAAAAATTCGCTTTAAACCAGATCCAACGATTTTTAGTACAACAACGTTTCATTATGAAACGATTAGCGAACGTTTGAGAGAATCTGCATTTTTATTAAAAGGATTGAAAATTGAATTACACGATGAACGGTCGGGATTAAGTGATACATTTTATTACGAAAATGGAATTGAAGCGTTTGTACAATATTTAAACGAGGAAAAAGATGTATTGCATCCGGTTGTATTTTTTAGCGGCGAGCAAAGCGAGATTGAAGTAGAGTTTGCCTTTCAGTTTCATGATGGGTATGCAGAACATATGCTTTCGTTTGTGAACCACGTGCGAACGAAAGATGGAGGAACACATGAAATCGGAGCTAAAACGGCAATGACTCGCGTGTTTAATGAATATGCACGAAAAGTAGGTTTATTGAAAGAACGAGATAAAAACTTAGAAGGCACAGACATTCGTGAAGGATTATCTGCGATCATATCTGTTCGCATTCCAGAAGCACTGTTGCAATTTGAAGGACAAACGAAAGGGAAACTAGGAACACCTGAGGCGCGTTCGGCGGTTGAAGCGGTCGTTAGCGAGAAGCTAACGTACTTTTTAAATGAAAATCCAGATATCGCCACATTGTTAATTAAAAAAGCAATTCGGGCGTTTCAAGCGCGTGAAGCAGCACGAAAAGCTCGGGAAGAAGCACGTTCTGGAAAAAAGAGAAAAGGAAAAGAACATGTATTAAGCGGAAAGTTAACACCTGCTCAAACACGAAATCCACAAAAAAATGAATTGTATTTAGTCGAGGGAGACTCGGCGGGTGGCTCAGCTAAACAAGGACGTGATCGTCGTTTTCAAGCTGTATTGCCTCTTCGCGGGAAAGTCATTAACACAGAAAAGGCGAAACTAGCTGATATTTTTAAAAATGAAGAAATTAACACAATTATTCATGCTATTGGCGGCGGTGTGGGGGCTGATTTTTCGCTCGATGATATTCACTATGATAAAGTCATCATTATGACTGACGCAGATACAGATGGGGCACATATTCAAGTGTTGTTGTTAACTTTCTTTTACCGTTACATGCGACCACTCATCGAAGCTGGTAAAGTGTTTATTGCCCTTCCACCACTTTATAAAGTAAGTAAAAAAGTTGGTAAAAGAGAAGTGATTGAATACGCATGGACAGATGAACAACTGCAATCTATTTTAAAAAGGATCGGTAAAGGATATACGATTCAACGTTACAAAGGGCTTGGTGAAATGAATGCTGATCAATTATGGGAAACGACGATGAATCCAGAAACGCGGACGCTTATTCGTGTTCGTATTGATGATGCAGCACGTGCAGAACGTCGTGTAACAACATTGATGGGCGATAAAGTAGAACCGAGGAGAAAATGGATTGAGTCTAATGTGCAATTCGGTTTAGAGGACGATATGAATATTTTAGAGAACGATCATGTGATGACAACTGAGGAGGAATAAGAGCATGGAACGTGTATTAGATTTACCGTTTGAAGATGTGTTAGGGGACCGATTTGGTCGGTATAGTAAATATATTATTCAAGAACGCGCCCTACCTGATGCACGCGATGGATTGAAGCCAGTGCAGCGTCGCATTTTATATGCAATGTATGTGGACGGAAATACGGCCGATAAACCGTTTCGCAAATCAGCGAAGACTGTCGGAAATGTTATCGGTAATTTTCATCCACATGGTGATTCTTCTGTATATGAAGCGATGGTGCGCATGAGCCAAGAATGGAAAGTGAGAAATGTACTGATTGAAATGCATGGGAATAATGGAAGTATTGATGGAGACCCACCCGCAGCGATGCGTTATACAGAAGCCAGACTATCTGCAATCGCATCTGAATTGTTGCGCGACATCGATAAAGAAACGGTAGAATTTGTACCAAACTTTGATGATACGAGCAAAGAACCTGTTGTATTGCCAGCGATGTTTCCCAATTTACTTGTCAATGGTTCAACAGGCATTTCAGCAGGTTATGCGACAGAAATTCCACCACATCATCTAGGAGAAGTAATTGATGCAGTGATTATGCGCATTGATCATCCGACTTGTACAGTTGACGATTTAATGACCGTATTAAAAGGTCCGGATTTCCCGACGGGTGGCATCATCCAAGGAAAAGAAGGCATTAAAACGGCCTACGAAACAGGAAAAGGGAAAATTATTATTCGCGCTAAAGCAACGATCGAACAAGGGAAAGGCGGCAAACAAGCAATTGTGATTACGGAAATCCCTTACGAAGTCAATAAAGCGAATTTAGTTAAAAAAATTGATGAATTGCGTCTTGAAAAAAAGTTGGACGGAATTGTTGATGTGCGTGATGAAACAGATCGCACAGGTTTACGCATCGTTATCGAAGTGAAAAAAGACGGCAATGCAGAAGGTATTTTAAACTATTTGTATAAAAATACTGATTTGCAAATTACGTACAATTTCAACATGGTTGCCATCCATGAGCGTCGTCCGAAGTTATTAAGCTTACCGCAATTATTGGATGCGTATATTGAACATCAAAAAGAAGTGGTCGCGAATCGTTCCCGTTATGAATTACGAAAAGCAAAAGAACGGGCTCATATTGTTGAAGGGATAATGAAAGCGATATCGATTTTAGATGAGGTAATCGCAACGATTCGTGCTTCCAAAGATAAAAAAGATGCAAAAGCAAATTTGATGAATCGCTATGAATTTACAGAGCCTCAGGCGGAAGCGATCGTCACATTACAGCTGTATCGTTTAACGAATACAGATATTTATGATTTGCGTGAAGAAGCAAACGCATTGAATCATAAAATCGAAGAATTAACGACCATTTTAGAAAGTGAGAAAAAGCTATTATCTGTGATTAAAGCCGATTTAAGAAAAATGAAAAAAACGTATGCAGATGAACGAAGAACGACGATTGAAGAAGAAATAAAAGAAATTAAAATTGAAATGAATGTCGTTGTTCCTGAGGAAGATGTCATTGTTACCGTCACAAAAGATGGGTATATTAAACGAACAAGCCTTCGGTCTTATAGCGCTTCTAACGGACAAGATATCGGCATGAAAGAGGGCGACAGATTGCTCGGTATGTTTGAAATGAATACGACACATACGTTGTTGTTGTTTACAAATAAAGGTAATTATCTATATTGCCCTGTTTATGAACTTCCAGATATTCGTTGGAAAGATATCGGTCAACATATTTCTAATATGATTTTGCTTGATCGTGATGAACAAATTACTAGTGTTATTCCAGTTACAGATTTTTCTCACGGATATGTTTTATTTATTACAAAACAAGGGTTTGTGAAAAAAACGAGTCTCGTTCATTATAAAGCGCAACGATACTCTAAACCGCTTGTAGCGATTCGACTAAAGGAAGATGATGAAGTTGTAAACGTGTATCAAACAGATGGCACAGGCCATATATTCCTCGTCACGCAATACGGGTACGGTTTATTGTTCCAAGAAGAAGAAATCGGAGAAGTGGGCGTTCGAGCAGCTGGAGTGAAAGGAATTCATCTAAAAGAAGGGGATTGCGTCGTTTCTAGCCAGCAAGCAACTGAAGAAAATGTTATTCTTGTAACAAAACGTGGAGCAGTAAAAAAAATTGCACGAACAGAACTCGAGCAATCTACACGCGCAAAACGTGGGCAACTTCTCATTAAGGAAGTAAAAACGACTCCACATCGATTAGTGAGCTGTCATTTCCTTTCTCATGGATATGTGATTTTAAAGACGGAGAAAGGAATAACGGAAGAGGTTTATGTCGACGAATTGCGATTAAGTGATCGATACGGTAATGTAACGTACGTGCTTGATTGTGAAGAAGCTGGTCATGTTACGGAGACGTGGGTGAAATGGTCATAACTCCCTTGAATTCCTTCGTTGTTTCAATTATATTGAAGAAGGTATAGTTTTCATATGGGGGATTTATGATGAGATTTAAACGACAAGAACCTTTCCGATATCAATTTGGTCAACCGATTCCGTGCACGTTCCGTATTACACGCATTGGAGAACGGGAGGTAGAAACGGATAAAGGAGCGGCTGAAATTCACGATATTAGTCCGCGTGGCATTCGCATGGAAACGAAGTTACATTTACCTATCGACTCTGCCAAAGGTGAAATGGAAGTGGAGTTACAGTTTACAATTGTTGATCAACCGATAACGGTGCGCGGCGTTGTCATTTGGAAAAAAACATATGCAAATGAATTTCAATACGGTATATCATTAGAGATTTCTAAACAAGAAGAAATGCAGTTAATCGGAGAAATTAAAAGACATGCGGCGATGTATGCTCGGAAAAAAGAAAGCAAATAAAGAGGATGTCCATATGATATGGGCATCTTTTTTCTTTGAAAAATGTTTGAAAGCGGTTGACTAACTTGTATATACAGGTTAAAATAAAAGCAAGCAAGTCGACTTGTATATACAAGTTTATAAAAAGATGTGTAAACGCTTCAACGAAGGAGGAGTAGAAGATGCGACAATCTGTTGAGAAAATTGTCCAAGCGGTCGGTGGGAAAGAAAATATTATTGCTGCGACACATTGCGTCACACGTCTTCGCTTTGCGTTAAAAGATGAAGGAAAAGTGGACAAAGAAGCATTAGAAAACATTGATATTGTGAAAGGGTCATTTTCAGTCAATGGCCAGTTTCAAGTAGTGATTGGTCAAGGATTAGTGGAAAAAGTATATAACGAAATGATTGAAATGACCGGTCTCGGTCGAGCGACAAAACAAGACATTAAAGACGCTGCGGAAAAAAAATTAAATCCGCTACAACGGGCCATTAAAACGTTAGCTGACATCTTTATTCCGCTTTTACCTGCTATCGTCACAGCTGGTTTATTGATGGGATTAAATAACATTTTAACAGGCCCGGGAATTTTTTATGAAGGAAAATCGGTTGTTGATGTTCATAAACAATGGCGCGATTTTGCTGATATGATTAACTTAATTGCCAATACAGCGTTCGTCTTTTTACCTGGATTAATTGGTTGGTCAGCTGTTAAAAAGTTTGGTGGAAGCGAATTACTCGGAATTGTACTCGGACTTATGCTTGTTCATCCAGCATTATTAAATGCATGGGCATACGCTTCAGCTGTGCAAGAAGGAACAGTGCCATATTGGAATTTATTTGGATTTGATATTCAAAAAATCGGTTATCAAGGTCAAGTATTACCTATTTTAATTTCATCATATGTGTTAGCGAAATTAGAACAATTTTTGAAAAAGCGAATTCCGGAATCATTTCAATTGTTGCTTGTCGCTCCAATTGCATTGCTTGTAACAGGGTTTGTTTCTTTTATCGCAATCGGTCCTGTGACGTTTGGTATTGCAAACGCTTTAACAGATGGTCTTGTTGCTTTATTTGATCGTTTTGCAGCGTTAGGTGGGCTCGTATATGGAGGGCTATACGCCGTTCTCGTTGTCACAGGCATGCACCATACGTTTTTAGCGGTAGACTTACAATTGATTGGTAGCACAGGTGGGACATTTTTATGGCCGATGCTTGCGTTATCGAACATCGCTCAAGGTTCCGCAGCACTTGCGATGATGTTCGCTACAAAAGATGAAAAATTAAAAGGTTTATCGTTTACATCGGCTGTATCTGCTTACTTGGGCATTACGGAGCCAGCGATGTTTGGTGTAAACTTACGATTCCGTTATCCGTTCATTTCAGCGTTAATCGGTTCTGCCATTGCGGGAATTTTTATTACGATCAATAAAGTGCAAGCTTCGTCTATTGGCGTCGGTGGATTACCTGGATTTTTATCGATTTTTCCTGAAAAATGGGCACCGTTTTTCATCGGCATGGCCATCGTCCTTATCGTTCCATTTACGTTGACATACATTTTCGCAAAAACGAAAGGCGGTAAGTAAAATGCATCCATGGTGGAAAACAGCAGTCGTGTATCAAATTTATCCGAAAAGTTTCAAAGATACAAATGGCGATGGAATTGGTGATTTGCAAGGAGTTATACAAAAGCTTGATTATTTACAAACTCTCGGGGTTGATGCCATCTGGCTCACCCCCATTTACGAATCTCCACAGCGTGACAATGGATATGATATAAGCGACTATTATCGAATTTATGAACCATACGGTACGATGGAAGACTTTGAAAAACTTATTGAAGAAGCGCATAAGCGGAATATAAAAATTGTGATGGATATCGTTGTGAACCATACGTCAACAGATCATGAATGGTTCCAACAAGCTCGCTCATCTAAAGATAACCCGTATCGTCATTTTTACATTTGGAGAGATAAACCAAACAATTGGCAATCGAAATTTGGGGGATCAGCTTGGGAGTATGATGAACAAACAGGACAATATTATTTACACTTGTTCGATGTTACACAAGCTGATTTGAACTGGGAAAACGAAGAAGTGCGTAAGCGTGTATATGACATGATGCATTTTTGGTTACAAAAAGGAGTAGACGGCTTCCGTTTAGATGTCATTAATTTAATTTCGAAAGATCAACGATTTTTAGACGATGATGGATCTATTCCCCCTGGAGATGGAAGAAAATATTATACAGACGGTCCACGCATTCATGAATTTTTGCAAGAAATGAATCGAGAAGTATTTTCAAAATACGATATGATGACAGTAGGAGAAATGTCATCAACGTCTATTGATCATTGTATTTTATATACAAATCCTGATCGTCATGAACTGAATATGACATTTAATTTCCATCATTTGAAAGTTGACTATCCAAATGGAGAGAAGTGGGCAGTTGCTGATTTTGACTTTTTACAGTTAAAAAAGATTTTATCAAAATGGCAAGTGAACATGCATCAAGGCGGTGGATGGAACGCATTGTTTTGGTGCAATCATGACCAGCCACGCATCGTTTCTCGTTATGGGGATGATGGACGTTATCATAAACAATCAGCAAAAATGTTAGCGACAACGATTCATATGATGCAAGGCACCCCTTTTATTTATCAAGGTGAAGAGATCGGAATGACCGATCCAAAATTTGAACGAATCGATGATTATCGAGATGTCGAATCATTAAATATGTACCGAATATTAAAAGGACAAGGAAAAAGTGAACAAGAGGTATTGCATATTTTACAGCGAAAATCTCGTGACAACTCTCGAACACCAATGCAATGGAGCGATGAGCGACACGCGGGATTTACAACTGGCACACCTTGGATTTCTGTCGCGCGCAATTATGAAGAAATTAATGTTCAACGAGCGTTACAAGATCCAACGTCTATTTTTTATCATTATCAAAAACTAATTCAGTTGCGTAAACGATACGACATCATTACGACAGGGGATTACGAACTCATTTTAGAAGACCATCCTTCGATTTTTGCATATATACGTAACGGAAACGATGAAAAACTTGTTGTGATTAATAATTTTTACGGACAAGAAACGTTGTTTGAATGGCCAGAACATGTAGACATTACAGAATATAAAAGCGAAATATTATTATCGAACTATGACGATTCGCCAAGCGATTTTACAAAAATGATGTTGCGTCCGTATGAATCCATTGTTTATTACTTGAAAAAATAATGGTAAAATATTTTTCGGTGATAAACAATGAGTGAAAATAAATATTTATCCATTTATAATGACTTGTTATCGAAAATTGAAAAGGGAATATTTAAACCTGGAATGAAAATTCCTTCTGAAAATCAGCTCGTTGAACAATA
>OFGS01000103.1_pt1 | contig 24135 bp, 24 predicted proteins | sample 1521851 | NCBI WGS metagenome assembly OFGS01 (sample SAMEA3142070, study PRJEB24117) | hot springs metagenome
ACTCCACGGGGAGTGTTATAGGTGATATAAGAACGAAGATATTGAGCGTAGAAAGGGGAGGTAAATTCAACGGCAAGTGCGACATGTTAGAGACTCAAACTGTCAAAGCCTTACCTTCAGGGGAAGAGAAGGAAGGTTTATAATCTTCTTATGGACTCTCTTCTGTTGGTAATTTTCTCTTACCTTTTGGGTTCTGTTTTGTTTGGTGAGTTGATAGCAAAGAGTAAGGGTGTGGACTTAAGGGCTGTAGGTAGCGGCAATGTAGGCGCTGGCATGCCTTATAACCACTGTGATGCCATAACCTTCCATCCTACCCACGTACTCCACTACACCTTCTGCAGTAGCTCTAACGGGATAACCATAAGGCACAACGATGTCTATCCCGGTGTGAAACTCATAACCCTTTCCGAAAGGGTTCTTTCGCCAACCGAAGTGAGAGGAGACTTCTCCGTAGGCTGGATAACCAAGCGGAACACTTTGTATGATGTTTTGTATGTTTTTAGCCCTTTCTATCTTTGCCTCTAAGAGTTTTGCAGCGTCCTTCGGTCCCGTTGAGCTATATCCACCTACCGCAGGTCTGGAAGATATAACTCCCCGCTTTGCTAAGTAATCTTCTATTTTTTGTAGATTCTCCTCTAAGACTTTTGCTTTTTCATTTATGACCCTGCTGTTTTCTACCAAAAGGCTAAGTTCTGCCTCCTTTTCTCTCAATGTTTGTTCCTTTGATTCCACTTCTCTCTTCACGTGAATACTGTACTTCATGAAGGCAAAGTTGATAGGGTATAGGAGAAAAAGCATAAAGATCGTACCAAGAAAAATCTTTAGGTGCTTTCTCTTGATACTTACGCTTATAGGCTTTCTACCGTCCTTGTATACTATGATGATGCTTATTCTATCCCTCATCTTTAAAACCTCCCTAACTCCTTTGCAATTTTACCATACTCTGAGAATTATCAGGTTGTTAAAGCTTTACATGGGTCTAAAATTTTGCTAAACGATAGGAGGACTTATTCTATGTGGAGAGTCTTATACACGGGTCAAAGACCACATTATGAAAACATGGCCTTAGATAGAATAATGTTAGACTTAAGGAGCGATGGGAAGATTCCAAACACCATAAGGTTTCTTCAGTTTAAGCCAGAGTGTGTTCTTGTTGGTTTTCACCAAGCGGTGGAGCAGGAGGTTAGGCTTGAATACACTCAAAGGGAAGGTATTCAAGTGGGAAGGCGTATAACAGGAGGCGGTGCTATTTACTTTGACGAAACTCAGATAGGGTGGGAGGTTATCGGTGATAGAAAAGACCTTGGAAATCTGTCCTTTGAGGAGCTGACCGCAAAGATATGCAAGGGTGTGGCTAAAGGCTTAAACAAGCTGGGAATACCTGCGGAGTTTAGACCAAGAAACGACATAGAGGTTCATGGTAGAAAGATATCGGGTACTGGTGGCGTGTTTGAAGGCAACGCTTTCCTGTACCAGGGAACGATCCTTATGGACTTTAACGTAGAGAGGATGCTCAAGTCCCTTCAGATACCCGTTGAGAAGTTAACCTCCAAGGGTATAAAGTCCGCAGAGGACAGGGTAGAGTGGGTAAAAAGGTATCTAGGACACCTACCAAAAAACGAGGAAATATTTGAAGCCATCTTAGAGGGGCTTGCACAGGAGCTAAACATAGAGTACGAATGGGGAGATCTAACAGAGGAGGAGAAGGAGCTTCTAGAGAGTAAGAAAGCTTATTTCCAGAGTGATGAATGGGTATACCACGTAAAGAGAGCACCAGAGAGCGTGGAGGATCTTTACGGTATCTACAGATGTCCGGGTGGTACCTTTAGAGTTTCTGCAAGGGTGGACATCGAAAGAAAGGTTTTACAGCAGGTTATCATAAACGGCGACCTTTTTGTAAACCCTAAAACGCTCATTTACGATCTTGAAGCTTACCTAAAGCACACTCCTCTTCAGGATGTGGAAAGACGTATAAGGGAGTTTTTCCAAAGCAGAGAGTGGGAAGGCTTAAACCTAAAAGTAGAGGACTTTGTGGAGGCAGTGTTATTTCCCGTCCGTAAAGTAGAAGGTTTGGACTTGGGTTTGGAAAAAAAAACACTGAATAACCTAATAGCTTCGATAGGTGGTGGATTAAAGGAGAACTTACAAAAGGCAAAAGTTATGCTGCTTCCATACTGTGCAAAACCTGCATGGTGCGATTACAGGCATATGGATGACTGTGGTGAGTGCGGGGGATGTACTGTAGGGGATGCTTACCGTCTAGCCTACGAGAAGGGAATGATACCGATAACTATAACATCTTTCGAGCTTCTAAGGGATACCCTCCTCTGGTGTGCTAAAAACGGATACACTTACATAGGACATTGTTGCTACGAGTTTTACGAAAAGAGGTACGAGATATTCCAAAAGGCCCAGAGGGAAGGAGCAAAGGGTGTGCTTTTGGACATAGTGGGCACCACGTGCTACAGCTTAGGAGTAGAAGAAGAGGAAAGAGCCTACCACGGAGAGTTTACCGTAGAGCTGGACTTGCTCAAAGAGGACATGGAAAAAGTCCTATCTATCAAGGAGTCTAAAGGCTCAAAGCATGAAAAAACCAAAAGAGAGTTTGATTTTTCGCCACACTTTTTGGAATTCAAACCCAGTTATTACAGAAAACCTAAGGCTGTGCCAACACCCGAAGAAGACCGCACAAGAACATCCATGTTGGAAGAGGTCTTTAAGGGAGAGGCTAGTATAGGGGAGTCTTCCGTCTCTTACAGGCAAGCCATAGACGCTATAGTAGAAGCCATAAAGCGATCCGAAAGACCCACGGTGGTAATAGGTCCTCTTCTCTTTTGGGATTGGGGCGATGAACACCTGAGAGAGAAGGCTAGGGTTTTAAGGGAACTCATAGAAAAGATACCGAAAGTAAACGTTAAGATCCTTCCCGATTACAGACCAAAGCTTAAGAAGTACGACCCTGCGGTGGAGCTGGATCCACCAAACCCACACCACGCTATCTTGCATACCCAAAACGACCTTACCATACTGGTAGGCGTGCACTGCTACAGAACGGACTTTGTTATTAGGTTGTTGAAAAAACACACGCCCACAAAGATAACTACTCTATGCGGACTCTACGGTCATCCAGAAGCTCATATATCCATGTCTTTCACGGATGCGGAGAAACTCTCAGACATTGTGAAGAGACTGTAAACTTTAATTTATGACCTTTTCCCTTTTGATAGTGGACGATGAAAGGGCTATAAGAAGCACGGTAAAGGAGATACTAACGGAGGAAGGCTATAGAGTAAAAACCGCAGATAGTATACAAAGTGCAAAGGACAGCATAAACGAGCAAGATTATCACGTAATCCTACTTGACCTTTGGCTTCCAGATGGCAATGGCTTAGACTTTTTGGAGGATGTAAGGAAACAGCTACCAAACTGCAAGGTAATCGTAATAACAGGACACGGAAAGGTAGAGGATGCGGTAAAAGCAATAAAGATGGGAGCTTACGACTTTATAGAAAAACCCTTTTCCCTTAAAAAGCTAGTAGATACCGTCCAGAAGGCTGTATCGGAACTAACTAAGAAGGAAGAAGATACAGACTTTCTGGAGAACATCGTGGGCGTAAGCAAGGCTATAGAGGAGATAAAGGGACTTTTGTTAAAGTTTGCCAAAACAGATTTAAATCTCCTCATCACGGGCGAAGCGGGAACTGGCAAAAGGCTCATAGCCAAAACTCTTCACCACCTGTCCTACAGAAGGGACTCATCCCTTGTTTACCTCAACTGCTCATCTTTTTCCGATGAAGCTTTGGAGGAGGAGCTTTTTGGTAACGCTGTTTCTAGAAGACAGGGAGCTATAGAGCTATCGTACGGTGGAACTCTCTTTTTAGATGATGTAGATAGCATGAGCCTAAGGCTTCAAGCTAAAATCTCAGCACTGTTAGAGACAAAGAGTTTCAAACGCCTTGGTGGCACAAAAGTTTTAGAATCAGACTTTAGGCTAGTAAGCGCTTCCAAAAAGGACATACAGAGTTTGGTAAAGAGAAACTTTTTTAGGGAAGACCTCTTTTATAAGATTTCAGCCATTCATGTTCACATACCTCCCTTGAGGGAAAGAAAAGAGGATATCATGCCCTTGGTGAATCACTACACGGAAAAGTTTTGTAGAATCCACAACAGAAACATAAAGGAGTACACACAAGGAGCACAAGAACTTCTTTTATCCTATGAGTGGAAGGGTAACGTTGAGGAGCTAAAAAACTTTGTGGAGAGGCTGGTAATACTGCACGATGCAGATGTGGTAGACTATGACCATGTGAAGCGCTTTCTATCTACTGAAGGATCTTCAAATATATTCTCCTTAGACGATCTAAGGAGAGCAAGGCAAGAGTTTGAAAAGAGGTTTATAGAAACTAAACTCAAAGAGTACGATTACGATGTTAAGAAGGTTGCTCAGGTTATAGGTATAGACCTTTCAAACCTCTACAGGAAGGTAAAGCAGTACGGGATAAGTCTGAAGTGATTGACTTTGTTTGTATGAACATACTCACTCCTCTAAAGTGAAGGAGTGTAGCGGTTTTGATACTAGGGGGAATTTCTAACTGTGGTTAACTAAAACTACTACCACAGAGGGCGTTAAGATAAGAGTTTAGCGATTAGCCTTTACCGTTTATGCACCGAAGCCGAAGTGATTTATAATTGACTCACATGAAGTACGATGTAGCCATAGTAGGTGGTGGTGCAAGCGGGTTATCTTGTGCCTTAACGCTTGCCTCTTCTCAAAATAGAGGCTGGCAGTGGGCAGAAGGTAGAAAATATGTACTTTTTGACACCGGAGAATCAGACCTAAATAAAGCCTATTTGAAGAATGTACCAGGTGTTGCTCCAACGAATGGAAAGGATCTTCTTGATGTGATAAAAGGGCAGATAGAAGAGTGGGGAGGTGTAGAGATTCATCAAAAGAAGGTAAACAAGATAGAAGCTCTTGAAGGTGCTTACGTGCTAACCTGTGAAGATGGGACTAAGGTAGGCGCGGATTACGTGGTTCTTGCCTGCGGTTTTCACTCCTTTCTTATAGAGGGATTGCCTGTAGAGGTGGTGGAAAATCCCAAGTCTCCAAAACCAGGAAGAGTGATGATAAAGCACAAAGATTTTGAAGCTCTTCCCAACCTGTTTGTAGTGGGTACATTGGCAGGTCTTAGCTCTCACTTTACGTCCTGTGCAGGATCCGGTGTAGAAGTAGCCATAGAGATACTTTCAAGAATGGCCGGAAAGCGCATAGTTATTCACGATACCCCTTCCTCTTGAAACGCTGGATATTAGCCCTTTTACTGTCTTTTAGCTTCCTTTTCCTCTTTTTCAAGTTGGTCCCCTTGGAGCAGGTCAAAGTTAAGTTTACGTCCCTACCATCTTATACGATCCTTCTTGCCTTTTTCTTTTACACAATGAGCCAAATAGCAAGAGCTCTAAGATGGCAGGTTGTGATAAAAGGTCTAACCCTCAAGGACGCTTTCCTCCTAAACAGTGCCAACATCTTCTTTAACAACCTTCTGCCAGCAAGAACTGGGGAGCTAAGCTGGTTTTACTACGCAAACAAATTAAAGGTAAGGTTTAGCGCCTCTCTGTGGTCTTTTTTTCTAGGCAGGTTTTTTGACCTTGTAGCCCTTGTCTTTTTAGCTTTTCTTAGTGCCTTTTTTGTAAACAGGGACCTCTGGCTTCTGTTTATCCTTTTGAGCTTCCTTCCATTGCTCTTTTCCTTTAGGTACGTGTATTTACTCTTACCCTCTTGGGGAAGGCTAAAGGATCTAAAGGATTACGTAAAGAGAAGCTTGGATACACACCTTTCTATGAAGCTCTTCTCCCTTTCTACATTATCCATGCTTTTTAAGTTTTTGGGAGTTTATAGCTTAGTTGGTGGTGATCTCTTCAAGACCTTTTTAGGCTTTTCGGGTGGTGAACTAAGCAGTGTTCTACCCATACACAGCTTTATGGGATACGGCACTTACGAGCTTGGCTTTTCCTTACCCTACAAGATCATGGGAGAATCCGTACTACAGACTCTACCGTCAGCTTTCTTGGTTCACAACTTTTTATTAATTTCATCTTTTATGCTTGGTTTACCTTCTGTGCTCCTCATGCACCTGAGAAAATAGGGTTTTATAATAAATTCCTATGTATTACTTTTTGCTTTCCGTGTTTATCATCGTAGCTATTTTGCTGATCATCTCTGTACTTTTGCAGAGGAGCAAGGGGGATGTGGGTTCTGCCTTCGGTGGTATGGGTCAGAGCGTCTTTGGTCCTGAAGGTGTAGATACTATCCTTACAAAGATAACCTTCTGGCTTGGTATGGCTTTGGTAGGTTTAGCCCTTTTGATGGCTCTTTTTCACCCATCCAAGAGGGGGAGTTTGATAAAGGATGAACCTGCGCCAGCTACTAAAGTTGAGCAGACTAAGCAGAAGGGACAAGGAGATACTACTGGCACATCTTCTAAAGATTGATCACAAACTCTTGGGTCTGAAAGAGGATATGGAGGTTTCTCCAGATATAGTAGAAAGCTTTTTAGAGCTATCTTCGAAGGTTGGAAAGGGCTATCCTCTCCAGTATGCTATAGGCGAGTGGGACTTTTACGGAAGAACCTTTAAAACTAAAGAGGGTGTTCTTATACCAAGACCTGAAACGGAGATCTTGGTAGAGGAAGTTTTGAAAAGGTTAGACTATGAAGAAAGGGTAGGGTACGAGATAGGTGTAGGCAGCGGATGCATATCTATAACCCTTCTTTTGGAAAGACCAAAGCTTGTTATGCACGCATGTGACATCCAGGAAAAGGCTATAGAGCTTTCAAAAGAAAACGCTCTACTACACGGCGTAGGGGATAGATTAATTCTTCATAAAGGTAGCCTTTTTGAGCCGGTAAAAGGTATGAAATTTGACTTTATAGTCTCCAACCCTCCGTACATACCAGAGTATCAATGGGAAAAGCTTCCTGAAGGTGTAAGGCTGGAAGGATATCAATCTCTCATAGGTGGGACTAAAGGCTACGAGTACTACGAAAAGATAGCTCTGGAAGTGGAGGACTACCTTAAGGATGGGGGGTTCTTTGCCTTTGAGATAGGACACGATCAGGGAAAGGTTGTAACGGATATCTTTAGGGCTGTAGGTTTTAACGTGGAGTTGCACAAGGACCTTTCTGGTCAGGATAGGGTAGTGGTAGGATGGAAATAGTTGGCTTTTTATTGGGTGTGTTTTTCTTCATCTTACTTGAGGGTTTCTTTGCTGGCTCAGAGATAGCTTTGGTGAGCGTAGACAGAAATAAGATACTCTCTTACTACAAAAGGCTCAACTATTCCTTTCTCTTGGACTTTTACAACAATCCGGAAGACTACATAACGTTAACCATGCTTGGCTATACTGTCAGCATCGTCTTAGCATCCACATTCTACACCCTCGCGGTAATCAGCCTAGTTCCGTATATTCCCTTCATCTCAGGTTTGGAGGTTCTCTTTTCCTTTACCTTGGTGGCTTTCACCTTGGTCTTTGGTGAAGTAATTCCCAAGAGTCTCTTTCAAAGGCATGCGGAAAGGCTAGTAATACCTAGTCTATGGATTCTGGAAAAGATAAAAAAGACCGTTCAACCGTTGTTGAAACTGGTAAGGTTAACAAGCAGGTTTATAACCGACAGATTAAAGGACAGGTTTGTAGAGAGATTAAGCAGAAGGGAAGTACTTCAGGTATTAAAGGAGATGGGAAATGGCAACCTTGACCTTGTTTACAACTCCCTTTTGTTGGGAGAAAAGCGTCTCTCCGAAATACTAAGACCTCTCTATCAGGTTGTCATGGTAAGCGACGACACAATCGTCTACAGTGCCCTTAAGCGTATGAAGGAGACCAACTACACAAAGCTACCCGTTTACAGGTCAAGAGTAGACCGGATAATAGGCTACGTGGAGATGTTTGACCTGATGGACAAGCAGGATTTTGACAAAGTGGAGAAGTACACAAGACCCGTTATCATATTCCCAGAGTTTACAACCGCAAGGAAAGCTCTAAAAGCTTTTGCCTCTTCCAGTGAGAAGATGGGTGTAGTTGTGGATGAGATGGGGGTAGTGCTCGGAATCGTCACTCTAGATGATTTAATCAGAGAGGTTTTGGGCTACATAGGCGATGAGACACCATCACCTTCGGAGGAGATAGAGGAGATAGAGAAGGATAGATGGGTCATGTCAGCCAGTGTAAGTAAAGAAGAGTTTGAAAGTTTCGTAAAAGAGAAGCTTCCCGATGGTCCATACACTACCCTAGGCGGTTTTATACTTTACGTGCTTGAGCGTGTTCCTAAGAAAGGAGAGGTTATAGATTACGGTTCTCTGAGGTTTAAGGTCCTTCAGTCCGATGAGAAAAAGGTCATTAAGATAATGGTGAGTAAAAATGTACAGAGGGAAGAGGTTAAAGGATCTGCCTGAGAACCTAAGACCAAGGGAAAAGTTAATAAAGCACGGTGCGGACTCCCTCACTCAAGAAGAACTCCTTGCCATCATCTTAGGCTCTGGTAGCAAGAGTATGGACGTGTTTTCCCTATCTCAAGAAATAGTTAAACTTGGTTGGGACAATCTTCACATTATGAGGGTAGAAGAGATAGAAAGGAGCTTGAAGGGGATAGGTCAGGCTAAGGCGTGCCAGATAAAGGCTCTCATAGAGCTTTCCAAGAGGATAAACGACCCATATCAAAACACAAAAGTATCTTCACCGGAGGATGTTTACAAGCTGGTAAGAGATAAGTTTAATAGTAGAAAAGAACATCTTATAGCCCTGTTTCTTAGCCCATCCAACAGGCTGTTGGATATGGAAACGGTGGCCATAGGTAGGATGAACAGCCTGTATGCAGACCCGAAGGATATACTCCACACGGCGGTAAAGGTAGCATGCAGTAACATCATTGTAGTGCACAACCACCCTAAAGGTGAGCTTAAGCCATCAAAGGAGGATGTGGAATTTACCAAAAGATTAGATCAAGCTTGTAAAATTTTGGGCTTTGATCTCTTAGACCACCTTATCGTGAACGAGATGGGCTATGTATCCTTAAAGGCTCTAGGCTACCTATGATTTTAAAGCTTCTCAAGGGTCTAGGTCTTTTGCAGACAGAGTGCGTAGCCTGTGGTAAGGATGGAAACTACAAAGAGCAAGGATATGTGTGTGAAGACTGTTTAAATAAACTAAAACCCTTCCATCCCATAGAGCACAGGCATATAGACTACGTTTTTTCTTACAGAGTCTTTAGTGCCTACGAGGGTGTCTTGAAGGAGGTCATAAGGTCTATAAAGTTTGACCTAAACATACCGTTGGCCATAAGGCTTGGCAAGATTATTTCTCCATACCTATGGGAGTACATAAATGATATGGATGCGCACCTTATAACGTGTCCACCCCTTAACTACAGAAGGATGTGGACGCGTGGATTTAACCACGTTGAGAAGATACTACAAGGTGCTGGAATTAAGCCCATGAGCATCTTTGTTAGAAGAGGTTTTTCTAAACCCATGGCTTTCTTGAGCACCACCGAACGTGCCAAGGCGGTTAAGGAGTACCAGATAAGGAGGGAAATGATAGATTTTGTTTATCAGAAGAAGATTCTCATAGTGGACGACCTTTTGACTACTGGAAGCACTATTTCACGCCTTGCGGAGCTGCTGCTTTCTGTAGGAGCTAACGAGGTGCACGCCTTTTTTGTGGCTAAGAGTGTGGAGGGTGTTTGACCAAAATCGGCTTTTTACGTAAATGAGAATTTGAGGAGAGGGTAAAACTAAAAGAAATGCAGAACTCGATTCGTCTTGTAGGGTGCAGTTATTGGCAAGCATAGGAAGAAATAAGGAGGGCAGGCTTAGGGAGGTGGCTTTTTCGTAAATACTTGGCTTGTGCGATAAAGCATGAAGTAGTTGCTATTTTTTAGTAGGTTTGTTGGACTTTGCTAAACAAGGTCAGCCCTTATCTTGAAGCTCTTTAGTGGCGATTTTACCTAACCACATCTCTGGAAAATTCCTTCAGCGCCAAAATCGCTATACTCCTCTACTTTAAAGGGTGTGTTTATTTATGCAACAAAGTCGTAAGCATCACCTACCAGAACTTGCACCGTCCGCTCTCGTCTAGCTTTATTTCTCATTTGGATTCGCGATTAAAACGACTAAATAATCAGCTTATGGGCATTTTCTCGTCTATCCTAAACTGCAAAGCTTGCGATATGTGCTCTAGTTTAATCCTTTCTTCCCCCGCAAGGTCTGCTATGGTGCGAGAAGCCTTTAAAAGTCTGGCGTAGCCTCTACCTGTTAGGTGATACCTTTCCATGGCAAGCCTTAAAAAGTCCTTTGCGTCCTTTTCCATAGTGCAATACTTTTCTATCTCCTTTTCAGTCATGCGTGAGTTAAACTTGAACTTACTTTTAAACCTATCCCTCTGTATCTCTACCGCTCTCAAAACTCTCTTTCTAACCTCTTGCGAGCTTTCTCCCCTTTGCATGCTCAAAAGTTCTTCCTTGTCTACTGGATTCATCCAAACCTTGAGGTCTATCCTGTCCACTATAGGACCGGAGAGTTTAGACTGGTAAGCTCTTAACTGGTTAGGCGTGCAAACGCACGGCTTGTATGGGTTTCCGTAATTCCCGCATGCGCATGGATTGGTAGCACCTATGAGTAAAAACTCTGCGGGAAAGGAGACCCTTCCACCTACACGCGTGACGACAACCTTTCCGTCTTCCATCGGTTGCCTTAGAGCCTCTAAGGACTTTCTGCTAAACTCTGCCATCTCATCGAGGAATAGCACACCCCTGTGAGCCAGACTTATCTCCCCGGGCATGGGAGTGCTCCCACCACCGATAAGGGCGACATCTGAAGCGGTGTGATGCACGCTTCTGAAGACTCTCTGCGTTATCAATGGCTCTTTTAACAAGCCTGCAACACTGTAGATTTTGGTTATCTCAAGGGCTTCTTCCAACTCTAAAGGTGGGAGTATGGTGATTATGCGCTTTGCAAGCATGCTTTTGCCACTTCCGGGTGGTCCTATTAAAAGGATGTTATGGAAGCCTGCGGAGGATATCTCTAAGGCTTTCTTTGCCAACGTTTGACCGTAGACATCCGCCAAATCTATAGAAAGGTCAAACTGTTTAGATAGCATACCCTTGATGTCCGTCTTCGCAGGTTCTTTTCTTATTTCTCCCCTCAGAAACTGGATGATCTCAGAAAGCGAGGAAAAACCGTATACCTTTGCACCTTCCACTATTCCACCCTCGTGTTGGTTTTCTTCCGCAACGTAAAAGGTCTTCCACCCTTGAGAAAAAAGCGAAGAGACTATGGGAAGAACACCTTTAACTGGGTTTATCCTTCCATCTAGCGATAACTCTCCAAGGACTACTACATCTTCTGAAACGTCAACAACTCCCAGAAGCTTCAAAATACCCAAGGCTATGGGAAGGTCGTAAAGGGTACCCTGTTTTTTAACGTAAGAGGGGGATAGGTTAACCGTTATGCGTTTGGAGGGTAAGTTAATTCCAAGATTTTTTAAACTGGACCTTACCCTCTCCTTCGCCTCGTTTATAGCCTTGTCGGGAAGTCCCACGATGTTAAACTGGGGAAGTCCCGGAGAAATATCTACTTCCACGTCCACCAAAAAACCCTCTATCCCTACGACTCCACCACTCCTTAATCTACAGAACATCTAATACACTCCCATAAGACTCCTCTTAGCCTTTACAAACTCTCTTACTCCCTCTACATTTCTTGTGTTAAGGACGTACTTGGGTATAGCCCATCCCCTTCTGGCAAGTCCTACGCCTAGTTTTAGATAATTGAGATGAATTGGAGCGTGGGCATCTGTTACTATGGCAATCGTAACACCCATTTCCATACAGACTCTTACCTTTTCTGGTGAGAGATCCGCCCTAAAGGTGTTGAGCTCCAGCGCCGTATTGGTCTCCTTTGCGGTTTGCAAGATTCTCTTAAAGTCTAAGGGATAGCCTTCTCTGGCTCCGTAAGATTTCCCCGTCGGATGTCCTATAAGGTTTACGTAAGGATTTTCCATAGCCTTTAGAAGCCTGTAAGTGTTGTCCTGGTTAAAGCGTGTGTGTATGGACGCTACCACAAAGTCAAACTCGCTAAGAAAGTCGTCGGGTAGGTCCAAGCTTCCGTCGGGAAGGATGTCCACCTCACAGCCCTTTAGTATGTAGAAGCCCAATTTGTTGTAATGCTGGTTTAACTTTTCTATGAGATTCCATTGCTGTCTGTATCGTTGCATATCCAAGCCGTTAGCCACTCTGGAAGATTGAGAGTGATCGCCTATCACTACGTACTCCAAGCCCATCTTATATGCTGTCTCCACCATCTCTTCCAAGGTGGCAAGCCCATCGCTCCAGTTGGTGTGCATATGAAAATCTCCTTTAATATCCTCATACTCTAAAAGTCTTGGAAGCTCACCCTTTAGACACATCTCTATCTCTCCGAGGTTTTCACGTATTTCAGGCGGTGGCGTCTGCATACCTATAGCGGAGTAAACCTCCTCTTCTTTGCGCCCCCCTATCCACTCGTCCGTGTCCGCTTTAAACACACCGTACTCGTTGATCTTCAAGCCCTTCTCCTTTGCTATGTCCCTTATCCTTACGTTGTGCTCCTTTGAGCCCGTAAAGTACTGGAGGGCTGAGCCCCACTGATGCACTTCCACTGTTCTCAAATCCACCTGTCTTGAGTTTTGTAAAAGTATGCTTGACTTTGTCTCCCCCTTTAGCAGTACGTCGGATACGCCCGGGTACTTTACAAAATGCTCGTGTATCTGAGCCCAGTCCTCCTTTTTCGCGGCTACCAAAAGGTCTATATCACCCACCGTTTCCTTTCTCCTTCTTAAACTCCCCGCCAGCTCTATGTTTACTATGCTTGGTAAAGCTCTCATATATTTCAGGATGTCTTCTCCTACGGTGTAGGCTTCTATCAAGCTCATCCTTTCCTTTGATTTCTCCCATATCTCTAAGCCTCTCATTATGTTCTGTAGTTTTTTCTCACCAAAGCCCGGCAATGTAGCCAACATACCGCTCCTTACCGCTCTCAAAAAATCATCCTTACTTCTAACCTTTAGCCTTTCATATGCAAGCCTTAAGGTCTTAGGTCCTATACCGGGAACATCCAAAAGCTCAAGGAGGTCTTCGGGCACTTTCGCTTTCAACTCTTCATACTTTCTTATGGTTCCTGTCTTTAGGTACTCCTCTATCTTCTCTAAGGTGCTTTCCCCTATGCCTGGCACTTCTTTTATCTTACCCGTTCTTACAAGTTCTTCGATGTCCGAAGAGAGGTTAGAGATAACATCCGCAGACCTTCTATAGGCCGATATGCGATACGGATTGTCCCCCAAGAACTCTAATATATCTGCCATCTTCTCAAAGATACGAGCTATATCTTTATTTTTGCTCATGACTTCTGGCGGAGGGGGAGGGATTCGAACCCCCGGTGGGCTGTTGAACCCACTGGTGATTTCAAATCACCCGCCTTCGACCACTCGGCCACCCCTCCTAACTAATTAATATAATATTTTCTTTAAGTAAGAGATTTGGAGGTTTGTTTGGCCTTTGAGGACTTCTTTCCAGAGGTCTTAAAAAGGGCGCTGGAGAGCCTTCAGAGTGTACCAACCTATGGAGAGCGTTCCGCGGAAAGGTTTTTATACAACCTTTTAAAGCTTGAGCCTCAAAAGAGGGAAGAGATTTTAAAAGTCTTAATGGATGCGTCTTACAACCTAACAGAGTGTTCAGAGTGCGGTCTTATGTCAGACATAAACCCGTGCAGGATATGCTCCAGTCCCATAAGAAATAGGAAATTGCTTTGTGTTGTTGAAGAATCTAAAGATGTCTACGCTATAGAGAGAACGGAAAAGTACTCGGGTTTGTATCACGTGCTCGGTGGAAGGATAGCACCACTGGAGGGAATTTCCCCCGAGGACTTGAGGATAGACAGCCTCATGAAGAGGATAGAGATGCTTACACCAAAGGAGATAATTTTGGCTACAAACCCCAACGTAGAGGGCGAAGCCACGGCCAACTACGTAGCTTCCCTTATAAAAAAATCCTTCCCTAAAGCAAGGATAACCCGCTTGGCTTACGGTCTGCCCTTTGGTGCATTTCTCGAGTTTATGGACGAAATCACCATAGAAAGTTCCATAGAAAACAGGAAAGAAGTATAGTTATACGTATATCTCTTGGGTAAGCTCTCCCGAGTATTCTAACCTGTCCAAGAGGGCTTTCCCCCTCATGGTGTTTAGGGGAATTTCTTCTACGTTGCTCTTTTTGTATACCCTTATCCTGTCCTCTAGGATCTCCATCTTCTCTGGAGCTTCTCCACCAAGTGTAAGTATGGATTTTTTGGCGAGTTCTTCTTTATTGAAAACTCTTATCATATTTAACACCTCCTTTTTGCCTTAAAATTATCTTTTTAGAGGATGGTTTAGTATTATCTAACTCAGTGATTTTGGTTATACCATGAACAGCATTATCATAAAGGGCGCTCGTCAACACAACCTGAAAAACATAGACTTAGAGATACCCAAGTACAAGTTAGTGGTAATCACCGGACCTTCTGGTTCTGGTAAATCTTCCCTAGCCTTTGATACCATATACGCAGAGGGACAAAGAAGGTACGTAGAATCCCTTTCCTCTTACGCAAGGCAGTTTTTGGGTGTTATGGAAAAGCCGGACGTAGACGTTATAGATGGGCTATCGCCCGCCATAGCTATAGACCAAAAGACAACCTCTAAGAACCCTAGGTCTACGGTGGGAACGATCACCGAAATATACGACTATATGCGCGTTTTGTGGGCAAACATAGGTAAAGCTTTTTGTCCCATATGCTCAAGACCACTTGAGGGACTCTCCGCTCACGAGATATTAGAAAGGATCTGGGAAAAGTACACAAACAAGCGTATAACCATCTTGTCCCCAATAATCAGGGGGAAAAAGGGTGAGTTTAGGGAACTCCTTAAAGACTTAGACAAGATGGGATTTTCAAGGGTTAAGGTAGATGGAGAGTACAAAAGGGTATTAGAAGTGCCTCCGCTTGAGAAGAACAAGAAGCACAACGTAGACGTGGTAATAGACAGGATCCTCTTAGAAGAAGGGGAAAGGGCTAGGCTCTTAAACGCTATAGAGAAAGCCTTGGAGCTGTCTCAAGGGCTTGTGAAGGTGGAGGACGTTGAGAAAGAGAAGGAGGAAGTTTTTAGTGAAAAGCTAACCTGTCCCGATCATGGTTTTTCCGTTCCGGAGATATCCCCAAGGCTCTTTTCCTTCAACTCCCCTTACGGTGCATGCCCTACGTGCAAGGGTCTTGGCATCAAATGGGAGATAGAACCTAAACTTTTGGTAGACGAAGAGGAAAGAGCGGTAGACGCCGTAAGGATTGTAGACTCCGTTTACTTTAACTACCTCAAGTACCCCATTCTCAACACCCTCAGAAGGTTGGGATATGATCCTCGCACGCCCTTTAAGGACCTTCCTCACAGTGTTAAAAGCTTTTTACTCTACGGTGGGACGTTGGAGGGCTCCCATTTTGAAGGCATCATACCGCACCTTGAGAGGCGCTTTATGGAAGAGATAGAGTCGGAAAAGATTAGAGAGGAGATAGAGGAGTTTGTGAGGGAAAATCCATGTTCCTCATGCAAAGGATCTAGGTTAAGAGAGGAAAGCTTGGCGGTCAAGGTGATGGAAAAAAGTATATGGGACGTGGTGCAGATGCCCATCAGACAGGAGATGGAGTTTTTCCAAAAGCTACTGGAGAACCTGTCAGGCAAAGACCTTTTAGTAGGTGAGAGACTCATAAGGGAGATCATAGATAGGCTCCAATTTCTCCTTAACGTGGGTTTGGACTACCTGGAACTTTCAAGGAGCGCAGAGACCTTATCGGGTGGTGAGATGCAACGCATAAGGCTTGCAACTCAGATAGGTTCAAAGCTTACCGGTGTGCTTTACGTGCTGGATGAGCCATCTATAGGCTTGCATCCACGGGATACAGACAAGCTTATAAACACTCTAAAGAGCCTTAGAGACCTAGGAAACACGGTCATAGTGGTAGAACACGACCCAGAGACCATTCTATCCGCAGATTGGATTGTGGACATGGGTCCAGGGGCTGGGAAGATGGGCGGAAAGGTAGTAGCTTACGGAACTGTAGAAGATATCCTAAAGTCCCAAGAATCGCTCACAGGAAAGTACCTATCTGGGAGGCTCTCTATAGAGGTGCCAAAGGAAAGAAGGCCCATCAAGGGAGACTCTATAGTGATAAGGGGTGCAAAGCTTCACAACCTAAAGAACATAGATGTAGAGATACCCTTAGGTGTTTTTGCGTGTATCACGGGTGTTTCCGGGAGTGGAAAGTCTACCCTTATCTACGACATACTTTGGAAGTACGCAAGGGCTGTGTTCTACGGTGCCAACATAATGCCTGAGGGTTTTGACAAGATAGAGGGACTTGAGAAATTGGAGAAGGTTATAAACGTGGACCAGTCTCCCATTGGAAGGACTCCAAGGAGCAACCCTGCTACATATACCAAGGTCTTTGACCACGTAAGGGAGCTATTTTCCCAAGTGCCCGAAGCCAGGGCAAGGGGCTACGACGCTGGTAGGTTCTCCTTCAACGTAAAGGGTGGTAGGTGTGAAGCGTGTCAAGGGGAGGGTGTCATCAGGGTAGAGATGCACTTTCTCCCACCTGTTTACGTTGTCTGCGACGTATGCAAGGGAAAAAGGTACAACAGGGAAACCTTAGACATACTCTACAAGGGGAAAAACGTAGCGGAGGTTTTAGATATGACCGTAGACGAAGCTTACGAGTTCTTTTACCATCATAGTGCTATCAGGAGGAAGTTGGAACTTTTAAAGGATGTAGGTCTTGGTTATATAAAGCTTGGTCAGCCCGCAACCACCCTTTCGGGAGGTGAAGCCCAACGCATAAAGCTTGCAAGAGAGCTTTCCAAAAGGGAGAGCGGAAAAACCCTTTACCTTTTAGACGAGCCTACAACAGGATTGCACATGGACGATGTGAAAAAACTCATAGATGTGCTTCAAAGACTCGTGGACAAGGGGAACACGGTGGTGGTGATAGAGCACAACATGGACGTTATAAAGTGCGCAGATTGGATAATAGACCTTGGTCCAGAGGGTGGAGAAGGTGGTGGATATATAGTTGCTCAAGGAACACCGGAAGAGGTTGCCCAGAATCCCAACTCTTACACAGGTTATTACCTTAAAAAGTATCTAGGATTAAACTAATCTTATGAAACTCCCAAGCTTTCCTATAACCATAATACTCATCTTCCTTATCTTTGCAATCTTTGCAGACTTTATAGCACCTTACCCTTACGACCTTCAAAGCAGGACAACCCCTTTCCATCCACCAACTAAGATTCACATAATGAAAGAAGGAAGGATTTCCTTACCTTACGTTAACGCTTACAGGATGGTGGATCCACTGTTTAAGGTATACGTGGAAGATCCTAACGTTTCTTGTCCCTTAAGGTTCTTCTCAAGATCGGAGTATGGCTTTAAGCTTGTCAGCGTAGAAAAACCCTGCAAGCTACATCTTCTCGGCTCTGACAAGCTGGGAAGGGACATCTTTTCAAGGATAGTCTACGGATCTCGTGTTTCTTTGGTGGTAGGTCTTGTAGGAATAAGCATAACCTTTGTTCTAGGTTCTTTGATAGGGGGTGTGTCGGGATACTTTGGCGGAAAGGTAGACAGCCTAATAATGAGGGTCGTAGAGGTTCTCCTTGCCATTCCCACCTTTTACCTCATGCTTTCTTTGAGGTCTGTGTTTCCTCTTACCATGGGAAGCTTTGAGGTCTTTCTGATGGTTATTTTTATCCTATCCTTTATCGGATGGGCTGGTCTAGCTCGCGTCGTTCGAGGAATGGTCTTATCTTACAGAGAAAAGGAGTTTGTTTACGCAGCGAAAACTTATGGAGCAAGCCCGCTACGCATCATAGTAAAGCATATACTACCAAGCACTTATTACTACCTTATCGTTTCCGCTACCTTGTCCTTTCCCGGATACATCCTTGCGGAGGCATCCCTTAGCTTTTTGGGTCTTGGCATACAGGAGCCATATCCTAGCTGGGGCAACATGCTGTCGGACGCAAGAAACGTAAACTTAGTTTCCGCCCATCCTTGGATTTTAGCTCCTGGTATGGCTATATTCCTTCTGGTGATAGCCTTTAACGTGCTTGGTGACGAGCTCATAAAAAGGAGGCAACAATGATAGATATAAAAGCAAGGGTTGTAAGGAACCAATTTCTTGGTGGGAGGCTTTACCTTATGGAGGTTCACGCACCGGAAATTGCAAAAAGGGCTAAAGGTGGGCAGTTCGTCATGGTGAAGGGCTGGAATAGCCTAGAACCTATGGGAAGGAGGGCTTTTGCCATCGGAGATGTTAGAGGGGAAAACGTGCTGATATTCTACGACCTTATAGGAAGGGGTACTTACCTTATGAGTACCTTGAGGGAAGGAGACGAGATATCAGTCTTTGGTCCTTTGGGCAATGGGCTATTTGATCACGAAGGAGAGAGGCACCTACTGCTGGGCGGGGGTGTGGGTCTTGCAGGTTTGTCCCTCTTTGGAAAGGAGTTAAGGGCTATGGGTAAAAAAGTGGTCTTTGTTTACGCAGGGAGGAACAAAGAACACCTTGGTATGGAAGGTTGGCTTAAAGAAGAGGGCTTTGATTACATTCTATACACCGAGGATGGAAGCAAGGGTAGAAAGGGGCTTATAACGGAGGTTTTAAGGGAATTTGACACATCCTGGAAGGTTTCCGCCTGTGGTCCAAAGGGTATGCTAAAAGCCTTAAAGAGTCTCAAGAGCGGGCACAGCATGCAGTTTTCCTTGGAGGCTCGCATGGCTTGCGGTTGGGGTGTGTGTCTTGGATGCGTTGTAAGGAATAGTCAGGGAAAGTATGTGCGTGTGTGCTATGAGGGTCCTGTGTTCGATGCGCAAGAGGTGACACTCTGATGTTTACGGGTCTTGTGGAAAGAGTGGGAAAGGTGGAGTCTTTAAGCAGGTCTTCAGGGACTAACCGTCTTACAATATACGCTGACCTTGAAGGTGTTTCCGTGGGTGACAGCGTGGCGGTAAACGGTGTTTGCTTGACAGTTGTGAAAGCTGAGGGCAACCGTCTTACCTTTGATGTGTCAGATGAGACTTTAAAAAGGTCTAATCTAAAGTACTTAAAAAAGGGCGATCCTGTAAATTTGGAAAGGGCTCTTCTTGCCACATCACGCCTTGGTGGGCACATACTTCAGGGGCATGTGGACACTACCTTGAAGGTTTTACTTCTTTCAAGAAGTGGAGAGCACTGGCACCTGAAAATAGAGCTTCCAAAAGAGTACAGCCTTTTTATTGTAGAAAAGGGCTCCATAGGTATAGACGGGATAAGTCTTACCGTAAACTACGTCGAGGAGGGAAGTTTTTCTATAAATGTAATACCGTATACTTACGAAAACACCAACCTAAAACACCGAAAGGTGGGCGACTTGGTAAACGTAGAGTTTGACATCGTAGGAAAGTACGTAATAAACTACCTAAAACACACAAGCAAAGACAGAAGACTTGAAGATCTCTTGACAAAGCTTGGTTTTTAAAAAACCACTAAGCTTTCTTGATTTTATCGTCATCTGATGTACTCTTAAGAAACCTATCGTACGCATACTTTGCAATGAGCAGGATTATCAAAAAGAGTGGTACGCCGACGATTATCATTGCAAGCAAGAGCTTCACAAAAAACAAAAGCCAAGCTATAAACGCTTCCATGTCAAACCACCAAGTTTATCAACCTTCCCTTCACGTATATGACCTTCTTAATAGTTTTACCGTTTAAGTAGTGCCTGACCTTTTCTTCTTGTAGTGCTTTACTCTTTGCTTCTTCCTCCGATGCGTCAGGCTTTACCCTTATGGTAGCTCTAAGCTTGCCGTTTATCTGAACACCTATCTCCACCTCTTCCACTTGGAGAGCTTGCGTATCTACATCTGGGAAGGGATGATAAGCCATTATCTCTTTGTTGCCCATCAAATGCCATAACTCCTCGCATATATGCGGTGTTATAGGATAGAGCATAAAGAGGATTATTTCCACTGTCTCCTTTACACAAGCCCAGTCGTTTTCAGATATGGGCTTAAAGTCCTGTAGGTGATTAAAGAGCTCCATAATGCTTGCGATGGCGGTGTTAAAGGAGAGTTCTTCCATATCCCTTTGGTACTTGGCAAGCGTCTGATGGGTTTTGCGTCTTAGCTCCTTAGCATCTTTACTTAACTGACTTTTGTCTATCGTTAACGGTCTGTTTATGTTATCTAGGTTGCCAACAACGTAATTCCAAAGTCTTCTTAAAAATCTATAGGCACCCGCTACTCCTTCCTCCGTCCATTCAAAATCCTTCTCCACGGGTCCAGCAAAGAGTATATAAAGCCTTACCGTATCCGCACCGTACCTTTGTATGGCCTCTTCCGGGTCTACCGTGTTTGCCTTAGACTTGGACATCTTTGCAGGCTCACCGTACTGGGCTTCCAGTTTTCTAAGCAGATTCTCATCGTAAAGGTCCAGCTTTTCAAGTAGAAACTTGACGTTGTCTCCTACGGAAAGGAAGTGAGCTTTTAGGAACTCGCCAATTGTCATGAGTATAATTATAGTATGAAGACTGTTGACGTAAGCCTAAAGCCAGAAACACTGAGATACGCAAGGGCTTACGGGAGGATTAGACTAAGACCTCAAACGGTTTTAAGGATAAGGGAGGGAAAGATCCCAAAGGGTGATGTGCTATCCGCATGTAGATTAGCAGGTATCATGGCTTCCAAGAAAACCCACGAAGTACTCCCCTTTTGCCATCCCTTGACCTTTGAACACGCCGAGGTAGATGTAAAGCTTTTGGATGATGCTATAGAGGTGTTTTCCCTTGTCAAGGGTGTAGGGAAGACAGGTTATGAGATGGAGGCGCTTATGGCGGTGTCTTCCGCGCTTCTTTGTGTTTACGACATGTGTAAAGGTCTTGATGACCAGATGGTCATAGAAGAAATAAGGCTTTTGGAAAAGGGCGGTGGTAAATCCCAGTGGTCTAAGAGTTTAGAAGGTATACCTGTCTTTGTGGAGTCTACCAAGTTAAAAGGTCTCATAGAAGAGATCCTTGCACAGCTGGGAGCGCATACGGTGGACTGCGTAGATAAGGCGAAGGTCTTGGTGTCTACAGAGGGTAAGTATATAGAAAAAGGCTTTAAAGGGCTTGACTATGTGGTAAATGGGGAGCTTTTTAAGCTCTATCCACAAGCCTTAAAAGAGGGTGTATCTATAGGTCTTACGGACAACAAGTTAGTGATAAACCTGCAAGGGGATGCTGAGCTTGTAAGATCCTTCTTTGAGTACTTTGGTTCTGTGCTAGGAAACTTCCTAAGTGATTAAGTTCATGAAACGAGTTTGTAGTTTGTGCTATCTTTATTAGCATGGCTAAGGTGAAGGTAAATAAAAAGGTTTTAGATATACCTGCGGGTGTGAGGTTTGGTGAGCATCATCACGATATAGAAGCCGCCGGTGTGGAGTTTGGATGCACCGATGGTCAGTGTGGTGTGTGTGTTTGTACGGTGAAGAGGGGTTTGGAGTGTTTGGCTGAACCTTCTGAACAGGAAGAAGAGACCCTTTGGCGTATAGGAGAGTACGAAGAAAACAGAAGGTTAACCTGCCAATTGGTTATAGAAAAGGAAGACTGTGAGATGATAGAGATAGAGACCGATTAAAAAAACGGTTCAATCGTTGTCGTCCGCACTCACTATCACCACGTTTGCCCTTTTGATCATTCCCTTTTTAGTTTCTTCTAAACTGTTAACCTCCGCAACTACCAATCCCTTCTTCAAAAGCCTTTTTATGAGCCTTTGTGCTACCCTTTTATTCTTAACCTCAACTACCTTCATATCTCTACCTCCTCTGTAAACTAATTTATGCCTTCATTGTTAACAACTTGTTAAGCTGGCGATTAAAATCTTAAATGTATGTGGATACTTGGACAGCACGACGAGGCTTACAGAAAAGCAAGGTCTAGCCCCTTGCAACTCATAGGAAATACGCCCCTTGTCAAGATAAAAAAAGTCTTGCCTAAAGAAATATCCTCCAAGGTGGAGATCTACGCCAAGCTTGAAGGATTTAACCCCGGTGGCTCTGTAAAGGACAGACCAGCCCTTAGCATGTTTTTGGATGCAATGCAAAAGGGTATCATAAAGGAAGGTAAGGTAGTTATAGACGCCACCTCTGGAAATACGGGTATAGCCCTAGCCATGGTGGGCGCTGCGCTAGGTGTGCCAGTGGAGTTAGCTATGCCTGCCAACGTAAGCGAAGAGAGGAAGAAGATAATTAAGGCTTTTGGTGCTAAGGTTTATTTTACAGACCCTTTAGAAGGTACAGACGGTGCCATTCTCTTTGTTAGAAAGAAGGTCTCGGAAGATCCTGAAAGGTACGTTTACTTAGACCAGTACAACAACCCAGCCAACTGGAAGGCTCACTTTTACTCCACAGGCATAGAGATATGGGAACAGACCCAGGGAAGGATTACCCACTTTGTGGCAGGAATAGGCACGGGTGGGACTGTAATGGGCACAGGTAGACGCCTAAAGGTCTACAACCCAAACATCCAAGTGATAGGAGTCCAACCCGCTTACCCTTTTCACGGTATAGAAGGTCTAAAGCATATTGAGAGTTCTATAAAACCTGGTATATTTGACGAGACCTTTTTGGACAGGACTATTTTCGTAGAGACGGAAGAAGCCTACGAAATGACCAAGAGGCTAGCCTTAGAGGAAGCCCTTTTCGTTGGACAGTCTAGCGGAGCTGCTTTGGTGGCATCTATAAAACTTGCTATGGAATTACAAGAAGGTGTAATCGTCGTCATATTTCCAGACGGTGGTGAAAAGTACCTTACCACCGCTCCTTTTAAAGACTTATAATTTTCAGGATGTTTAGAGAAAAGATAAGGAAGTTCCACTTTGTGGGTATCGGCGGGATAGGCATGAGCGGGATAGCCCAAGTGCTTTTGGAGATGGGCTATCAAGTTTCTGGTTCTGATTTAAAGGAAAGCAAAAACACACAGCTTTTAAGGTCTAAGGGTGCTCAGGTTTACATAGGTCATCGTGAAGAAAACCTGAAGGATGCTCAAGTAGTAGTTTACTCATCCGCGGTAGACCATTCAAACCCAGAGATACAGAAGGCAAAGAGGATGGGCATTCCTGTAATACCAAGGGGTGAAATGCTGGCGGAACTTTTTAGGCTAAAGGAAGGTATAGCGGTATGCGGATCTCATGGAAAGACAACTACCACGTCCATGATATCCCATATAACCCACGAGGCTGGGATGGACCCAACGGTTATAATAGGTGGTATACTCCAGAGGTTTGGAAGCAACGCCAAGCTTGGAAAAGACGACCTTATAATCTCAGAAGCGGACGAGAGCGACGGCTCCTTTCTTAAACTCCTCCCAACCGTTGCGGTCATAACCAACATAGACAAAGAGCATCTGGGCTTTTACAAAGATTTAGAGGATATAAAGACCGCCTTTTTGAAGTTTGCAAACAGCGTTCCCTTTTACGGTTTCTGTGTTATAAACGGGGATGACAGCAACTGTAGAGATTTAATACCGAAGATAAGAAGAAAGGTTCTGACCTTTGGTATAGAAAGACAGGCAAACCTTCAGGCAGTGGACCTTCGTCTAGTGGATGGCAGGTACAGCTTTGATGTTCTTCTTGATGGAAAAAGGTTAGGTAAAATCCACCTGGGCGTTGCGGGAAAGCACAACGTCTACAACGCTTTGGCGTCTACATTGGTTTGCTTAAACATGGATATACCCTTTGAAACCATAAGGGACGCTCTGATGACCTTCAAGAATGCGGAGCGCAGGCTGGAACTCAAGGGAAGTTTCAGAGGAAATCCAGTTTACGACGATTATGGTCATCACCCAACGGAGATAGAAGCGGTCTTGAGCTCCATTAGAGACATGTATCCAGACAGGAGGATTGTACTTGTTTTTCAACCGCACAGGTACTCCAGGACCTACTTTCTCTACGACGACTTTGTGAATACTTTAAAAAAGGTAGACTTTTGTGTGGTAACAGATGTATACCCGGC
>OFGS01000104.1_pt1 | contig 24128 bp, 20 predicted proteins | sample 1521851 | NCBI WGS metagenome assembly OFGS01 (sample SAMEA3142070, study PRJEB24117) | hot springs metagenome
GCTCAAAGAACTGGGAGAAGGCAAGAGAAAGGCTTGCAAAAGAGCATGAGTATGTAAAGAAAGCAAGGGAAGATTTTTTGCACAAGCTTTCCAAGACCATCATAGACGATAACCAAGTCGTGGTGGTCGAAAGTATAAATGTAAAAGGACTATCAAAAACAAGACTGTCAAAACACATCCTTGACAGTTCATGGGCAAAGTTTTTAGGGTATCTTAAATACAAGGCAGAATGGTACAAAAGAACGATTATAGAAGTGGACGGGACATTTCCATCGTCAAAGAGATGTAATGTATGCGGATATATTTATGATAACTTGAAGTTATCAGAAAGAAGATGGGAATGTCCGATATGCAAGACTATCCATGACAGAGACGAAAATGCAGCAAAGAATTTACGAAAGTATGGAATTGCATATATAAGCAGTCAGTAGGGTAGGGACTACCCGAATTTACGCCTGTGGAGATTGGACCTCTACTGCTGGGAGTGTCCCGGTAGCAAGTCTGGTCGATGAAGCAGGAAGCCTCCACCTCTAAAGGTGGATGGTAGTTCACATACAGACTAAAAATATAGCAATGGACATATGAGCAGTAAAGTAGGATTGGAACGGAGGCTTTATTATTATTCAATTGTACCAGCTTATCATTAATTTTCATTGTCTTTTGGTTATTGATTCTAATTAGCTTTAAAATTGGTCACTTTGTTAGTAGGGTTTTGATTGTCAGCGAAAGATTGTCAAGCGCAACAGTAGGGCCATATCTTTTTACAAGATTTTTTGCCTCAAGTGCAATCAAGTTTTTTCACCTTCTTTTTGAAGAAATTTACTCTTTATGGCACTATAATATACTATTTGAGAAAAATTTTGTAGTGACATTTGGCATGTCTTTGTTAAAAAATTATTTACAAATTTTTAAACATTTCTTTATACTTTTTTAAAAAATTTTGGGTTAAATATTAAGTAGAAAAGCAAACAAGAAAAGAACAAGCAGAAAAGAGACTCCTCCTTTTAGAATAGATTTTGGAAGGGGCGGCAATTAGCAAAGGGATTTTATCCTTTGCCACCGCCCCTTTCTTTGTTAAGGAGTTTGAATAAAAAGTGGAGTTGAGGTTTCACGCATGATTTCTCCTTTTTCAAGATATTAGAATAAGAGCCCTCAACTTGTGAGGGCTCTTATTTGAGAACTTACGAGCCGGCATTTTATTAGTCGGGTGCCGGTTACCGACAAAACTTACTTGAGAAAAAACACTTTTCTATTAACAATTATACCCCTTTTCTCGTTTTATATCAAGAATATGTTTTTTTAATTGGTCAAGATGATAACTTTTTCAATTTTCTAAGTAAATTCTTCAAGTTTAAAAATAAAAATTTAGTACTTATGAATTTTTCAGTTTCGTGAGTTTCATAGAAATTTAAAGAAAAAATACAAAGTAATATTTATGCTTCATTAAACATAAATGACTAAATAGAATTTACAAAATTCAAAATATTCTCTAAAAATTTATAAACATCTCCTATTTTTTCGTCAATAAAATTTTTTAAATATTCCCATCGAATATCTAAATATTGGTGAGCTAGTATATTGCGCAATCTTGAACTTCTGCGATAGATGTGGCGAGAGCAATATCTATTATATTGAATTCAGAAAGTTTTAATATCATTTCTCTGTAAGAGTCAGGTACTTGAACATCTGAGTTTGCAATAATAATTTTTGATATGTCGATTATAGCATTTGCAATATTTTCAATTATTCTTTCAACGTTTCGCCTTATAAATCTGTTTGTGTCATATTCTTCAAACGTTAAGTTTTTATATTGTTCTAAATCTTTCAATTCTAAGTAAATGAACTCAACTCTTTTCAATATACTTAGTTTGTTTTGATATTCAAGCACTTTTATTCCTTCTCTCCTGTCTTATTTTAAAAATTTCTAAAAGATCTTCTCTAAAATCTTCTGCCTCCTGAGAAACTTCTAAGAAATAATTAATGAAAAATTGATTATCTCTTATTAAAATTTTCTTTCCTTTTAAGGCTTCCCATGCAATGTCACAATTTGCTTTATTTAACACAATCAAATCTACATTTTTCTTCAACAGATCTTCAAGTTTGTTCCAGAGGCTAAAAACTCTTTTTTGGTCGTATTTACTTAAGTAAACAGCTATATCTATGTCTGATTCTTTTGTATTTTTACCCTTTGCAACTGAACCAAATAGAAAAGCCATTACTATATCATCTTGATTTTCAAAAAATGATTTTAAGATTTCCAAATAATCCAAGTTTTACACCTCTTATTTTGTATTTATTTCGCTTTATAGTAAAAATAGTAATTAACCACAATAAGATTTCTAAACCTCGAAAATCATTATACCTTGTTTTCTTGTTATTTGTAAATATAGTTAATTAACATCAAGCCAGTTTCAAAAAGTCTAAAAAATTCAAATTAGCAAATTAACCACATACCAGACAGCAGGCACAAATATTGCAGGGAGAAGATTGCCAACTTTTATCTTTGAAACTCCAAGCATGTTAAGGCCTATTGCAAATATCAAAACAGAACCTACCATTGACATCTGAAGTACAACAGTGTCTGTCAAAAGAGGTTTCAAAAGCCCGGCAAGAAGTGTGATTGACCCCTGGTATAAAAGCACAACAACACTTGAAAACATGACGCCTATTCCCAGTGTTGCAGAAAATATCACAGAGGTCACACCATCCAATATTGACTTTGCAAATAAAATAGCAAAATTGCGATTCAGCCCGTCTTCCAAACTTCCTACAATTGCCATGGCTCCAACACAGAACACAAGGCTTGCTGTGACAAACCCTTCTGTAAATGTAGAATTTTCTGATTTTATCACCTTCGATACAGCTTTTTTTATTCTTTCGCCCAGCCTGTCCAAAAAATCTTCAATCCTCAATATTTCGCCTACAAGCCCGCCAATTACAAGCGAAAATATCATAAGCATTATGTACTGCCTGTCAATCTTACCACTATTTAAAACTTTGAATATGCCCTGCAGCACACCTGATGTTCCAATGAAGATGACAGATAGCGATATTGCCTGCATGATTGTAGATTTGAACCTTTCCGGGATACCAAACTTTAACACAAGCCCCAAAATCGAGCCTACAATCACAGCAGCAGCGTTTACAATGGTCCCAAGACCTATCATTGATGCCCTCTCCTTCTTGATAAAAATTTTTTGACTGGCAGATAGTTATGTTAGTATAATAATTATGAAAGTATAAATCATGATTTCTTGAATTTTACCAACCTCACAACTACAAAAAAACAAAAAATTATGTTTTTATAAGCTAATTGCCTTTTTGAGGATTTGTTCAAAAGTGCATTTTTGATTATTATATTACTTTCCAGAATTTTTTTCAAACAAAAGTTTAAGGAGTGATTGAGGGTGCAAATAACTCAAGAGCTTTTAAACCAGATTGCAGATAATATTCTTTCCATATTTCCGATGCTCACAAAAAATGTGCTCAAAAAAGACGAATTTACCGAAAAGTACGGACTTTCACCGCGTTTTATCCACATCCTGCACATTTTAGACGATTTTGGGCCAATGTCCATAAGCGAGATATCAAAAAGGCTTTCTATTCTTGCTCCGAACATGACGCCACTTATTGACAAGTTGATTTCAGAGGGCTATGTCAAAAGAAGCCAGGATGAATCAGACAGAAGAGTATCTATTATTGAGATAACTCAAAAAGGAAAAGAACTTACCTATCTTCACACCCAGTGGGTCAACCACAACTTGAAAAAGCATCTACAGAAGCTATCTGATGATGAGATTGAAGAGCTGTGGTATGTACTAAAGAGGCTTAAAAAACTTGTCATGAAGATGATAGGCTCAAGCCCGCAAAAGGAGGGAGATGCAAAAGATGATAAAGCTTTTTAGGTATCTAAAACCGTATACATGGGCGGTGGTATTAGCTCCGCTTTTTATGCTTTTAGAGGTTGTGATGGACCTCATGCAGCCAAGGTTTTTGGAAAGAATAATAGATGTTGGACTTAAAAACGGGGATATGGCATACATTTTCAAAACCGGGCTTTTGATGATTTTTGCAGCGTTTCTTGGGATGGTTGGCGGTGGCGGATGTGTTGTGTTTTCAAGCATTGCGAGCCAGAACTTTGCGTATGATTTGAGATGTGACCTTTTTAGAAAAGTGATGTCGTTTTCATTTAAAAATGTTGACAGGTTCAGGCCAGAGACTCTCATCACAAGGCTTACAAACGATGTTATGCAAATGCAAAACGTTGTCATGATGATGCTGAGGATTGTTGTGCGAGCTCCACTTCTTTTCATTGGCGGGCTTGTGATGGCTCTTACCATAAACGTCAAACTTTCCTTGGTGTTATTTGTTTCAATACCCTTTGTCATCTTGATTTTCTATTTCATGATAAAAAAGAGCTTTCCCATGTTTTCAGTGCTGCAAAATAGAATTGACAGGGTAAACGCTGTTACGCGCGAAAACCTTTTAGGTAGCCGTGTTGTCAAGGCATTTGTAAGGCACGAACATGAGAAAAACAGATTTTATGATGCAAACCAGCAGCTTTTGCAAACATCGCTCAAAGCATTTGGGTTTGTGGTCATCTCAATGCCTCTTTTTGGACTTGTGATGAACATGGCGATGGTAGGTGTTGTGTGGTTTGGCGGATTTCAAGTAAAATATGGTTATATGGAAGTTGGTCAGCTGATGGCATTTATAAACTACACAATGCAGATTTTATTTTCCCTCATGATGATAGGAAATATATTCTTGTTCATCACAAGGGCAAGTGCATCTGCTGAAAGAATCAATGAGGTATTAGAGTGTGAGATTGATATAAAGAGTAAAGAGAATGCAGTCAAAAAGCCCATTGAGTTTGGCAAGGTAGAGTTTAGAAATGTCACGTTTTATTACAACAAAAATGAAGAAAGTCCCGCTCTTGAGAACATCTCATTTGTTGCAAGCCCGGGCGAGGTTATTGGAATCATTGGCACAACAGGTGCTGGAAAGTCCACCTTGGTAAGTCTTATCCCGAGGCTTTACGATGCAACATATGGAGAGGTTTTAATAGACGATATAAATGTGAAAGACTATGATGTTAATGTTTTAAGAAAGAGCATCAGCATGGTTTTGCAGGAAACAATACTTTTCACAGGAAGCTTAAAAGAAAACATTGCATGGGGAAATGAAGAAGCCTCAATGGACGAGATAATACAAGCGGCAAGAGCTGCACAGGCGCACGATTTTATAATGAGCTTTGAAAAAGGGTATGACACAGATGTTTCTGAGCGGGGTGTGAACCTCTCTGGCGGGCAGAAACAGAGAATATCAATTGCAAGAGCTATTTTGAAAAAGCCGAAAATTTTGATTTTGGACGACTGTACATCTGCTGTTGACATGGCAACAGAAAAGAAAATTCAAGCAGCTTTGAAAGAGTATATTGAGGGCACAACCACCTTTATAATCGCCCAGAGGATATCTTCTATAAAGCATGCAGATAAGATTTTGGTCATGGACGCTGGCAAAGTTGTGGCAATGGGAACACATGAAGAGCTTTTGAAAACATGCCCCATTTACCAGGAAATTTACTATACTCAGATGGGAGAGGGGGACCAAAAAAGTGCCTGAAGAAAGAAATAAAACTTCATCTTCTTTTCAGCCACCTGCGTTTGGACCAGGACCTGCACCGGGAAGAGGACCTGGTCACAGATTTTCTGCCAAAAGTGCAAAACCAAAGGATTTGAAAAATACACTCAGAAGGCTTTGGAAGTACTTTGAAGAATTTAAGCTTTTGCTTTTTGGAATATTTTTGGTGATACTGGTTGGCTCTTTCATCCAGATAGTATCACCTCTTTTGATACAAAAAGCCGTAGACCAGTATATCATCCCAAGAAAGCTTGATGGGCTTTTTAAAATCATTTTGGCAATGATTATTCTGTATATCTTAAATTCAATCTTTGCTTATATCCAGGGCTATGGGATGATGATAGTCTCGCAAAGAGCAGTTTTCAAGATGCGAAACCACCTGTTTTCAAAGCTCCAGAAAATTCCTATAAAGATTTTTGACACCAGGGCACATGGAGATTTGATGTCGCGTCTTACAAACGACATAGATGTTGTCAGCAACACTTTGAGTGCAAGCTTAACATCGATATTTTCAAGCATTATCACCCTTGCGGGCTCTATTTTGGTTATGTTAAGATTAAGTCCAGTTCTTACAATCCTTACCCTGCTTGTTGTTCCTTTGATGTTCGGTCTTACAAACCTGATTGCAACCAGGACAAGAAAGCTTTTTTCACAAAACCAGAAGCTTCTTGGAAGTTTGAACAGCGTGATTGAAGAAGACATCACAGGGCAGAAGGTCATCAAAGTATTCACAAGAGAGAAAAATGAGATTGAAAAATTCGAAAAGGTAAACAGAGAGCTTACACAGGTTGGGATAAGAGCGCAGATATTTTCAGGAATCATTCCGCCTCTTATGAACCTTTTGAACAACCTTGCGTTTATCATTGTTGCAGCATCGGGTGGTTTTTTGGCACTCAAAGGCTTTATCACGGTTGGTACAATTGCAAGTTTTATTCAGTATGCAAGGCAGTTTACAAGACCTTTAAACGAACTTGCCAACCAGTTCAATCAAATCCAGTCTGCTTTTGCCGCAGCAGAAAGAGTGTTTGAGATAATGGATGAGGAAGAAGAAAAGCATGCAGAGGATGAGATTGGGAAGAATAGCTTAAAAGGCGAGGTGGAATTTAAAAACGTTTGGTTTTCATACAACAAAGGTCAGCCTGTGTTAAAAGATATTAGCTTTCATGTAAAGCCGGGGCAGATGGTAGCACTGGTAGGTCCCACAGGCAGTGGCAAGACAACAATTGTAAATCTACTTACCCGATTTTATGATATCGACAGTGGCCAGATACTGATTGATGGTATCGACATTCGGAAAATCAGTAGAGAATCTTTGAGGAAAAACCTTGGTATTGTACTTCAGGACACATATCTTTTTTCTGAACCTGTAAAAGAGAATATCCGGTATGGTAAACTTTCTGCAACAGATGATGAGGTGATAATGGCTGCCAAGACTGCCAATGCTCATGATTTTATAAGACATCTTCCACACGGGTATGACACAGTACTCACAGATGGAGGAGCAGACCTTAGCCAGGGCCAGAGACAGCTTTTGGCTTTAGCCAGGGCAATCTTATCTGACCCGGCAATACTCATCTTGGATGAGGCAACAAGTAACATCGATACGAGAACAGAAAAGCTTGTGCAAGAGGCAATGTTAAAGCTCATGCAGGGAAGAACAAGTTTTGTGATAGCCCATAGACTTTCCACCATCAGAAATGCAGACCTCATCCTTGTCATATACAACGGCAGAATTATTGAACAGGGAACTCATGAAGAGCTTTTAGCAAGGAAAGGATTCTATTACAACCTCTATATGAGCCAGTTTGCAGTGGTGTAAACGTCGAACGTTCGCTCAAAAAATTTTTGTATCATTCGGAAGTTGTGATATAATTATTTTCAATAAATATTTAATATTAAAAGTATCCCATGTTCTTTTGTTTTTCTGGAGGTGTCTTTTTTGCAAAAGATTGGTAAATCAGAACGGCTCATTTTTATAACAAGCACACTTGTGCAAAATCCTATGAAGCTTTTTAGTCTCACTTTTTTTTGTGAAAAGCTGAGCTGTGCAAAATCCACCTTGAGTGAGGATATAGATTTGATATCACAAATATTCGAGCAGACAGGACAGGGCAGGCTTGAAACAGTTAGCGGGGCTGCCGGTGGAGTTTATTACATCCCTGTTATGAAAAAAGAGGATGAGATAGAATTTTTAAACTTTCTGAAAAATGAGCTGCAAAATCCCGAAAGAATCGTGTCAGGCGGGTTTGTATATATAAACGACGTTGTCTTTAATCCAGAGGTTATAAAAAAAGCTGCGAGAATATTTGTGAGGTTATTTTTAGAAAAAGAAATAGACTACATTGCCACTGTTGAGGCAAAAGGTATTGCGCTTGCATCGTATGTTGCCCAGTATTTCAACAAACCACTTGTTGTTGCACGAAACTCAAGCAAGTTCACAGAAGGTTCAACTGTCAATATTTCGTACATCTCAGGCACAACAGGCAAGATTGAAACAATGACAATGGCAAAGAAGGCCATTAAAAAAGGTGCAAAGGTTTTGTTCATAGACGATTTCATGCGCGGCGGTGGAACAGTGCGAGGCATGAAAGACCTTCTTTCTGAGTTTGAATCAAGCTTGGTTGGAGTTGGAGTGCTCATTGCAACAAAAGATAAAAAGTCTGTGGATGTGGATTACAAAAGCCTCTTAGTTCTTGAGGAACTTAATGCCGAAAATAAGAAAATCACCTTTTCTATCAACCCTCAGGTTATTTCATAAAAATTAAACAAAATGCACCAAATAGAAAGAAAATTTTGTTAAAAATGATAAAGGGAAAGATTAAAAAGTGGAGAATTATATAAAATAACAACACTAAATTTTAACATGGAGGATGGACTTATGCAGGTGACAGATGTTAGGATTAGAAAGATTACAAATGAAGGAAGAATGAAGGCTATTGTGTCGGTGACCTTTGACAACTGTTTTGTTGTTCATGACATCAAGATTATCGAGGGGCAAAACGGGCTTTTCATTGCTATGCCAAGCCGCAAAACGCCTGAGGGCGAATTTAAAGATATTGCTCATCCAATAAACCAGGAGACGCGAGACATGGTTCAAAAAGCTGTGATTGAGAAGTATGAAGCTGTTATCTCAGCAGGAGAATAAAATGAAAGAAAGAATCAAAAGGAAGAAAAAGGGACTTTAGGCAATAGATTAGCTCCTAAAGCCCCTTTTGTTTTTATGGTATTGTAATGAGATTTACACCTGGAAGCAGATTAACTGTGGTTCTTTTTTCCTGACCATTTGGCAAAAGGGTAATTAAGGTAAAACCTTTTATCTCAGAGTAGTTTTTATTGTCTACAACAAGGGTTGTTGAGTCAAGCGGCGTTATTTGCACATTTTTCAATGCAACCTCATAGTCAATAAACTCTTTTACTGTTGGTACCCACAGAAGTTTTTTGCTCATGAGGTTTGAGACTAATCTGAGACTTTTATCAAACTGCGGCGAGATATACACGTTTTTGTTCTTTACAACAAAAAGCCTATTTTTCTGCATAGGATGTGCAAAGTAGTCGTGGATGATACACACTCCGTTTTCATTTATAAGTTTGTCAAGTTGATTTTGAGTGAGCATCTTTGGAAGATTTCTGTATCTTACCGAGTTCCACTGGTAAAGCGAGTCACCTTCTCCAAAGTTGTAGTTCTTGAAAAAAATCTGCGGATGCCAAGTAACTTTGTCAGGCTGAAGCATGTTGAGCGAGTCTATCTTTACGTCAAGGTACGACCAGCAGTATTTGTACCCGTGTTTCAAAAAAAGGTCAAACGAATAGTTTTTGCTACCTTTGATAGCACCTTCGCTCTTTAAAGCTGCACTTCGTGTGCCGTCAGATAGACTGTGGTCAATCCAGTCATCAAGCTTTAAATAGCTTGTATCTTCCAGTGCTTTTTTGATAAGCTGCACAGTGTTTTCTTGAGCAACTGGCGATGCTGTGTGCAACACAACCTCTATTTTCTTTTGGGCCAAAAACTCTATGAGTTTTCTGTATTCTGGATTGTCAAATCCAGGTATTCCCTTTACTGATTTGTAGAAGAATCCCCATGTTATTGGTATTTTATATCCTACAAATCCCTTTTTCATATAAGAAGGGTCTTTGGTATCTGTTGTGCCAAACATCATAGCTTTTATAATTGATATCATATTTGAGTCAGAGTGATGAGAAAAGATTAAAATAGCTTTTGTGGCGTTTGGTGACCTTGATTTTATCGAATATGTGTAATTCTCAGGAAAGATGGAATACACATATGTCTTTTCGAATCCTCTTCTGAACAGCTGTGTTGTGGTGTATATATGTTCTTTGTTTTTTCCAATTACAAAATACTTTATATCGTCAGAATTTGAAAGAAACATAAACACATTTGCCTTATTTTTCAGGTTATATGTTTCGATTGAATCATAATTGTTTGCATAACCTATGGCACAGTTTTCAAGCTTTAAATAAAAATCTGAAAGAGAGTCTGTAACATACATAGGTTTTGTGAATTTTTCGAGTTTGTAATCTCTTTTCAGAATAAAAAGGGGTCTTGACTCAAATTCAACTAAGGAGTATTCTTTGAAAACTTGATGGTCTTCTTTTGCTTTTAAAGTCTCTTCAACATTTATGACATCCTGTGAGGAAGATACAAATATTTTTCTGGTAAACTTTTGGAAACCATTTTCAAAATCCTGCTGAATATAGTTGTTGTAAACCTGAACGTTTTTCAGCAAGAAGGTGTACTTTGAGGGTTTTACAAGGGTTATCTTGAAATTTTCAAACTCACAGCTTATAAGATTGCGACTTGTCTGAGAAATCTCAAAGGTTATAAACTTACTATCAACCGGGACAGAAAAAGAGGTTTTAAATGTTCCCTTGCCAGAAGTTAGTTTTATCTTTTCAGGTAGTAGAAGTATTTTTGTTTTGTTTTCAGAAAAAATAGAGATTTCTACATTGATGGTCTCATCGTCTTTGAGCTGGGGCGTTCTTTTAAATTCGAAGTTGTAGCTAAAGGCAATCTGAGCAGATTGATATTCATCTTTGAGAGCAATATACGGTGATGTTATTTTATAAAAGACGTCAAACGTATGGAAGTTGAGCTTTAAAGTATTATTTTTACCGTCTGACAAAAATAAAAGGTCTGAAGGTTCACTTTTTTCAAACCTCCAGTTAACTACTCCATTTTCAATAAACGGCAGCAAAATTGTTTGGGGCTTCTCCTTTTTTGCTGGGGATTCATTTAACAGTTCGGGTGGCAATATCTTGGCAACAACTTGACTGCCTTTCAAAATCTCAACATAGTTTCCTTTTGGCTTTACAGAAAATAGATGCTTTTCTGGTGCGCTTTGCGTTGCTTGTACCCTGCCAGAAGAAAATAGGTTTATGAAAAAGACAAAAGTTATCAAAGCTGCAACAAGGTTTTTCTTCATGTCTTCTATTCTATCTTCTCCTTCCTGCATTTTGTTCTTTTGTAGTCCTGAATATTAATTATATTGCGATAAAAAGAAAGATTCAATTAAAATTACTTAATATTTTCCTTTTGAAGCCTTGAAATCTCTGAGACAAATACAAACTTTATATTTTCTTTTTCAGCCTTTTGAATGGCCTGCTTGAATGCTTCAATTGTTGTGATACCACCATCAAGCCCAAGGTGACCTATTGCCACTGCAAATCCTTTCTTCTTTGCTATGTTAAAAAGAAGATTGAACTTGTCTTGTATTGGTTTTAGCTCATTTCTTGAATCAACTACAATGTCTGGGATGACTACTTGAAGTCCCATCTGCTTTCCTATTTTTGCAAAGAGTGACTCTGAGGAAAAGGTAGAGTCTACTATAAACAAATTATTTTCTTTTGCAATGGTAGAAAGCTTTTTTACTATTCTTTCATTTTTGCAGACAAGTGTACCAAGATGAATGCTCAGTCCCTTGCTATTTGCCACATTTGCCAGAGCATCTTTGAAAATTTTTTCAATCTCATCATCTGGTGTTGCGTTCATAATACTTCGCGGGCAAAGCCAAACAGTACTTCCCTCTTCAGGTTCCATTGAAAGATGAAGCATAACTTCCTTTCCTTTTTCATGGCACATGAGAGATATCTTGTTGGAAAAAGGCAAAAAGGGAATGATGGCAATGTCAAACGGCACATTTATACTCAAAAGCTTTTGTACTTCTTCCTCGTCCATTCCAGCATCTTCAAAAATGATAGCAACATACGATGATACTTGGCTGGCAGCTTCTTTTATTTTGGGTTTTGGATTGTAAAAAAGATACACTAAAAGCAGTACCATGCAGCACAAAAGAGCAAGAAAGGGTATAAAGAACTTGCTTAGCTTTGTTTTTTCTATTATCACAAGAACATATCTTTTAATTCTCATTTGCTTTTTTAAAAATCAAAAATCCAGCCTCTCAATAAATAACTTATTCGGATATTGCTTTTTGTATGCAAGTTTAAAAGAAATAGAATTATTTGAGGTTTTTCAAAAAGCGCTCAAAGTTCTCAGTAGACAGTACCTTGTATTCTCTGTTATATCTAACTTTGTTATATTCTTCAACAAGCTTGTTCACAACATCAGCGTTTAAAAGCTCACCTTTTGAGATGGTCTTTCCCATCTCAATTGGGGTGTAAGAACTTTTGAGCACATAATTTTTCCTGTGATAGAAATATTCCATTGTGAGTTTGAAGATGATTCGAAGTCGCAGGTTTAAATCGTTTATTTTCTCAAAGCTTACTCTTTTTGTTCTGGCATTTTTTAATTTTTGATGAGGGGATTTTTTTGCAAAGATAAATGTCTTCACATCTGTGTAGTTTTGCCCTCTTTCTTCAATCTGAAGATTACCAGCAATGCTATTCAAAAAGAGCAAAAAGTTTGCCATCATCTGTTTCAATATGTTTACAAAAATCCCAAACGTCTTGTATATCAAAAATCCCAAAATTGACAGTGCAAGGACATAACCAATAAAGTCAAGGATTTGAGAGAGCAAGCTCTTTTTTGCTGATCTCATATTTTTGAGAAATTCTTCTAATCCATTTCCGGTATTTGTCTGTGGTTTTGTTGTGGCAAACAAAGAGTTTAAAAAGTCAAGGATCTTCTTTATGACCTTAAGCACAAACTTTATTGTTTCCACAATAAATGCAACAATGTATGGTGCAAGCCCCTTGAACTTGAAAAGAAGAAGAAGCATCACGATAAACCCAATGCTCAAGAATAGGTTAATATAACTTATACTGTTTGATATGCTATTTTTTCTTCTATATCTTCTGCTCAGCAGATTTTCCAAGTTAACCCTGTTTATGAGATAAACACTTGTCACCAAAAATATTATTGAATAGGTAGTGTATTGGCTTGTAATATTTCTTGGGATGTTCATAAAACTTGATACTGCTCCCACGATTATTATAGCCCAAAGACCTGCTAAGATTGCTCCCAGTGAGAGGGAGACCTGCTCTTTTTCGAATATCAAATATGAATGTATATAAAGTCCCATGCAAAAAACTTGACCGAGAAACATTTCAAAAAAACCATAGGGCTTTAACACAATTAATGCAAAACCTTGGGGAACTACTATTATAAACAGGATATTTAAAATCTTTTCCCACATTCCCTGGCTCTTTGCGCGAATAAGATGTGGTATTAGCAAGAACAAAATGTCCATGACCACAAATGCTAAAAAAATATTGGATACGTCCACTGGAGCTACCATTGAAGAAAACATAATAAATATTGGAAAGACAAGGCTTGTTATTGCAAAAAGGTATATATATTTTGTGATAAACTGGTTGACTTTCTCCATATTTTTCACTCCAATTGAGGATTAGCTATTAATATAGTACCAAAAAATGATAAGAACTTTCAAAAAATTTTTTAGCTTTAAAAACTTAAAGTAATTTTGAGATAGAATGAGAAAATATAAGAATAAAGAAGAAAAATTAACAATAATCAATTATTATAAACTAAAATGAACTTTGACATTCCATGAAAGTATAGAATATTGCCATAAATTTCAAGGTAGTAGATGGTACATAAAAAAATAGTATCCACTACTTATATGATAACCCAGATTTCAGTAAAATTGAGCAAAAGGTTGAGAAGAAAATTTTGCAATAAAGTCAAGGGTAAATTGTACTAATATAAATCAATTCAAGGTTGCCTCGTTATGGTAGCTTTTTTATTATCTCTTGAAACATTAGATTATTTTTAAACACCTAAAAATTTTAAATTTTTTCAAAAAGAAAGAAGGATTTTAGCAATTAATGTCGAAATATAATAATCAATGCAAATTGATACTAATGTTAAAGAAAAAGGTGGGGTATTTACATGAGAGCAAAATTTATCTTTGAAGTATCTGAAAAACAAGGACAGGTTCATGAACTTCCTATCTATTACAGAACCATTTTTATGAGTTTTTTAAAAAGAGCACTATCACTTTACAATCAAGAATATTTCAACAGGCTTTACTGGTGGGAAGATAAAAAGAATAAGTGGCAAAAGCCTTTTGTCTTTGCAGTAAATCTTCCCAATATGAACTTTCAAGATGATACCGTTTCTTTCAGAGGAGATATTTTGCTTAATCTTTCCACATCTGACTATGAGTTTTTTGTAAACATGTACAACAGCTTACTCAACAATCGTCTCTATCCATACCCTTTAACAGATAGCTGCAAGATTGCGCTTAAGCGAACGTATTTGCTAAGAGAGCCAGAAAAGTTTGACTCAAAAATGACCTTCAAAACGTTTGCTCCAATTTTGATTGAAAAAAAAGAAGGCAACAAAAAAGTGCCAGTTTTGCCTTTTGATGAAGAGTTTGAAGAAGTCTTCAACGATGTTATTGACTTTGAGATTAGAAATATTCGTCTTTTGCGAGGGCAAAACAGAGGACTGCAAAAGAGGTTAACTTTCAGGCCAATAAATGTACAAAAGACTGTTGTAAAACACAGAATATCAGATTTTGTTGAAACTACAGGCAAAGACATAATGTTTTTGACAGGATTTTCTGGTTTGTTTGAACTATCAGGAGACCCGGAGGATTTAAAAGAATTGTATCAAAATGGGATAGGATTTAGAAGAGGACAGGGATTTGGGTTTGTTGAGGTGGTGAGGTAATAATGGATGAGCTGATATTGTATCCTGGTAATTGGCTTTACAATGCATCGGTGATTGGATTTTTAAATGTAATTTCATGGAAGTTAGGAGAGAATGTAATTGAAAGTTGGTTAAATGAAGATGGTAGTATAAGTATAGACAAAGCAATTTTTGAGGGTGTAAAAGTAGGTAAAGAAGATATACCTAAATGTTTAATTTATTATGTAGAATATTTGGCAAAAGATGATAATATTGAGGAGTGGTTAAAAAGTGAAGATAAGCAAGGACAAAGTAAGAGGGAGAAACTCCAAGAATATTTTGATACAATGGGGGAATTTGGGTATAAACTTGTGAGAGCTTTTAATAGATTGTTTATGTCTAACATGCCATATCAAAACCTTGTCCAACAAGGAGAAAGAAAAGAATTTATAAATCTTTTATTAAATTTATTTTCTATAACTGAGAATAGAGTTGTTAATAGGTGTGATTTTTGCGGACTTGAAAGAGCTGTAGAACCAGATGAGAATAGTAAATTAGAAAAGCGACTTTTTAAATTTGACTTAATGCATTCTTCTTTATTAGGACCATCAGCAGGGGAATTCCCAAACTCATTTTGGAATAATAATGCATCGCTGAAAATCTGTCCAATATGTGCATATTTTATTATTCATCATCATTTAGCACTTACTCAACTTGGAGATGGTTCAGAAATCTTTATAAATGCTCCATCATTTCAGGTAATGTGGTATTTGAATAAATATGTCAGAGCTATTTACGAACGAGTTAGAATATCTGAGGTAAGAAATTTATTAGGGATGTCTGTAATGGAAATGGCATTAAAAGTAAATATACATCTTGGAAAATGGACCATGATGAATATTGAAGTGATTAGCAAACTGAGGATTAAGCATAAAAATAAGATAGATTATAAATTAGATTTCTATAGTTTACCATATGAGACAATTTCTCTGCTTTCAAATCGAAAAATATCAAGCTTATTAAATGAGATTGGCGAAACAAGTATTTTAAACTTAGTATTGGACCAAAATTACAATAAAATTATGGAAATAGGTGAAAGAGTTTTTAAAATTGCCTTGCAAAATCTATCAGAAGAGAGCAACAAAACATATAAGAATAAATCAGGAAAAGAAGATGAGTTTATTGCTCATTATTTTCAATTATCCAAGGAGAAAATTGATTTAATAAAAATATCTCAAAAACTTTTTGAGCTTTATTTGTTGATAATGGAAAAAACAAAAAGGGAGGCTCTGATATGAATGAGAAATTTAATTTTGACGAGATTAAGAGAGAATTAGAAGAAGCAATATTGCAAAATCAAATTGAGTTTAAGAATTTTGCAAAGGCAGTTAGCTCCTATAAGGATCTTGGATTTGAACTGGGAAGAGTATTAGAATGGGCAGCTAATAATGCACAGGGTGATGAAAGAAATAAGCTTTGGGGGTTGTATAAGGAATTTTCTTTACAGAATACCGGAGAGTTGTGTGAAAGGTTAAGATGGTATGGGGAAAGGTTAAGAAGTTCTAAAGTTTTTGAGAGATTTTTTGACAAAGACAAAAAAGTTCCCAAAGCAATAACTTTTAGAGTCCTTGAATTGACAAGATTAGGAAAGAGAGAAGAAGTTTTTCATATTATTCTGAGAGAATTTGTAAATGCGCAGGAAGAAATTGACAAAAATTTGGTTAATGCTTTTAATCCTAAATATTCTCTTGAAAGTTTTAAGGTAATGATATACTCGTTTTTAAGTGGTTTATTAGCTGAAGAAAAGGAAAAAAGTAAGGAGGGTTAAAAGATGTATTTGAATGAAAAAAATTATACAAGACACATAACTGTAACAGCTCTTATTGAAGCTTGGGCTCTGAACAGAGATGAAAAAATTGGAGGTAATATATTATCCATTAAAAAATTAAAGAGAGATTTGGAAACAGTAAGTTATATAGGCAAACCGGGTATAAGACATCATCTTTTTGAAACTTTAAAAAAAGGATATGCTTGGAAAGAAGCATTGGTAACAGCGACTAAACAGGATAAAATAAATGTTATCCAGTTTGATATTACAAAAGATGATATTTTGTCAAGTCCAGAGCTTGACGCATTTGGATATATGTACACTATAAAAGGACAAGCGTCAATTACAAGAAAAGCACCTTTGGGGATAACAAAAGCTATAGGATTAAGTGCGTATGATGGAGATATGGCCTTTTATGCAAATCATGATCTTGTTGATAGGGGAATTAAGCAGGGGCTTGATGATATATCGCCTAATCCGTATAGTAAAGAAGAACATATATCTTTTTATAAATTGAGTTTTACTATTGATACAGATGTATTGGGTAAGGATGAATGGATTGTTGAAAACGAGCCGAAAGTTGAAGATGGAATTATAAAGATTATACTTTCAGAAGATGCAACAAAGCAAGTATCATATATTGAACAACTTGATGAACAAATGTATAAGGTTGAAAAAGGTATTATTAGATATGAAAAAATAGAGACTGAAGGTAACAAAGCGAAATATAAGATAACTTTTGAAGTTGACAAAGAAGAAAAGCTAACCCGTATCAAACAAATCCTCGAAGCAATTAAAGATGGGCTTTATGCTCAGTCAAGTGGGGAGGCAAACACTATAGTACCACTCTTTTTGATTGCGGGCTATGTAAAAGTTCCGTCACCAGTATTTCATCCGTATATTGAGATAGAACCAATTTCAGGTGCAAAAAAATGCAGGGTGATAGGAGTTAATGATTGTTTGAAAAATAGCTGGATAGTAGACAAGGTATTTTTAATGGATTGTGAAAGAATGCAAATAGAAAGAAAAGAAGAATTGATATTCAACACAAATCAGTCAGGAAAGTTTGTAGTAACTGAAGATTGGGATGAGTTTTTAAAAGTATTAGATGATGAATACAGTCAAAGTAATCCATCACCAAATAAATAACCAGGAAGGGAAGGAAAATGAAGGAAAATGAAAATTCTCTCTTTACTTTAAAAATAAAGATATATCAACCACAGGCACATTTCAGAATACCATTTAGTTATAGAAGGAGGCATACATATCCTGTTCCACCTTATTCAACAGTGTTAGGTTTGATAGCAAATGTTCTTGGTATTAGAAATTTACCAGGACAAGAGGAGCCATGTGTAAATGATAACTGCAATTGTTTGTATCACAAATTGAAACGGATAAATATAGGAGTTTGTGGAAATTTTGAAACAAAAGTTGAAGAATACTTTTGGTTAAGAAATCTCGAAAAAGGTAGTCATATAAATAGATTTGGAGCAATAACAAATCGATATGTTGGTGGACACATTGAACACATAGGTGGGCAGATGCCTTGCATTGCTGATGTTTTAAATAACGTGAGAATTTATATTTATTTATATCATTATGATGGAGATTTTTTAGAAGTTATAAAAAATAGTTTTGAAAGTCCTGTCAAAAAAACTTCTGTTATGCATTTAGGTAGAGCTGAAGATTGGGTATTAATTGAAGACATAAAAAATATCAATCTTACAATGGATAGAGTTAATGGAAATTATAAAAATTATTTTTGGGTTCCTGAAAAGACTTTTGGATTTGATGGTAAACTCAATTTTAATAGAATTAGTGGTTTAATTTACAATCTTACTACTTTTTACAAAATTCAAAATGGAGTTAGAAACTTTAGATATATCAAGGCAAAACTAAATAATGGAGATTTTGGAGATATTGTTACTTATTTTGATCCAGAGGAGAATATTCCTGTATTTTTAGCTGACCTTGAGGAGGATAAAAATGAGTGAGATTTGGGCTAAGTCAATTGATGAGCCAAATAACAACAAAATAGTTACATTATCAAAGCATGTTTCTGATATGCTCAAGGTTTTTGAGTTTTTTAAAAAGAAATTTTCAGATAATCAATTAATTTTAAAAGCAGCTCAGATTTCAATATTTTTGCACGACCTTGGGAAAGTATTACCAGCTTTTCAAATAAAAGCTTTAGAGAATACTGATTATCATCCAAGAGATGTGGTTTATGAGATCCCTCATTCATTATTTTCTATTTTTTGGATTAATATAGACAAATTAAAAGAAAAACTTGCCAGTGAAGAGTATTTTAATTATATTATTTCGGCAGTTGCTTACCACCATTGGAGAGATAATTTTGATGAGATAATTTCTTTAAAGAATAAGCAATTGAAACAGGTGTGTGAAAAGGTAATTTATGAATGGAAAGATAAATTAAAAGAAAATCTTGCTAAAGAGTTTGGTAAACTTTCAAATTATGATGAATATAAAGAATTAATTGATATTAATATAACATGGCTAAAAGCTATTTTAAACCATAGACTTTTTGTAAATTTAGCAGTGCCTCCATACAAATTTGACTATCATCCACTTAGGGGTGAAATCAAAAAAGAATGGATTTATATATCAGGTATTTTACAGCGCTGTGATCATTTTGCTTCCTGGTGCGAAGAAGAGAGAACAGAAGAGGAATTAGAAAATGTTGAAATTGAACCTCAGAAAAAAGAAGATGTAATTGAAAATATCTCAAGAAATATTGGAGATGATGCTTGGCAATTTGAAGAATTAGAAAAGTGTGTAGATAAAAACACTATTCTGATAGCACCAACAGGTTATGGTAAGACAGAGTTTGCTTTTTTGTGGTCATCGGGAGAAAAGCTTTTTTATACTTTACCTCTCAGAGCATCAGTAAATAATACTTTTGAAAGAGCTAAAGATGCATTTGGATGTGACAAGACGGGGCTTTTACATTCTGATGCTGATGTGTATTTATTGGATAAAAACAAAGATGAAACTGGTTCAATAAAGTTGTATGAACTTGCAAAACAACTATCATATCCTGTAATAGTCTCAACAGGAGACCAGTTCTTCCCATATGCATTGAGGCCTCCTGGATTTGAAAAGGTATTTGTTTCTCTTTCTTATTCACGAATAGCAATTGATGAAATACAGGCATATTCGCCGAAAGCTTGTGCTATAATCGTAAAATTTATAGAATGGGTATATAAAATGGGTGGAAAGTTTCTATTAATGACTGCTACTATGCCAAAGTTTGTAATAGATTATTTAAAAGTTATAATTTCTGACTTTTATGAGAATGTAAGTTATGTAAATATCTATGAAAAAGAAAAAGATGCTTTTAGTAAATTTTACAAACATAAGATTAAATTAAATTTTATTAAGACGGATAATAAACAAATTGATATTCCTGATGAAATAATTGAAGAAATATTGCGAAAGGCAAAAAACAACAAAAGAGTACTTGTAATATTAAATACTGTTAGCTTTGCGCAGTATGTGTATGAAAAATTGAAAGATAGGGCAGATGAAAGCTTGAAACATAAAATTTATCTTTTTCATTCCAGATATACTTTAAAGGACAGAGAAGAAAAAGAAGCTAATTACATCAATCATGAGTTTAAAAATCCTAAACCTAAAAATGAAGATATTGGTAAAATACTTGTTGCAACTCAAGTAGTAGAAGCTTCTCTGGATATTGATGCAGATGTTTTATATACAGAGATATGTCCTCTTGACTGTCTTGTTCAAAGAATGGGAAGAATTTTGAGAAGATATTTTTATCGAGATAATAAAATTTTCAATAAAGAAAGTAACGACAAATTTAATTTAGATAAGTCTTTTAAAGTTTTTGAAGCAGAATATCATAATGAACCAAATGTAAATGTACTTATATTTGACAATAATAATTTACAATCAGGTGGTCAGAGAGTTTATGCAAAGGAGCTTATTACCCTTTCGCTTGCTTGGTTATGGAAGGCAAAAAATAATCAGGCTGATTTAGAAAGCCTATTTAATGAAGTTTTTCAACAGTATTTAGATAATGATGGTATTGAAGAATTTTTTGGAAAGGAATTTGCAGACTTAATTTTTGTTCAGCAAAATGGCAAAAAGAAAAGCAAAAAGAGTAAAAGCGAAAATAAAGAAAGTATTTATAATGCTCTTCTTTTTAGTTATGATTGGTTGAGGAAATTAGACAATTTAGAAATTGAAATATCAGAGTATGATAAGTACATTTTGGTCACCTTATTCTATTCTACTTTAAAAAAAGATGGTGAATATTTAAATGATTTTTTCAATACACTTTATATTTTGAATAGTGGCTTGATGTCCGAAAGGAAATTTGAAGCGGAAAAAATTTTTAGAGAAATTTCAAATGTGCAAATTATTCCTAAAAATAAGTTTGAAGAATTTAAAAAGGATATTCAAGAATTTATAAAAAGAATAGAACAGGGTGAAGAAAACAAAAAATTGCTTTTTACGCAATTTAAGAGAGAGATTTTATCAAAACATATTGTTATGTATTTTTATTCAAAAAAATTAGAACCGGCTTATAATAGAGTTGTAGCTGAGATTGAAATGAACAGTAAGTGGAAAAGAAGACTCAAACGATGGTTATCAGGTATGTATTTTAGTGATAGACTTGACTACAGTTTTGAAAAAGGCTTAATAATACTTGAAAAAGAAGATAATGAAGATAATTTTATAATTTAAAAAAGAGAGTGAAATTTAGAATGGAAAATCCTCAAGAGTTCCAGGACCTAAAATTCCAGGGCATAAAAATAAACTATTTATATGTCTGTAAAAGGAAGTTATGGCTTTTTAGCAAAAATATAACCTTTGAAAACAAATCAGACAAGGTTTACTTGGGGAAACTTTTGCATGAATCATCATATCCAAAAGAAAAGCACAAGGAAATTTTGATTGATAATCTAATCACAATAGACATAATGTCAAACGGCAGCATCAGAGAAGTAAAATATAGCAGTAAAATGAAAGAAGCTGATATAATGCAGGTTGTGTACTATCTTTACTATCTCAAGCAAAAAGGAATTCAAAAGCAAGGAATAATCAATTATCCGAAAGAGAAAAGAAAAGAGGTGCTGGAGCTGACCCCTGAGTACGAAGAAAAGGTAAAGCAAGCTTTAAAAGAGATAGAAGAAATTACAACAAAGCCCATTCCACCACCTGCGCAAAAACAAAAGATTTGCAAGTCGTGCGCGTACTTTGAGTTTTGCTGGGGGTAAAATAGTATGCAAAAGAGCTTGTATCTTACTTCTAACGGAAGGCTCCGAAGGCACGAAAACACCTTATACTTTGAGACCGAAGTGGAAAAAAGGTCTATTGACATTGAGAATGTTGAGCAGATTCACATCTTTGGAGAGGTAGACTTAAACACCAAAGCTCTAAATTATATCTCTCAATACGGCATTGTTCTTCATTTTTACAACTACTACGGCTTTTATGCTGGGAGTTTCTTGCCACGCAAGAAGAATGTATCTGGAGATGTTGTTGTAAGACAAGCGCTTCATTATCTTGATAGAGAAAAGAGATTATTTTTAGCGTATTGTTTTGTTGAGTCGGCAGTATACCACATGATGCGAAATTTGAGAGAAAGAAAGGAAGCTGAGGCTTTTTTGATTGCAATTGAAGATGAGTGGGAAAAAGGCAGGTTCAATATATCAAACATTGCAGAGCTGATGGGGCTTGAGGGAAGAATTCGCAATATATATTATCAGTCGTTTAATCAGTTCTTGCCAGAAGATTTTGCAATGGAAAAAAGGGAAAAAAGACCACCCACAAATCCTATCAATGCCTTGATTTCATTCGGAAATAGCCTAATTTATAGTCACACTTTGTCTCAAATTTATCAAACTCAGCTTGACCCAACAATAAGTTTTTTGCATGAACCAAGTGAAAAAAGATTTTCACTGAGCCTTGACATCTCTGAGATTTTCAAACCGTTGATTGTTGACACAGTAATATTCAAACTTCTCAACAATCGTCAACTTAGTCTTGAACATTTCGATGAAGATTTGAACTATTGTTATCTAAACCAAGAGGGAAAGAAGATATTTATAAAAGAGTTCCAAAGCAAGCTTGAGACTACAGTTCGTCACAGACAGCTAAATAGAAATGTTTCCTATAAGGGATTTATAAGACTTGAGTGCTATAAGCTAATAAAACATTTTATAGGCGATCAGGTTTACTCACCACTCAAAGCATGGTGGTAAGTTGGCTTGAATGTGCTATAAGGCACTTAAATCTTTTCAAGTCCAGCAATTAGTCTTTGATGACAAATTTTTGCTCGGAGGAGTGATAGAACATCTTTGTCATAGTAACATACGACATCAATGAAAAGAGAGTCAACAAGGTAAGAAAGATTTTGAAAAAATACTTCACATGGGTTCAAAACTCAGTTTTTGAAGGAGAGATTACACTTGGAAAGCTTGAAAAGTGCAAACGAGAACTTTTATCGGTAATAGAAAAAGATGAAGATTCGGTCTATTTTTATGAGATGGAATATAAACTTGTGTGCAATAAAAAGGTTTTGGGACAAGAAAAGAACTATGATTCTATTATAATTTGAAGATTTTGAAATTAAGCTAGGGATGAACGTGCATTTCCAAGTCAAACCATTTTGCAGCGAGGCCTATAACTAATTTAAAGTTTCTGCCTCCTCTTCCTAAAAGGCTTGAAAAGTTCTTTACCAACTCCTTACAAAACCCAACCACCCCCTCGCTGCAATTTATTTTTGTTGAGAAGATTTTGCTAATGGGTTATAATAAAGATATAGCATAGAAAAGAGGATATTTTTTATTAATGGGTTTTATCTGAACTATGAGGGATGTAAACGTTAACACCATGACTGTTAACAGTGTTCCTGCACTCGTTTTATCTGAACTATGAGGGATGTAAACAGAAAATCTCGACGATACGAAAACGAAACCTGCACTGTTTTATCTGAACTATGAGGGATGTAAACATTGCAGACTTCACAGCAGTATACAACAAATCTACGTTTTATCTGAACTATGAGGGATGTAAACTTGTATCGTTAGGTATAATTCCACAGAGAGCTAATTGGGTTTTATCTGAACTATGAGGGATGTAAACGCCAAACAATCTGCAGGACAAGAGCTATGACCCAGAGTTTTATCTGAACTATGAGGGATGTAAACCTGTGAATACCTTATCACTTTGCGACAGGGCAGAAGGTTTTATCTGAACTATGAGGGATGTAAACGCAGCTGGTTAACTTCATTCACCACCTGATACGGGTGTTTTATCTGAACTATGAGGGATGTAAACGTTTCTAAACTGCAAATTTGTTTCATAGATTTTTCCCGTTTTATCTGAACTATGAGGGATGTAAACACAAGTTTTCTACCATTTCTTCCTGAAGCTTTGTATGTTTTATCTGAACTATGAGGGATGTAAACACAATGATGGCAACTTTGACGATGAAACATGGTTCTGTTTTATCTGAACTATGAGGGATGTAAACGACAGATACAGAGATTTGTGGGATGGACTTTACAAAGTGTTTTATCTGAACTATGAGGGATG
>OFGS01000105.1_pt1 | contig 24071 bp, 25 predicted proteins | sample 1521851 | NCBI WGS metagenome assembly OFGS01 (sample SAMEA3142070, study PRJEB24117) | hot springs metagenome
GATTTTGGACTATCAAAATTTCCTTCTGGAAAGAACCAGAAACATTTCTGGATACGTTGGATTCTTATAAGATGGTTCTTAACTAAGATGAATGGAGTGGCTATGAAACCGCTCTTGCGTATTTTATAAAATGGTGGTCATGTAGACATAAGTGAAAATGGAAGACAGTACCTACTTAACATCTTGAATCCAATCAAATAAAGATATCCTGTTATAGTCGTAGATTACGTAGATTTGCCAAGAGATTAACAAAGCCAGAGGGTTGGTAGAAAGAATATCCTCTTTAGGGTTTATACCTTACATCTCAGTAAAAAATCTTAAAATCATCAGTGTTTCTCTTTGCACTTACTAATTCACAACAAGAACTTGTCGCATAAATAAACGCGCCTCGTTGAAATGAGGGAGTGGTTCCGGTACTAGAGCGATAAGATAAGTACTGACCTTGTTTAGCAAGGTAGCCATTTCTATGATACTTATGCAACAGAGTCTCATAACAGTATAATTAAATAGTATGGAGGAGAAAAAAACTCAGCAAGAGCTCGAAAATGAAGTGCAGGAGATAAAACAAGAACTATCTGAAGAAGAGAGAAGAATAAAGGAGTTAGAGGAGAAGGTAGCAAGGTTAGAAGGTATAACAAGAGCGGTAAACCAAAGGTACGTAGACCTACAGAGGGAGTTAGAGTACTATAAAGAGCGATACAGAAGGGATGTAGAAGAGCTTAGAAAGTACGGCTATGAAAAGTTTGCCCTTGACCTCTTGGAAGTGGTAGACAACTTTGAGAGAGCCTTTAGTTTAGCGGGTGATGTCTCAGAGTCTGTCTTAAAGGGATTTGAGATGATATACAAGGACCTTCTGAGGATCCTGGAAAAGTACAACATAAAGGAGATAGATGTTTTAGGAAAAGCCTTTGATCCATACGTGGCTGAAGCTGTAGACAGGGAGTTTAATCAAGATGTTCCCCCAAACACGGTGGTAAAGGTCTTAAGAAAGGGCTACTACATACACGAAAAAGTGCTAAGACCCGCAAGGGTGGTGGTTTCCTACTCTGAGGAAGAGATTACCTAATGCAGATTAAATACAAAGATTTTTATAGGAAGATGGCACCTTTTAGAGATGAAAGCATGGAACAGTTGTTAGAAGAACAGGTAAATCAGTGGCTAAAGATAAACAAGGTTAACGTCATCAATGTGGAAACCCTTTGGGAAAGAAACGCTCACGTGTCAGTGGGTATCAGAGTCTGGTACATACAGGAATGAGAAGGCGCGCCGGGATATTCATAGACGGTACCAACTTCTACTTTATACAGAAAAACATCCTTCATCAAAAGGTGGATATAGTCAAGTTTGTGGACTACTTTAAATCTTTTTACGACGTTTATAACACCTTCTTTTACCTTTCCTACAAGGAAGGAGATGAAAAGCAGGAGAACTTTATAAAGCTCTTAGCCTTCAGCGGTGTAACCGTTGTAAAAAAGCCCTTAAAGCACCTAAAGGATGGTTCTCACAAGGGCAACCTTGACGTAGACATAGCCATAGACATGCTGTTGACAAAGGACAATTACGACACGGCTATCCTATGTTCCGGTGATAGCGATTTTGAAAAGCTTGTATGGGTTCTAAGGGGATTTGGTAAAGAGGTAGTCTGTGTTTCTACGAGGGAAAGTAGCTCTGTAGAGCTCATAAATGCCTGCGATAAGTACGTAGAGCTTGCGGATATCATGCACCGTATAAGGCTGGACGAAAAGGAATGAGGTTCTTGATTGTTGGTGTTGGTGCTGTAGGTAGTGTCTTTCTGTCCTTTCTAAGCAGGAAGGGATACCATTGTCTAGGTCTTGTTAAAAAGGGGAAGATTATAGACACCATACAGGTAGAAGGCATATGGGGAGAATTCAAGCAGAGCGTTTTGACCGTTGACAACCCCGCGGATGTACCCTTCGATCCCGATGTGGTTATACTCTCTGTCAGGAGCTACGATACCAGAAGTGCATTGGAAGGTATAAGGGGTATCTTTAAAAGGGGAGCTTACTTGCTCATAGCTCAGAATGGCTATGGTAATTACGAGACCGCAGTAGAAATCCTTGGAGAGGGAAGGGTTATACTATCCAGAGTAATCTTTGGAGCCAAACTACTCGGTGTGGGAAGGGTAAGGATAACCGTCTGCGCAGATGACGTGGTGATAGGAGATCCATCTAGTACTATAGATACGAGCTTTTTGGAAGGGTTGGCTACTCAAATCAGAGACTCGGGGATACCCACGAGATACGACAAAGACGTTTACAAACACCTTACAGATAAGGTTATCTACAACTCCGCACTAAACCCATTAGGAGCCCTTTTTGAAACCACCTACGGCAACCTTGCCAAAAATCCCTTCACGAGGGAGGTTATGGACAAGGTAATAGAAGAAGCCTTTGAAGTTATAAAAGCTCACAGTATACCTACCTTCCATAGCGATGCGGAGTCTTACAAGAAGCTCTTTTATGAAAAGCTCTTGCCTTCGACAGCCCAGCACGTACCTTCCATGCTAGATGATGTAAGGAAGGGGAAAACGGAGATAGATAGTCTAAACGGTGCCATCGTGGAATTGGCTAAGAGGGCAGGACTTTCTGTTCCTACCAACGAGCTCATAGTCAAACTCACAAAGGCAAAGGAGCATTTTAATCATACTCGGATACAGCAAGGAAGCTTATGATAAGGAAGGTGGTTTATTGGCTTATCTTGTTTTTTGCGGAGGTCCTTCTTATGGGTATGGCTTTGGCCTTTGAGCTAAAAACCTACAGATTGCCCAACGGTGCTAAGCTTGTGGTAAAGGAGCGCGACGATGTGCAATCTGTAGCCCTTCATGTATGGTTTAAAGTGGGTTCCATATACGAAAACCACCAAGAAAAGGGTATGGCTCACTTTTTGGAGCACATGCTCTTTAACGGTAGTGAAAAGTACCCCTACGGAGAGATAGACAGAATCGTAGAGAGCCTTGGTGGTAGGATAAACGCAGGAACGTCTAAAGAGTACACCTTTTACCATGTGGAGATAGGAAGTCCCTACTGGAGGGATGCTCTGGACGTTCTTTATCAGATAACGCAAAGGCCTCTTTTGCAAGAGAGCATGATAGAGAAGGAAAAGCCCATAGTCATAGAGGAGATCAAGAGGAGTAAAGACAACCCAAGAGCGTTGCTCTGGGAAGAGTTTGAAAAGCTTGCCTATAAAGTATCCAATTACAGGTATCCGATCATCGGCTACGAGGACACGGTCAGCAAGTTCACAAGGGACATGTTACTTAACTTCTACAGGAACTTTTATCAGCCCAAGAACATGTACATAGTGGTGGTGGGGAATGTGAAGGCTGAAGAGGTATGGGAAGAGGTTTTAAAAACCTTTGGATCTGATGAGGGAAGGGCTGTGGTAAAACCGGATATGCTTCCTGAACCACAGCAGATCTTTACAAGGTCTAAGAGGATAGAGGATCCAAGAGTAGAAAGAGCTTACTGGGTGATAGGCTGGTGGGCTCCTCCTATAGGTTCAAAGGAGTATTACGCCCTTGCGGTTTTAGACCAGATTTTGGGAACGGGTAGGACTTCTATCCTTTACAGGGAACTAAGAGAGAAAGGTATAGTTTACAGCGTCTCCGCCGGTGATTTTGGAAGACCAAGGGACAATATATACACCATCAGCATGAGCTTTGAGCCAGATAGATACGAGCAGGTAAAAAATAGAACCTTCGAACTTCTTAAGTATCTTTACGAAAACCTTACAGAGGAAGAGGTAGAAAAGGCCAAAGAGAGGGTGATAAACGCTGAGGCTTTTGCCACGGAAGCGCCTGAATCTGAGGCTTATTACATTGGATATTCCCTTACTGTAGTAGGGACGCTGGACTACTACAAGTTCTTTGAAAGCAATATAAGGTCTGTAAGGAAAGTGGACATTCTTAAGGTTTTGGAAAAGTACTTTTTGGGAAAAGCTTACAATGAGGTTTTAATGGTACCAAAAAGATGAGGCTTCTTTTACTTTTTCTCCTTGTCTTTAACCTATCTTACGGAGGTGCGAAGGTGCAGGAGTGGGTTTTACCTAACGGTCTTACTCTCTTACTTAAGGAAACGCAAGGAAAGGGTATAGTTGGTGGATACGTGCTTATAAGGTCTGGCGTGCACGGCGAGAAAAAAAGAGGTTTAACAAACCTGATGGCAGTTCTACTTACCAAAGGTTCAAAGAACTTTAGCCCATACGAGGTGGCATCTTCCTTTGAAGACTACGGGGGCAGTATCAGCGCATCTTCCACCGACGATTTCGTGGAGATAGGCTTTGCAACCAAGGTTGAAGGCTTAAAGAAAGCGTTAGAGGTCATAAAGGACTTACTGGAAAATCCCCTTTTTGACGAGGAAGCCCTGCAGAGGGAAAAAATCAACGCCATTTCTACTATAAGGGCACGCAAAGAGAGAGCCTTTGAGCTTGCCATGGACAACCTTAGAAAGCTGACCTACAAGGGAACCCCTTACGAGTATCCTCCCATCGGAATCGAGGAGGACATCCAAAGTATCACCAGAGAAGACCTAGTAGTAAGGTGGTACGAAATTCTCAAGGGTAAGAACACAGTAGTGGCTTTGGTGGGTGACTTTAAAGCAGAAGACGTAAGGCCTATGTTGGAGGAGACCTTTTCATCTATCCCATCCGGTGAGTACGTTATACAAAGGTGGACTATGGAATTGGGAGAGGATAAGGTAGAACATGTTAAAAGACCGGGTGAACAGGCTACGATTCTGTGTGCCTTTTCTGCACCTGAGATAACGTCAAAGGACTACTTTGCCTTTAGGGTTTTAAACAGCGTGATGGGTGATGGTATGACCTCCAAGCTCTTTAAAGAGCTAAGAGAAGAGAAAGGATACGCCTATGCTACATACTCTATGTACCCGTCTAGGCTCTTCTCACCTAGGCTCTTTGCCTACATAGGGACATCTCCCATCAAGGGTGAAGACGCCCTTAGAGATATGATAAAAGTTATCAAAGAAAGTGATATAAATCAGGAGGACGTAGAGATAGCAAAGAGTAAGATAGTAGGGTCTTACCTTTTGGATCAGGACACGCGTATACGCCAAGCTTGGTACCTTGCCTTTTTCCAAACCATGGGACTAGGCTGGAAGACCTTTGAGGAATTTCCCGATAGGATACAAGAGGTTCGTTTAGAAGACGTAAGGAGAGTTAGAAACCACATTCAAAAACATCACTGTGTAGTGGTGCAGCCCTAAAGAGGAGAGTGTCATGTCAGACTTTACAAAGGCTGGTCTTGATAGGGGAGATATAGAGGCGGAAATCAAGAACCTTCTTATATCCGCCAAGTCTGTTTTAGGAGCTTACGTAGCTGTTTTGGATGAGCTTACTCAAGAGGAGATAAGAAGCGACTACGAGATGTACGTCGCAGAGTACAAAGAGAACGTAGAGCCTAAGGTAAGGCAAGCTCTGAAGTTTGGAGGAAACGCAAGCAAGATGGCAAAGGAACTCGAGTCTTTATACATAGAATTCTTCAGGACGCTGGAAGAGAGACTAAGGCTCTAATCTCCTGATATCCATTTGCTAACCAACTCTATCTCCATCTCAGAAAGACCCTTTCCCCAAGGGCACACCTTTGCCATCTCCTTTATGCCTTGAGGGTTTCCCTTGTACTTTTGTTTTAGGTAAGATAATGGTTTAGATGATCCTGGTTGATGACATCTCTGACACTGACTTTCCCAGATGATCTGACCCTCAGGTTTTGCCACGGCGGTACTAAAAAGGAGAGTCAAAATCAGTAATAACATGGCTTTACCTCCCCTTCTAAATTACTTCCGGGTACAGATAAGTCTCTGAGAAGTATCATTAAAGGTATGAGGTCTATTCTCGTAGGAGTTGCGGGACACGTAGACCATGGAAAGACCACCCTAGTAAAGTCCCTTACAGGGATAGATACGGATAGGTTGCCAGAAGAGAAGAAAAGGGGGATGAGCATAGATATAGGTTTTTCTTTCCTAGACTTTCCGGATGTGCGGGTAGAGATTATAGACGTTCCAGGACACGAAAAGTTTATAAGAAACGCCATAGCGGGGATATCCACCGTAAAGGGTTTACTTCTTGTGGTAGATGCTAGAGAAGGCGTTATGCCCCAAACCATTGAACACTTAAAGCTTGCCAAATGCTACGGTATTAATAGGATACTTGTGGCTATAACCAAGGTGGACCTTGTAGACGAGGAGACGCTTCTATTGGCCAAAGAGGAGGTGTTGGAAGTTCTGAAGGACTTAGGACTAGAGGCTCTAAGCGTGTGCTTTGTATCTTCTACAGAAGGCAAAGGTCTATATGAGCTTAAAATCCACATAAGGGATTACGCACTTTCTCTCTACGAAGACAGAAAGGATCACTTTCTCAGAGTAGTTTTAGATTCAGCTTTTTTAGTTAAGGGCTATGGTACTGTGGTAAGGGGTAGTTGTGTTTCTGGTAAACTCCAAGAGGGCGAAAAACTTCTTGTAGAGCCCATAGGCACTTCAGTAAGGGCTAGGAAGATACAAACGCATGGAGCTTTTACTAAAGAGGTGGTGGGAGGTCAAAGGGTAGCCATCAACATACCGGAACTCAATCCAGAAGGGATAGAAAGGGGTTTTTGGATTGTAAGAGAAGGTGAACTGTTAAAATCCAATGCTCTTATCCTAAGGACAGATATAAAACCGGGAAGGATTTACGAGTTTTTCTTTGGGATGAGACCGGTACTTGGTGTTGGTAAAAGAATACAGGAGGACACATTTCTGGTAAAGTTAAACCAGTACGTGGTATCTATAGCGGGTGACATGGGTCCTGTGCTAAGCACAGAAGGTAAGCTAGTAGCCAACTACCAAGTGGTTCATCCACTGCCCAGGAGAAAGTCAAAAATCTTTATAAAGGCTAATTTAGAAACTTTGTTTAACTCTCTCCATGATTACATGCTCTTAGAGTGGTCTAAAGATGGAGTAGAGCTACGCATGTTAGGGTCTGCCCTTGGAAAACCTGTAAATCCGATGCATCTGAGGGCTCTTCGTGTAGGCAACAAGCTCTTTCACCCAGAGGTTGTAAAAGAGACTACAGACAAACTCTTAAAGGTATTAAAGGAAATGGGAGGAACCTTAAAAGTTTCACAGGCAAAGTCTATGTTAAAAGTAGACGAGGTATTGTTTAGAAAGATACTTTCAGAAAATCAAATCCTAAAGGTTGTTGATGAGTTTATAATCCACAAAAGTTATGGTAAGATAGAGGAACTTGAAACATTCAAGAAGCTCATGGATTTACTAGAAGAAGGCATAAAGGAGGAGAGAGAGCTAAGTGATTTTAGGGAGATCCTTCCTTTGTGTGTAAGAAAAGGATACATTCATAGTCTCGGTGATCACCTCTACATTAGCGACAAGCTGTTAAAAGAGTACGTAAACTCACTCAAAGAATTAGGCGGATCCTTTGACATACAGACCGCCAAAGCCAAAATTAGACTCTCTAGAAAGTATTTAATTCCCCTTCTGGAGTACATGGATAGGCTGGGTATTACAAGAAGGGAAGGGGATAGGAGGATGTTCCTAAAATGAAAGATCTGCTTAGGAGTATTCCGAAGGTTTCTGAGCTTTTAGACAAGTACAAGGGTAAGGCTCCCCAAGTATACGTTAAAAAAGCCGTAAGGAAGGTTTTAGAGAAGGTGAGAGAGGAGATAATAAGCGGAAAAAGGAATAGCTTAGAAGATCTTGAAAGACTCTTAGAGTATGCTGTAGAAAAGGAATCTCAAACAAAACTCAAAAGGGTGATAAACGCAACGGGGATAGTTATAAACACAAATCTAGGGCGTTCTCCCGTTTCCGAAGAGGTAATAGACTTTATAAGGTACATATCTACAGGTTATTCCAACTTAGAGTATGACTTAGAAAAGGGCAAAAGGGGTTCAAGGCAGTCACTGATAGAGGATTACCTCGTAGACTTAACGGGTGCAGAGTCCGCCCTCGTCGTAAACAACAACGCCGGCGCTGTTTTTCTCGTGCTAAACACACTGGCCTTAGGCAAGGATGTGCTTATATCGCGCGGTGAACTCGTAGAGATAGGAGGTAGTTTTAGGATACCGGATATCATGAAAATGTCAGGTGCCAACTTGGTTGAAGTGGGCACCACCAACAGGACTAGGTTGGAAGACTACAAAGCATCCATAACAGAAAAGACAGCCCTCATCATGAAGGTCCATAGGAGCAACTTTTACATGGAAGGCTTCGTACAGGATACTTCGCTAGAAGAATTACTGAGCTTGGGTTTACCTGTCTACTACGATGCGGGTAGTGGTCTTCTTGTAAACCTAAAATCTATAGGTTTAAACGTGGAAGAGCCTAGCTTCAAAGAAGCTCTGTCTTTAGGTGTTCATATAGTTTCTGGAAGTGGTGATAAGCTCTTGGGTGGTCCACAGGCAGGGATAATACTGGGCAAGAGGGAGTTTATAGACAAGATGAAGAAAAATCCGATGAGCAGGGCTTTAAGGATAGACAAGCTTACGTTGGCAGGTCTCGAAATGACCTTAAGGCTTTACATGGAAGGAAGGATCGACAGAATCCCAACTTTGAGAATGCTGGGGATGAAGGAGCAAGAGCTCAAAAGGAGAGCCAATAGACTGGCGAGAATCCTAAAGGGTTGTGAGGACGTGCAAGTGCGTGTTGTAAAAGACGTATCTCAGTGTGGAGGGGGTGCCCTACCTAGCCTATACCTTCCCACTTACTGCGTAGCGATAAGACATAAAAGCCTCAAGGCTCACGAACTTGAAAGGTTTTTCAGAAACTGGAAGATACCTATAGTGGGAAGGATCAAAGACGATACTTTCCTACTAGATGTTAGAACACTTCTTGATGGTGATTTCACGCATATAGGTGAAGCGGTTAAATCTATTCAACTCGTATAATAGTTTTTTGTATGAAGATCCTTCTGGTACTCTTATTCTTCTTTATCTCCTGTCAACCTGTTCCCAAGAATTTGGACATCGAAAAGTACAGAAGGCAGTTTATACAGGGCAGAGTGGAAATTGCAGAAAGTTTAAAAGATAAGATTCCAAAGGGAGATTACTTTTTAATCCTGTCGGTTAGAGGTTTAGAAAACCCTATGCCTTACGCCGTGCTTAGAGTAAAAAATCCTTCCCTTCCCTATAGCTTTAAGATAACGGGAAAGCACAAACTTAGGAACGATGTAATAATGGAAGGTAAAATCATACTAAACGCTAGAGTCAGTAAAAACCCAGAGGCGGAGATTCATGTAGGTGACCTATTTGGCTCTGCCCAGACGGAGGTGGGAAAGAAAAACATTGTAGTAATTATAGACACGGAGGTCAGGTGAATAGTGGAGAACTAAAATCTAGCGATGCCATTTTAACTTGCGAGCGTTTCTTAAATTAGTTGGATTTGTTGCATAAATTACAGGAAGGGTAAGGTGTCAAAAATCAACGGTGCGGAGGTTCTGCTCTCCTTTTTTAGTATGAGCGTTCTTATTGCATGAACTACAAAAGCATCTCTCAAAAAGGCTTACACAGCTTAAATATGAAGTTTCTCGCCCGCTCTCCGTCGGAGAATTGCCCTCTTCCTACCACTTGCTCTATTATCGCAAGTTCATCTATGCAACAAAGTCCACAAATCACAAGTAAATAAGGAGTTTTCCTAATGATATCTCAAATATATAGCCTATACTGCATGACTATGCAGCATTCCAAGATGAACCCTCTTGTTTAATATAGCTAACCGCAATAGCTCTGTTGCATGAATCAAGGGAACAGCTACATTGCCAAACAAGATCAGTTCTTATCTTAATGCTCTTTGGTAGTGGTTTTAGTTAACACGGTTAGAGATTCTCCATTAGCACCAGAAGCGCTACACTCCTTCACTTTGGCGGGTTGTGTTTATCTATGCAACAAAGTCAACCATACCAATACCTGCATAAGCCTCCTTCCCTCATCTCCTTCTCAAATGCTCACTTACACAACAAAGCGAGTCTGTAAGATTCATTTGAAAGGCTCGTACAAGGAACTCTACAAAGCTAACTGTGCAGGTCTTGCGTAACTCATTTGAGGAACAGTTTTCTTGAAGTATCTTTGCTCACATACTGTCAACAAGGTATTAGTCCATTATACCAAAGGGGGTTAAGACCCTCTGCTGAGAAAGCCTGATTCTAAACTGCCCTAGTCCTGCTCTCCAACCTGTTTTTGTGTACTTTCATAGTCTGTATAATTTAGTTAGGGGGTAAAAATGCTAAGGAAAATACTTGAGAAGGGGCATGCCATAGCGCTCATACCATCTATAAGCTTGTTTGTCGGTGCTACCTTTTTAGGTTTTTACGGTGTTTACGTGCTGTTAGAAACAATATACAAGGTGTTCAAAGAACCTGAACTATACGACTCCACAGTACTCTCTACAAAGTTAATATCCGTGATGGACATACATCTTCTTTCCGTTGTACTTTACATATTTGCGGTTGGACTCTACGAGCTCTTTGTAGGCAAGCTCGAAGTACCCCAGTGGCTCAGAGTAGAGAGTATAGACAGCCTTAAGGGTAAGCTGGCGAGCGTCATAATCCTTATACTTGCCATAACCTTCACAAAAAACGTCGTTAACTGGAAAAACCCCTTGGACACGCTCCTGTTCGGAATAGCTATAGCTCTCGTTATTATCTCCCTCATCCTCTACTACAGAGAGAAGGAAAAACATTGATGGAAGAGGAGAAAAACCGCTACATTCCGTCTAGACATAATAAAACAAAATTGCCAGCATGTCCAGTAAGACGAGTCTAAACTAGCAAACGGTGGTTGTATCGCTAAATTTTAGCCAATTCCTGCGGTGTGATTGTACTCATCGTAGACTTTATGTAGGCTTCTTTAGAATTTTGCCGTGTAAATCTTTATTAAAAACGCTTCCTTTTTTGCGTTTGGGCAAGAACGTCTTTGAAGAAATTTAATACCTCTTTTCCTTTCACTTTTCCTTCTCTTACCAACCTCAAACCTCTGTATCCTATTAACTTAAAGATGGTGGAAGGCTCCCCTTCTATTTTCCCACCATCTACGTATAGGTCTATCCTTTCTCCAAAATAATTTATGGCTTCTTGTACGTTCGTAGCGGGTTTTTCTCCCTCCGGATTGGCACTTGGTGCCACTACGGGCTTGTCTAAAGCGCTTAATACCTTTCCAATGAAAGTGTCCTTTGGTGGGATCCTGAAAGCTAGACCTCTGCGAGCTCTTGTAAGATAATTGGGAAAGAAGCTCTTGGGATATACGATTAGCGTTATACCAAGGGAAAAAAGGGATTCATGATAAGGTTTTATAATTGGATTAAACCTGTAGATCCACTCTATATTGGGTAGCAGTATTATGAAAGGTCTGTTGGAAGGCCTTCTTATGCTATAGAGCCTTTCGACCGTCTCCTTGTTGAGAGCGTCCGCCAAAAGCCCGTATATGGTGTCTGTGGGGGCACACACTATCCTACCAGCTCTTAGGTAATCAGCGGTTTTTTCCACCGAGTCTAGATCAGATACCTTTATGATTTCATACATCTATCACCTCTAAAACCTTGTCCAGGTCTGGAGGTAGTGTTATAGCTTGGTCGCATACCTTTATGGCTGTGTCTGGATCCTTTAAACCATTGCCTGTAAGCACGCAGACAACCGTTTCACCACCTTCGAAAAATCCCTTCCTTGTTAACTTTATAAGACCGGCTACTGATGCCGCGGACGCGGGTTCACAGAAGATGCCTTCTTTGGAGGCTATCAACTTGTATGCTTCCAAGATCTCGTCATCGCTGACAGCATCGATTAGACCATTGGATTCCTTCGACGCTTGTAGTGCACTCTGCCAACTGTAAGGATTTCCTATCTTTATGGCGGTTGCTATCGTTTGTGGGTTCTTTATGGCATAGCCTTTGACTATTGGTGCTGCGCCTTCCGCTTGCCATCCCATCATCCTAGGAAGCTTTTTCGCTTTTCCTGCTTCCTTGTACTCTTTGTATCCCTTCCAGTAAGCGGTTATGTTCCCAGCGTTGCCCACGGGTATGAAGTGATAATCTGGTGCATCACCAAGGGCATCGCACACTTCAAAAGCACCACTCTTTTGACCTTCTATCCTGTAAGGGTTTACAGAGTTGACCACTTCAACGGGCAAGATCTCTCCAATCTTACGGACGATGTAGAGGGCATCGTCAAAGGTTCCCTGTATGGCTATAACCTTTGCCCCGTATATGACCGCTTGGGAGAGCTTTCCCAAAGCTACTGCACCCTTAGGGAGAATCACAAAAGCTTTAAGTCCAGCCTTTGCTGCATACGCTGCGGCGGATGCTGACGTATTACCCGTAGACGCACATATGACCGCCTTTTTGCCACTTTCCACAGCCTTGGATATGGCAACGGTCATACCCCTGTCTTTAAAGGAACCTGTTGGATTCAGACCTTCGTATTTTAAGAAGATGTCCCCCTTAAAACCTATCTCTCTAGCGAGGTTTTCCGCGTGCACAAGGGGCGTATTACCCTCGTAGAGCGTTATTATGGGAGTGTTCTCATTTACAGGTAGAAAATCTCTGTAGGCATGTATTATTCCTCGCCAATAGTTCATAACCTTTACTCTTTAGACTGCTCTTGAGTGGTTTGAGCCTCCTCCTTCTTTTCTTTTTCCAACTCCCTCTTTACGCTCTCTATGGCACCAGTTGCCGCCGCAGATGCTATCTTTATCATCTTGTTGGCTATATCCAAAAGGGTTGAGGTTAATTCTTTCGCTTTTTCTACAGGTACATGAAGAGGAGATTTTTCCTCCATTCCAACCTTTTCCTTTAGGGCTTTTAATTCCCTTTCCAGCTTTTCAATTTCCTCTCTTATGTTCATCTGATCCTTTTCTTTTTCTTCCATAGCTTTATAACCTCCTAATAAATTGAAATTATAAAAGTAATAAATTCACCTTTGCAACACTAACCTGTGGGCTCTACCTATTAGGCTATTAAAGCTCCTTACTCCTTTTTTGTTCATGTAATCCTCTATGCCTTTTAGTATCTTTATTGGGCTGAATGGGTCAAAGAAGTTGGCGGTTCCAACCTGCACGCTACTCGCACCAGCCAGTATATGTTGAAGGGCGGAATCTGTATCGTAAATCCCTCCAACGCCTATAATTGGGACTTTATCACCGTACTCTGAAAACACTTCCCAGACCATCCTAACAGCAATAGGTAATATAGCAGGTCCAGAAAGCCCTCCCGTGCGTGTAGAGAGCTCGGGTTCTTCCCTCCATATGTCTATCTTCATCCCTAAAAGGGTGTTTATCAGAACTAGCCCATCCGCACCGTTGTCAATGCAAACTTTTGCAAACTCCTTTATGTTTCCCGTGTTGGGAGACAGCTTGACGAGCACTGGTTTTTTAACTCTGGACTTTACCTTGTTTACCAGACTGCCTAGCACCTTCAGATCGTGACCAAAAGCTATCCCTCCTTTTTTTACGTTGGGACAGGAGACATTTAGCTCATAAGCAACTATCTTGTGGAAGGGCTCTAAGGACAGAACTACCTCTACGTACTCTTCTTCCGTTTCACCAAACACGTTGGCTATAAAGTGTGTGTCTATATCCTTTATCTTTGGGTATATGTCCTTTAAAAATCCCTCTACGCCCGGGTTTTGTAGCCCTATGGAGTTGAGCATGCCACAGGGTGTTTCCGCTATCCTTTCTGGAGGATTCCCTTCTCTTGGCTTAAGGGAAATGCCCTTGGTAACGATAGCACCAAGCAAAGACGGATTGTAGATTTTAGAAGCTTCTAAACCGTACCCAAAGGTTCCCGACGCAACCCAGACAGGGTTTTTAAACTCGATTCCAAAAATCCTAACTCTTAGGTCAACCATCTTTCTATATGCTCCACAAGTTGGTCTATTTCCTCTTTTGTCCTCTTCTCCGTTGTTGCTAAAAGCGTTGTATCTTTAAACCCAAAGTTGTCCAGCAAAACACCGAACAGAAAACCTCTTTGTAATAGTCTTTCGTGCAACTGTCTTACCTTTGGATGCCTTAATGGAAACTCCCAAAGGTGTTTACCTTCGTAGACCTGAGAAAAGCCAAGGTTTAAAAGCCTTTCCTTTAGGTACATAGCCTTTGAAAGGCTATGAAGGGCTACCTTCCTTAATCCTTCGCTACCAAGCAGGCACATATAGATGACGTTTGCCAAAGCCATTAGGTTCTGGTTGGTGCATATGTTGGATGTTGCCCTTTCTCTCCTTATGTGCTGTTCCCTTGTTTGAAGGACTAAGGTAAAGGCTCTGTTACCGTCCATGTCTTCCGCAAGCCCCACCAACCTTCCCGGCAGCTTCCTTATATACTCCTTTTTAGTGGCAAAAAAGCCCACATAGGGTCCTCCAAAGTTCATAGGTATACCTAACTGTTGACCTTCGCCCACAACGATATCCGCACCAAACCTATAAGGCGGTTCTAGTATGGAAAGGGCGATAGGATCCGCAACGACTATAAAGGGCACTTGATAATCTCTGCAGAGCTTTCCTATACTTTCTAAATCCTCTACGTAACCCAAAAAGTTGGGATAAGAGACTGCTAAGGCATGAGCCCTCCCGTCCTTTATAGACTCCTCTAAAAGGTTCAAGTCAGTCTTACCTTCTGCATCTAAACCCACTTCAACTATCTGGTCACTGTATCCCCTTAAGTAAGTTCTTACCACCTGTCTGTAATAGGGATGTATTCCGACGGATAGAACCACTTTTTCTCCTTTACCCTTTACAGCTCTACCCATAAGAACCGCTTCAGCTAAGGCGGATGCACCATCGTACATGCTGGCGTTAGCTATATCCATGCCCGTGAGTCTACATATCAGAGATTGGTATTCAAATATTGCCTGAAGTGTCCCCTGGGAAGCTTCAGCTTGATAAGGCGTGTAAGCAGTAAGAAACTCTCCCCTGTTTAGTATCTGCCATATGACTGAAGGTACTATCCTATCGTAGGCACCAAAACCCGCAAAGCAGATAAGGGGTTTATTTTTGCTAGATAGCTTGTAAAATAAGCGCCTGAGTTCTTCCTCAGAATGGGGCTTATCTCCCAAAGAGATTTTTGTCAATAGACTTGGGTCGATGTGTGAGTACAGATCTTCAAGAGAAGATAAATTTAAAAGCTTCAGAAGGCTATCCCTTTCTTCATCTGGATGGGGTATGAACATCTACCTTTCCTTTTCTTCGTAGCCCAGCTCTTCCTCCGGCAAAGCCTCCAAAGATTCCTCTTCCTGAATATCCTTTATTAGCTCCTCCTCTGGAAGTTCTAGGGCAACCGTTTCACCCTTTTCATCCTTTATTATCTCTACCAAAAGCTCAGCGTAGTCTCTTGCAGGCATAAGGTCTTCTACTTCCGTGGGGTCGTCTAGCTCCAAAACCGCAATCCATCCATCCTCGTAGGGCGATTCGTTAACCATATGGGGTTCATCCTCTAACAGGCTGTTCGCCTCTACTACGGTACCAGATAGGGGAGAGTATATAGGGGAGACGCTTTTGACAGACTCCACGTTTGCCAAAACATCACCACTTTCAAAGGACTGGTCTACAGATGGAAGGTCTACGTAGACCACATCGCCCAGTTCCTTTTGAGCGTAATCCGTTATGCCTATCCAAGCCCTGTTGCCCTTTACCAGTGCCCACTCGTGATCCTTTGTGTAATACCTATCCCCTTTTACTATGTATTTACCGACTACTATGTCCTCCATCTTTTACCTCCTATATAATCTCGTATTCTATACCATACTTTTCCTTCACATCGTGCACTACGCTTGCAAAATCAACCTTATTAGGTAAAATCTCCTCAAGGGTTCTTACGTAATAATCTAAGTCTATAAGCCTCAGAAGGGCTATGCCCTGCCACACGTTTTCTTTTATGTCAAGCAGGTTTTTTTTACGAGCTGATATAAAGGCCTTTAGTTTTTCTATCTTCATCTTCAAGACTTCCTTACCATCAACCACAAGCACGTCGTTTCCCCTTAGTTTCCTTAGAGCTTTGTAAACACCGTATAGCAGAGAATCCCTATCGTTCCTTATAAAAACCAGCTCTGGGAACTTATCTATGATATCTTTCATTTCGCTGGTTATCACAGCATACAGACTATCAGGACCTATATACTTTTTGAGAAGTTGAACATTCTCTTCCAATTTTTTCATAAAATCTGCGTCTCTAAGCAGTTCGTTGTACAGTACGAGTATGGCTTTCATATTGAGGTTATAATATTATAAGCTTTCCAAATACGGAGGTAAAAATGTCAAGAAAGATAAGAGTAGCTATTGCTGGAGTTGGCAACTGCGCCAGCGCACTGATACAGGGTATTTACTACTATAAAAGAAAGGGTGATGTAAGCGGTCTGATGTTTGAAGACGTAGGTGGCTATAAACCGTGGGATATTGAAATAGTAGCTTGTTGGGACATCGACGCCAGGAAGGTAGGTAAAGACGTATCCCAAGCCATTTACGCAGAACCCAACTGCACAACGATCTTTGAGCCCGATGTACCTTTCATGGGTGTTAAAGTTCGTATGGGGAAAGTTCTGGATGGCTTTGCTGAGCATATGAAGGACTACCCACCTGAAAAGAGCTTCATCTTGGCGGACGAAAAAGAAGATGAGATGGAGGATGTTGTTAGGGTTCTAAAAGAAACTCAAGCGGACATTCTCGTAAATTACGTGCCCGTTGGGTCTGAACAAGCTGCTAGATTTTATGCTCAGGCTTGTCTAGAGGCTGGTGTATCTTTTATCAACGGTATGCCCACCTTTATAGTTTCAGACCCAGAGTGGGCTAAAAAGTTTGAATCTGCAAACATTCCAGTGGTCGGGGATGATATAAAATCACAGATAGGTGCAACCATCCTACACAGGACTATGGTTCAACTTCTCATAGATAGGGGCGTAAAGATAGATAGAACTTATCAGTTAAACTTCGGTGGAAACACAGACTTTCTGAATATGCTTGAAAGAAGCAGGCTGAAGACTAAAAAAATCTCCAAAACGGAAGCGGTTTCCTCTTTACTTCCTTACGATATAGGAAACTGCAACATACACATAGGACCATCTGACTGGGTGCCTTGGCTGAAGGACAGGAAGATAGCCTACATAAGGATAGAGGGGAGACTCTTTGGGGATGTTCCTATGTACGTAGAAGCCAAGTTGGACGTTGAGGATTCTCCAAACAGCGGAGGCTCTATGATAGATGCCATAAGATGCTGTAAACTTGCCAGAGATAGGGGTATAGGTGGTCCTCTCTATTCCATAAGTGCTTACACCATGAAGCACCCTCCCGTGCAGTATCCAGACTGGCAAGCCCGCAAAATGGTGGAAGAGTTCATAAGAGGTGAAAGGGAACGTTAGATAGGTTTTTTTTCAAAGAGCTTGAAAAAAATGTTAACTGGTTAGGTAAAAAGGTCCTTTGGGTACACTGTGCCAGTGTGGGAGAATTCAACACAGCAAAACCACTGCTGAAGGAACTCAAAAAGGACTTTGCCATACTTTTGACTTACTTTTCACCGAGAGCTAAAGATTACCTAAGAAAGCAAAGATCATACTACGACCTGCTACACGTATTGCCCTTGGATCTTCCGCCATTAGTGAAAAGGTTTGAAAAAATAGTTGAACCTGTAGCCCTTATAGTCTTAGAGAGGGAATTTTGGCCAAGTCTTCTAAGCTTCACAAGCACAAAGAAAGCTCTTGTAAACACCTACGCAAAGGAAAGCTTATTGGAGAGACTTATGTCCAAAAGGTTTAGCCTGATAATAACGCGCACGCAAGAGGATGCAAAACGCTTCAAAAGTTACGGAGCTAAAAGGGTCTTACCCTGTGGCAACCTTAAATTTGTTATGGATGTTTCACAAAAAGATATCTCCCTTAAATCGGAGGGTAGATTCTTTGTAGCGGGCAGCACTCATAGAGGTGAGGAGGATCTTGTCATCAGAGTATTTTTAAGGTTGAAAAAAGACATTAGAGATTTAAAGCTGATACTAGCACCAAGGCACATGCACAGGGTGGAAGAGATTAAGAGGCTATTGACAGGGCTGAACTACAGCCTGAGAAGTCAAGAGGTCCCAGGTTGGGATATATTGCTGGTGGACACTCTTGGAGAGCTTTTCCATCTTTATTCAGTGGGGGATGTGTGCTTTGTGGGTGGTACGTTTGTAAACGTGGGAGGGCACAACCTTTTAGAGCCCGCCTACTGGAAAAAGCCCGTTTTATTTGGACCGTATACATACAAAGTGAGAGATATGGAGGAATTTTTAATGCAAAGAGGGATAGGCTTTAAGGTTTGGAGTGAGGAGGAGTTTTACCATGTGTCCAAGAAACTGCTAAAAGAGGGATTTTATACAGATTTTAACCTATCGACGTATTCTCAAGCTGTAAGAAAATGTTATTTAGACGCCTTGAGAGGTTTTACAGACATACCATAACGACTTTGTTGCATAAATAAACACACCCTGTTAAAGTGAAGGAATATAGCGGTTCTGGTGCCAAAGGGAAAGCTCGAACCTTGGTTAACTAAAACTACTACCAAAGAGCAATAAGATAAGAACTGACCTTGTTTAGCTATGTAGCCTTTCCTATGATTTATGCAACAAAGCCCAACAAAGTCTACAATAACAAGGAAAGTTTCCCCGTATCTTTAACGGCAAATATTTCTTTGGAAATTTACGCAAAGATTTGCTGTTCATGACAACGAGGTATTAAGGTGGATATGTTAAGCTAATTAAGTTAAGATGGCTAAAATTTTGGTAGGTGTATCTTCTAGCATATCCGCTTACAAGGTTTGTGACTTGATAAGAGACCTTTGGAGAGCTAAGCATCAAGCAAGGGTTATACTAACTCCCTTCGCGGAAAGATTTGTAGGGAGGTTGACCTTTGACACCCTTACAGGGCAAAAGACTTACACTACTTGGGAGGATGATCCACTTCTTCACATAAGCTTAGCCCGTTGGGCGGACGTTTTTCTTATAGCCCCTTGCAGTGCCAACACGCTTTCCAAGATAGCTACGGGGATAGCGGACAACCTTCTCACCACTACAGTCTTAGCCTACGAAAGACCGCTTCTCATTGCACCTGCTGCTAACGTTCAAATGTACAAGAATCCCATAATCCAGGAGCACATACAGAGGTTAAAAAGCTTAGGACACATAATAATAGAGCCTGAGGAGGACATTTTAGCATGTCTTGAGGAGGGACAAGGGAAGTTGGCAAGTAAGGAAAGAATCTTAGATTGGATAGAGTACGCTCTGAGGGATAAACCCTTAAAGGGTAAAAAAGTCCTTATCACGTGCGGTGCTACGAGAGAGTTTATAGATAGCGTTAGGTTTATATCCAACAGCTCTAGCGGGGAGATGGGCTTTTCTTTGGCTAAGGTCTTTAGATGGTATGGTGCACAGGTTAAGGTGATAGCAGGTTTTACCACAGTCCAAGAACCGCCGGAAGTGGAACTGCACCGTGTGGTATCCGCTCAAGACATGTACCAAAAAGTAATGGAACTTTTGCCTTGGTCAGATATAGTAGTTATGAACGCAGCGGTTTCCGACTACAAGCCTAAAGAGTTCTACCAGGGAAAGATGAAAAAGAGAGAGACGTTGACGCTGGAGCTTGTCAAAAACGTGGACATCCTAGAGGAACTGGGAAAGGTCAAGGAGAACAAGATACTTGTGGGCTTTGCTCTTGAAGAGGAAGAAAAGATGATACCTATGGGAATGGAGAAGTTAAAGAGGAAGAACTTGGATATGATAGTAGTTAACCCAATACAAACCATAGGTTCCAAATCCCATAAGGGCTTTATCATCAAGAGGGATGCCACCATCATAGAGATAAGGGAGCAAAGCAAAATAAGCTCCGCCGAAGAAATAGTTAAAACAGTGTGTAATCTTTTATAGAAAGGTAGACCTTTTACTTCTACACAAGCTCCGAATAGATTTTTCCCGTTAGGAGATCGTAAAGGGCTCTTGCAGGAATAACTATATAACTACCTGCTTAGCAAATATGATATTTGGTAGTTTTCTTAGCTCTTCTAAAACATCTTCAGGTATTGGGTCGTCAAGGTTTAGTATACCTAGAGCTATGCCACCCTTTTTTTCCCTGCCGAGTCTAAACCCCGCTATGTTCACGCCAGCGTTGCCCAAGAGGGTACCTATCCTACCTATAACGCCTGGAACGTCCTTGTTCTCAAACACTAACATTATCCCTTCCGGTTCCACATCTACCCTGTAATTGTCTATCTGAAATATACGAGGAAGATGCCCTTCAAGCACCGTGCCAGCCACAACCCTCTGAGTACCGTTGGCACTTACCATAACCTTTATGTAATGCTTAAAGTCTTCACTCTCCTCCGATGTGAGCTCTTCCACCTTTATACCCCTATCCCTTGCAACATAGGAGGCGTTTATTATATTCACCGGAAAATCTACGGTTTCCTTTAGTATCCCCATCAGCACACCGGAGGCTATCGGATGAAAATGCTGAGCTATGTCTCCCCTAACCTCTATGTGAACTTCCCTTATTCCCTCTTCCGCCCACTGGACTATGAACTTTCCCATACGCTCTGCAAGGTCTAGGTGTGGTTGTATAAGCGCCAACACCGATAGGTCTGGAAACGGAGCGTTCACGACGTATTCAACCGTTTGACCCTTCAATGCCTTTATAACCTGCTGAGCTACGATAACCGCAACGTTGTCTTGGGACTCATAGGTATTGGCTCCTATGTGGGGAGAAAGGGAAATATTTGGAAACTTCCTTATCCTATCTATAAACTCAGGCTTTGGTGGCTCTTCTGAAAATACGTCCAATCCTACACCACCAAGCTTTCCACTTTCTAAAGCCCATATGAGGTCCTCATCCTTCACTATACCACCCCTTGCGCAGTTTATAAGGATAGCTCCGTCCTTCATCAGTTCAAACTCACGCCTTGTTATCATATGCTTTGTTTCGTGTGTAAGAGGCGCATGTATAGTTAGTATATCCACTTGCTTTATCATATCATGCAAGTTGTCCATAAGCTTTACACCCAGTCTATCCGCCTTCTCCCTAGGTATGTAAGGGTCGTAAGCCAAAACCTTCATGCCGAAAGCTTTAGCCCTTATAGCTACCTGAGAACCAATGTTACCAAGACCTATGATTCCCAGGGTTTTTCCGTACAATTCTGTCCCCATAAAGTACTTTCTGTCCCATCTCTTTTCTAGCATAGAGTTGTGAGCTGCATGTGCGTTTCTGACGACGTTGAGCATGTGGCACAAGGTTAGCTCCGTAGCTCCTATAGTGTTGGCTCCCGGAGTGTTCACTACCAAAATACCCCTAAGGGAGGCAGTTTCTATATCCACGTTGTCCACACCAACACCAGCTCTACCTATTACCCTTAGATTTACTCCCCTCTCTATAAGTTCTTTTGTCACGGGCGTTCTACTACGCGTGATTATGCAGTCGTATTTCTCTATTACCTTTAGAAGTTCTTCGTATGAAATATCCGGCTCGTTTTCCAGATATATGTCTGGATCTTTCTCTAGCAGTTCTAGACCTTTTGGGGATATGGGGTCAGTAACGAGCACCTTGAACATTTTTACCTCCTGACACTAGGGGTTAAACCTTATATTATACCATAAATTTAGCTAATAAGCCTATAAGCATGTATCCATCATTGACTGTGTATTCATTTATACGACCTTAAACATTGTAAATACCTTTAGGAGGTGTAGCCATGAGTAGAGCAAGGCTGGCATTTAGCGGATGGCTGGCATCCGCAATATTTTTAGCACCGTTAGCAATTCCTGAACAAGCATCTGCCTCCACAAGGCTGGAGCAGATGGTAAAGGAAAAGGTAGGCGTGGACCTGTCCAGTATCAAAACCACGGACAAGATAGACATCCAAGCTCCAACTATAGCTGAAACAGCCACTGCGGTTCCCATAACGGTGCAATCCGACATACCTGTAGACCAAGTAGAAAGGGTTTGGATCTTCGCAGACAGCAATCCTATTCCCTACGTCCTAGATATGACCGTCACGCCTCTAAGCGGTAAGGTCTTTGTGAGCACACGTATCAAGATGGGTCAAACTTCCAACGTGAGAGCCATCCTCAAACTAAAGGACGGTTCCTACGTTATGGCTACGAAGGAAGTAAAGGTTACAGTCGGCGGTTGTTGATCAGCAGAGGGGAGGACATCTCCTCCCCTTTTTATTATTTAGACTATCTTCTTAAGGGTGTTTCCTTCTGAAAGGTTTCGTACAAAAAATCATACAAAAAAAGTGGCTTTGTTAAATAAATCAAAGGAAAGAATACATTGCTAAACAAGTCACATCTTATCGTTCTCTTGTAGTAGTTTTAGTTAACCAAAGTTCTAGCTTTCCCTATAGATCTAGGACTGCTATATTCCTTGCAAAAAAAAGTTCTCCATCGTCGCACACTCAATAGTCTTTTTTGACAGGATGTAAGAGGAGAGCTTTATAAGAGGCTAAGGCTTTGTTCCAAAAATCACTCCTTGGTAGTGGTTTTAGTCAATCACATTTCGAAATTCCTACCAGCACCAGAATCTCTATATTCCTTCAGTAGGGGTTTTTATTTATGCAACAAAGTTATCTCGACTCTAAAACCATCGGTATTAAAAACCCATATCCTTTTTGTTGCCAGTAGAGTATTTCTGTTATGGCGGAAGGCACTAACTCTACAAAGGGATAAAAGTCCTTCTCAGACATTCCATAAAATTGTTGAGCTGCTATGGCGCATACCTTAAACTTAACACCATATTGAGCTAAGCTCTCTATCCTATCTACCATGCTTTGGTATTTCTCTCTATTCGCTTTGGCAAAGACGGGGAGTTCTCTACCGTGAGAAACCACTACTATCTCTATGTCTTCTGGAGAAAAATCGTATGGAGGGCTTGTTAAAACCCTGATGACATTACCTATCCATCCCAACGCAGGACCTAACTTTTCTGGATGGTCAAAAAAGAGCTCAAACACCACTCTAAAGGGTTTTTGATAAGGCGTTTGGACATATCTGGCATGTTCTAAAGAAAAGGACAAACTAAGTGTTATAAGTAGAACAAAGAGTAATTTTCTCATGATTCTAACCCCCTTACTTAAAAATATGACACTATGTTTGTAAAGCACAACTCTGGGGTCAGAATCGGCTTTGTTGCATAAATCATAGAGATGGCCACCTTGCTAAACAAGGTCAATCCTTATCTTGATGCTCTTTAGTAGCAATTTTAGTTCGCCACAACTCGAAATTCCCCCCAGCGCCAAAATCGCTATACTCCTTCACTTTAGCAGGGTGTGTTTATTTATGCAACAAAGTCGGTCAGTACTTATCTTAATGCTCTCTGGTAGTAGTTTTAATTAACCACAGTTAGAAATTCCCCTTAGCACCAAAACCGCTACACTTCTTCACTTTAGCAGGATGTGTTTATTTGTGCAACAAAGTCATACAAATTGAACAATACAAATTGATATAGATTTAATTGGGTGATTATCAATGTTGTCGAGTATACAAAAGAAACACACAATATCCGCAGAAGCGATAAAAACAATACAGGCTAAACTTGTTTTTTAAATGATGAACAACTAGTCTTGGATTTAATGAGAAGATGGTCATCTTGTGTAAGATACGCATACAACAGGCTTTTAGAGGGCTGGGATAGAAATGAACTAAAAAGAAAACTACAAGGGGATTTTAATTTAAATTGGAGGTCGGTAACATGTTTGGTAAGAGGAAGGAAGAGCCAGAGGTAAAAACATCAAAAGAGATCATCTTGCTTTTAGGTGAAGGTTGTGAGTTAGAGGGCACGCTAAAGCTTACAGAGGGTGTATCCCGAATAGATGGTAAACTTTTGGGTATCGTCGAAGGAAATGGCGCGCTCATACTGGGAGAAAAAGGTTATATAAAGGGAGAGGTGAAAGTAGAGAGCGTACATGTGTACGGAAAAGTAGAGGGTAACATAACATGTAATGAGTTGGGCATTTACTCCACGGGGAGTGTTATGGGTGATATAAGAACGAAGATATTGAGCATAGAAAGGGGAGGTAAATTCAGCGGCAAGTGCGACATGTTAGAGACGCAAACTGTCAAAGCC
>OFGS01000106.1_pt1 | contig 23936 bp, 21 predicted proteins | sample 1521851 | NCBI WGS metagenome assembly OFGS01 (sample SAMEA3142070, study PRJEB24117) | hot springs metagenome
TTTTTGTTCAATCATTTGTTTTATTTCTTTTTTATCTAAACCGAGCAAAGTAACTGCGGAATGGTTAATAAAATGTTGCGAACTTGAATGATGCATCGTAATAATTCCGATCGGTAACGTATTCAATAACTGTTCAATATATGCTTTGTCATGAGCCACTTTCTCATACAATGTTCCGTACTTCCTAAGTGTGAAAGATAATAACAAAATAACAGACGTAAAAAGGATAATTCCAAATTGTGCATGTAAAGTCAAAAGGCTGACTAACACGAGCGATGCGAGCAACGTGACACCGTAACTAGACAGCCACTCACTTAACATGCTAATTAAAATATGGCTAACACGATAAGAGGAAGAAAGAGAGAAAAAACCTGCCATCAATAGTATATTTATCATAGAGTAAACAATAAGCGAGCCTAAATATGCCCCTAAAAAATAAATGGAAAACGCACCACTTTCTCCTCCGAACATAATAAAAGAATAGTAAGCCCCGACAATCATCCACGTATACATAGCAAAATTACAAACATGCTTCCACCACTTCATGCTCTTCTCATGAAATAAATATGTCGGAAGCATGCTTAAAAATAAAACCATTAACGCCATTTCTAACCCATATACAAAAACGGTTGCTAAATAGACGGCAGAGTCTAACGAAAATCCGTTTCCTTTCGGTGGAAGATGAATCATATAAACGCTTAGTAAAATGACAGAGATACAAAGTAAAACTAACATCGACCATTGTTGTTCGATATGCCCAAAAGGCCATCTATACAAAAATAACATGCATCCAGATAAAGCGACGAACGTTGCGTATAGCGCATATAATCGTTTCATCAAATGTACTCACCTATCACATAAATTGAGTTAACCCCATTATTCTATGCCAAACGGCGACAAGACGCAATGAGAAATTACACTATTGTATTCAAAGTATAACTGATTGAAACATGTGAATGTGATGTGAAAAAAATGTAAAAAACATGGCGTGATGACGCCATGTTTTACCTAAACATCATATCGTCCTTGCGGGCAACGCCTGTTTTGTACGCCGCTTTCATAACGGCTTCGCGCACTTTTTCTGCCACTTTATTGTTAAACACGCTCGGGATGATATATGTTTCGCTTAGTTCTTCGTCTGTGACGACCGAAGCGATCGCTTGAGCGGCAGCAAGTTTCATTTCTTCATTGATTTCAATGGCGCGGCAATCTAGCGCCCCGCGGAAAATGCCCGGGAAGCAAAGAACGTTATTAATTTGGTTTGGATAGTCGGATCGGCCCGTCGCCATGACGCGCACGTACGGTTCCGCCACTTCTGGATCAATTTCTGGAACAGGGTTGGCCATCGCAAAAACGATCGGATCTTTCGCCATTTTTTTCACATCTTCTACCGTTAAAATGCCTGGCGCGGATACGCCAATAAATACGTCCGCCCCGGCGATAACGTCTGAAAGCGAACCGCTTATATTTTCTGGATTCGTCATGTGCGCATATTCGTTCCAATACGGATTGTCATATTGGACGCCGCGATGAATCGCCCCTTGCCGATCCACGCCGATAATGTTTTTCACACCGGCCGCCAACAATATTTTCGTGCAAGCGATGCCTGCTGCTCCGATGCCCGTTAATACGACTTTAATATCCTCAATCTTTTTATCTACAATTTTTAACGCATTCAGTAAACCTGCAAGCAAGACGACAGCTGTACCGTGTTGGTCATCATGAAACACAGGAATATCTAACTCTTGTTTTAACCGCTCCTCAATTTCAAAACAACGCGGCGCAGCGATATCTTCTAAATTAATGCCGCCAAAAGCTGGGGCAATCGCTTTGACGATTTGAACAATTTCGTCCGTATCTTTCGTATCTAAACAAATCGGAAACGCATCCACGCCGGCGAGCTGTTTAAATAACATCGCTTTTCCTTCCATGACAGGCATCGCCGCATACGGACCAATATCCCCAAGACCGAGCACCGCCGTGCCGTCTGAAATGACCGCAACGGTATTTCGTTTAATCGTTAACGAATAAGCTTTCGTCGCATCTTCCGCGATCGCTGTGCATATGCGCGCGACCCCCGGCGTGTACACACGCGCTAAATCATCGCGCGTTTTAATCGGAATTTTCGATTTCACTTCAATTTTTCCACCGATATGCATTAAAAACGTCCGATCTGAAACGTGAATGACTTTCACGCCAGCCGTTTTGCGCAACGTATCGACGACGACATCCGCATGTTTCGAGTCGAGGACGCTTACTGTAATATCGCGCACCGTATGCGTTTTGCTGGAGGAAATGACGTCGATGCCGACAATATCACCGCCAGCTTGTCCAATCGCCGTAGCGATGTCGCTAAAAGAGACGACGTTTTTCGCAAATTGTAATCGAATCGTGATATGCATGTTTGCTCCGCTTGCCATGTCGTTACCTTCCTTTTCATCATTTTCTTCAATGTTTACCTGCGATACCCGGACTTGTCATCGCATACGGGTCTAAAATATCACTTAATTGCTTTTCGTTCAACAAATCGTACTCGATACATAATTCACGCACCGATTTCCCCGTTTGTAGCGCTTCTTTCGCCACGCGCGACGCCGCTTCATAACCGATGTACGGATTGACGGCCGTAATGACGCCGATGCTGTTTTCGACATGTTGTTTTAGCCGTTCTTCATTCGCTTCGATGCCGGCTAAACAGTAGTCTGTAAACACGCGGAATACGTTGTCCATCATATGAAGCGACTGAAGCAAATTAAAGACGAGCACAGGCTCCATGACGTTTAATTCTAACTGACCAGCTTCTGACGCTAAACAAATGGTATGATCGTTTCCGATGACTTGAAACGCCACTTGATTGACGACTTCTGCCATGACCGGATTCACTTTTCCCGGCATAATGGACGACCCCGGTTGGCGAGCAGGCAACGTAATTTCCCCTAACCCTGCGCGCGGGCCAGACGCCATCAGACGAAGATCGTTGGCGATTTTCGACATGTTGATCATACATACTTTTAACGCAGCTGATACTTCTGTGTAGGCATCTGTATTTTGCGTCGCATCGACGAGATGTTCGGCGCGCACGAGCGGCAAACGCGTCAACTGAACGAGATGAAAAATGACGCGTTCAATATAGGCAGGATCAGCATTTAAGCCCGTTCCGACTGCCGTCGCTCCGATATTGACTTCATACAAATGTTGGCGCGACTGAGCGATGCGTTTCATATCGCGGGCGACGACGCGGCGGTACGCTTCAAACTCTTGTCCGAGCCGAATGGGAACAGCATCTTGTAAATGTGTCCGTCCCATTTTAATGACGTGGTCAAACCGTTTCGCTCGATTGGCGAACACATCATGCATATGTTCCATCGTTTGAAGCAGTTGGTCGATCATGTTCAGCACCGCAATATGAATAGCCGTCGGAAACACATCGTTTGTCGATTGCGACATATTGACGTGCGTGTTTGGGCTAATGACATGGTAGTTCCCTTTTCGCTCCCCTAGCCATTCAAGTGCGCGATTCGCGATCACTTCGTTTGTGTTCATGTTGATGGACGTTCCTGCGCCACCTTGAATCGAGTCGACGATAAATTGGTCGTGCCATTGCCCGTCGATCACTTCTTCGGCTGCTTTCACGATCGCTTCACCGATGCGCCGCGGAAGTTGACCTGTTTCCATATTCGCGAGCGCTGCTGCTTTTTTGACGGTCGCCATCGCTTGAATAAGCTCGCGATGGAGACGATACCCTGTAATCGGAAAATTTTCGGCCGCCCGCATCGTTTGAATGCCATAATAAGCATCGTACGGAATTTCTTTTTCACCAAGCAAATCGCGTTCGATTCGTACTGCTTTCGTTTGCATCATTTATGCATCCCAACTTTCCCCTTCTTTTTCTGTCATGTCATTGGCAATCGGTGTTTCCATTATTTTTTTCACGTCAAGCACATTCGTCGTTTTCCCTAGCGCCCACATGAGCTTCGGTACAATCGCTTCCGTGTTCATATCGCCTGATAAAATAACGGTATTTTGCGCCACTTTTCGCCCAACTTCATATAATGTTAAATCTTCTCCTTCTTCTAAACATTGCGTCGTAATGACAACGGCCATGCCATCATCAATTAGTTCCTTTATTTTCGGCAACAAATTGCGCCCTTGAAACGGCACACCGCCGCTTCCAAAACTTTCGATAATGACGCCGCGATATAAATGGCGAATGTAATCAAAAATTTCTGGCTTCGTGCCCGGATGAAGCTTTAGTAAAAACACGTCCGGGCAAAGCGACGGATCAAATTGCAACTTGCCGCTCGGCTTTGGCAGTTCGTATTGATAATCGATGCGATCGTGATGAATGTAAGCGACGTACGGATGGTTAATGCTTTCGAACGCATCATAGCTTTTCGTCCGCATTTTTACTGCCCGCGTGCCTAAAATGACGCGCCCATCGAAAACGACGAACACCCCACTCACATCTTCGCACGCAAAACGAAGCGCATCGCGTATATTTTTTTTCGCATCCGTTTTCGGAAAGCCGATCGGCACTTGAGAGCCAGTCAGTACAATCGGCTTATTTACGTGTTGTAACATATAGGACAACGCAGCCGCCGTATACGCCATCGTATCCGTTCCGTGCGTCACGACAAAGCCGTCATAGCGATCGTATTGCTTATAGATCGCCTCGGCAATGTCACGCCAATGCTCCGGCTGCATGTTTGTGCTGTCGATGTTCATTAAAATTTGGCTATCTAAACGATACGGCTGATTTTCAATCGTAATGTAGCTCGTCAGCTCCTGTGCCGTCAGCTTTGGTGCAAGCCCTTCTTCGCTCGGCACGGAAGCAATCGTCCCACCTGTCGCAAGCAACAAAATGTTTTTCATTATCGTCACCTCAAATATGGCGATTTTGGATCATCTCTTGTATTGTTTGTGTCATGTAGTGTAAACTATAAATACATTCGTTCGCGATTCGCGTACATTCATTTCAATTATATTCAGAAAAAAAGAAAATAACAAGTGTTTTTATTCGTTTCGCGAACAGCAAAAGGGGGAGAAACATGATGATTTCGAAACGATTATCGGAATTAAGAAAGAGAAAGCAATGGTCGTTGCAATATATTGCCGATCAACTCAATATCGCAAAAAGCACATACGCCGGCTATGAATCCGGCTATCGCCAGCCGTCGCTCGAAGCTGTCAAGGAGTTAGCAGCGTTATTTGGCACAACGACCGACTATTTACTTGGGGCAACAGACGAGGAACAACCATCGATTGAGCTCACTCGCCCGACGTTTCGACTGACGGTAGACGGTGAAGCCGTGACGGAAGACGAAATCATTCAACTCATCGCATTCATCCGCGCAAAACGCGACATCGAAAATAAAAAATAGGCGCTATGCAACGCCTATCCAATCACATCAGCAACATCGCGCGCAACACGTGACGTGCTTCTTCTGTGAGTACCAGTTCGTCTTCCTAGCTTTTTTCTTCTTCCTCTATCGGTTCATGTGAATCATGACACATTCATCGTTTTTTCATACTAATTATCTCGCCCTTGCGAAATAGAAAAAATTTTAAGAAAATACATAAGAAGGGGGAAATCATATGTTTCGAGATGGGATAAAATCAGGAGTAGCTATTGCGATCGGATATGCGCCTGTTGCGCTGACGTTCGGTTTATTAGCGAAATCAACAGGGCTGTCGCTTATGGACACGACGCTTATGAGCATGATTGTATTTGCAGGGGCGGCGCAATACATTTCGCTCAATTTACTATCCCTTGGCACCGGTCCGTTTGAAATCATTTTAACGACGTTTATTTTAAACATTCGGCATTTTTTAATGTCGGCGTCGCTCAATGAAAAAGCAGAAAACGATCCGCTATGGAAAAAAGCGTTATACGCGTTCGGCATTACGGACGAAACGTTTTCGGTCGCCTCGATGAAACAAGGCACCGTTTCTGCTTCATACATGTTCGGACTAATTTTCATTTCCTACAGCAGTTGGGTCGTCCATTCTGCAATCGGACATATCGTTGGCGCACACTTGCCCGAAAATGTACAAGTAAGCTTATCCGTTGCCCTTTATGCGATGTTTATCGGCTTGTTAGTTCCTGCCGTCAAAACAGAACAAAAAGCGCTATGGCTCGCCGTTTGCGCCGGCGCCATCAACTGCGTGCTTTTATTATGGCTCAACGTCCCAAAAGGATGGGCAATCGTCATCTCTACAATCATTTCCGCTATATGTATTCAATGGGTTGTAGAAAAAGGAAAGGAGACGGAATATGCACAGTAACATTTTTCTCATCATTCTTGGCATGGGGCTTGTGACATACATTCCGCGCATGTTGCCATTGACGCTATTTCATCGCATCGAACTGCCGCCGTTTTGGCGCGGGGTATTGCGAAACGTCCCATACGCCACGCTCGGCGCATTAATTATCCCCGGCATTTTTTTTATCCAAGACGATCGGTTGTTTGGCCTTCTCGGCTTTTTCAGCGCTGTCGTTGCTTCTTGGCTCGGCGTCAACATCATGGGCGTCGTCTTAATATCCGTCCTTGTGCTAACGGTATATACAATGGTGTGACATAAAAAAAGTCAGCGTGTGAGGCGCTGACTTTTTCTTTCTTTTTTCTCGAACACAGCAATGACGACCCCGATGATAATGAACGCTCCGCCAATCCAAAAAGATAGACGCAATTGTTCATGTAAAAAAAGCCAACCGAATAAAGAACCGACAAGTGGCTGGAAAAAGAAAAAGAGTGAACCGACGCCCGCATCCATCATTTCCATCCCTTTATTCCAAAGAAAAAACGCTCCTGCCGTCGACACGATCCCGAGATAAAAAATCCCGAGCACGACTGAAAACGAAAACGTTTGTGACATCCCTTCTCGCCATTCCCATACCATCATCGGCGTTGTGCCAATGAGGGCGACAAAAATCGCGTATGTCGTTATCACTAATACGGAAAGGCGCGCAGACGCCATTTTGACGAGCACAGATAAAAGCGCCCACGTCACCGCAGCTCCGACGAGTAGCACGTTCCCGAAAAACGACGTCGCCTCTCCCTCGCTCCAGCCAACGACCACAACAACCCCGACCGTTGCGAGCAACAATGCGCTTAGTTTTCGCGGCGTCACCGTTTCATTCAACAGCCAGCGGGCGAAGATGACGATAAACGCAGGAGTTGCTGACGTAATGAGCGACGCGGTGTGCGCATCCGACCATTTCGTCCCGACGAACTGAAGTGAAATTGAAACAACATATCCGACGATGCCGATACGTATGATCTGCTTCCAATCGTCTTTTCCTTTCGGCATCGGGATGCGCTTGAGCCGTAAAATCATCCATAAGACAAAAAAAGCGATCGCATAACGAAGCCATACGAGCGTAAAGGGTGGAACGTAATCAAGCACATATTTACTCACGACATACATTCCACCCCAAATGCTAGCCGCAAGCGATAAATACAACGAGCCGAGAAACGTTTGTCTCATCCTTCTTTCTCCTTCTTTTCTACAAGTCGTTACCGCCTTCTATTCATCTTTTATTTTACCTTATTTTCATCTTTCTGAATATAACACATAGAAAAAGCTGCCGCCGATTGTTTCGACGACAGCTGATATGTCATGATTATTTAGACATCGTTTGTTGTTTGTTTTGCTTTTTTCGTTTTAAGTCAAAGCGGTCGGCGTTCATCACTTTGACCCAAGCTTGAATAAAGTCGTTGACGAACTTTTCTTTATTGTCATCTTGGGCATACACTTCTGCGATGGCGCGTAAAATAGAGTTTGCCCCAAAAACAAGGTCGACTCTTGTTGCTGTGTAAAGCAATTCGCCCGTTTTGCGATCTCGCCCTTCATACACGCCACCTTCTTGTTGCTTCCATTCGATGTTCATATCAAGCAAATGGACGAAAAAGTCATTCGTCAACACGCCTACTCGATCAGTAAATACGCCATGTTTCGCGTTACGATAATTTGCCCCGAGAACGCGCAAGCCGCCAATTAATACGGTCATTTCAGGCGCTGTTAAATCGAGTAAAAATGCTTTTTCTACTAGCAACTCTTCTGGACTGACGCCATATTCTTTCTTTTGATAGTTGCGGAACCCATCAGCAACAGGCTCCAATACCGCAAAACTATCTACATCAGTTTGTTCTTGCGTCGCATCGCCGCGCCCAGGCGCAAACGGAACAGTGACATGAAACCCGGCATCGCGGGCTGCTTTTTCTACTGCTGCGCTGCCGCCAAGCACGATCAGATCAGCGAGACTCACGTGTTTATGAAACTGACTTTGAATACGTTCGAATACGCGTAATACGTTTTGAAGTTTCTCCGGTTCGTTCACTTCCCAATCTTTTTGTGGCGCAAGACGGATGCGCGCTCCGTTCGCTCCTCCCCGATAGTCGGTAACGCGAAACGTGCTCGCTGAAGCCCAAGCTGTCGCAACGAGCTCGCTCACAGTTAAGCCCGAGTTTAAAATGTTTTCTTTTAATTGTGCAATCTCTCCTTCCGTCAATTCCACATCTCCTGCAGGAATCGGATCTTGCCAAATAAAGTCTTCTTCCGGCACTTCTGGACCTAAGTATCTCGTTTTTGGACCCATGTCGCGATGAGTTAGTTTAAACCAAGCGCGCGCAAAAGCATCGGCAAACTGTTCAGGATGTTGATGGAAACGGCGAGCAATTTTTTCATACGCTGGATCCATTCGTAAAGCTAAATCGGCCGTTGTCATCATCGTCGGCACTTTTTTCGTTGCATCTTCCGCATCGGGCGCAAGATGTTCTTCTTTCGGTTGCACAGGCTTCCACTGATAAGCCCCGGCAGGACTTTTCGTTAACTCCCATTCGTACCCAAATAATAAATCAAAATAGGTATGATCCCATGTCGTCGGTGTAGGCGTCCACGCCCCTTCTATCCCGCTCGTAATCGTGTCGCTTCCTTTGCCAGAACGATATGTGCTAAGCCATCCTAATCCTTGCGCTTCAATCGGCGCCGCTTCTGGATCTGGACCGACATGAGAAGCATCTCCTGCCCCATGCGCTTTACCAAATGTATGACCACCTGCGATGAGGGCGACCGTTTCTTCATCGTTCATCCCCATGCGCGCAAACGTTTCACGAATGTCACGTGCGCTTGCGAGCGGATTCGGATTGCCATTTGGTCCTTCAGGATTGACGTAAATAAGCCCCATTTGCGTGGCGGCAAGCGGATTTTCTAACCGGCGATCATCCGTATGGCGTGCATCTCCTAGCCATTCTTTTTCGCTTCCCCAATAAACATCTTCTTCAGGATGCCAAACGTCTTCGCGCCCAGCTCCAAAGCCAATCGTTTTTCCACCCATATCTTCAATTGCCACTGTACCAGCTAAAACGAGCAAGTCCGCCCAAGAAATTTTATTCCCGTATTTTTTCTTAATCGGCCATAGTAACCGTCTCGCTTTATCTAAATTCGCATTGTCAGGCCAACTATTTAAAGGGGCAAAACGTTGCGTGCCACGATTGGCACCGCCTCGGCCGTCGCCAATGCGATACGTCCCTGCCGCATGCCAAGACATACGAATAAACAAAGGACCGTAATGACCGTAATCTGCCGGCCACCAATCTTGCGAGTTTTTCATTAAGTCGCGCAAATCTTGTTTCAAAGCTTCATAGTCTAATTTTTCAAACTCCGCCGCATAGTCGAACCCTTCTCCCATCGGGTTCGACTTTTTATCATGCTGTCTTAAAATATTTAAGTTTAATTGATTCGGCCACCAATTTTGATTTACCGTGCCACTCGATTGTACACTTGTCGCTCCACCATGATGAAAAGGACATTTTCCTCCATTTGCTTGATTGTTGTTTTCCATGTTCCTTTCCTCCATTCACTTTAAAATGAAAATCATTATACATTTAGAATTATACTAAATAAGAAATAAAAATCAAATAAAAAATACTATATAATTAATATATTTATCATATTATATATTATGTTTTTGATAAAAAATAATGAATTTTCTGTAGCTACTCTTTTTAGCTCCGATCATTTACGCATCACAAAATAGAAAAAGCCAGCGTATCATACGCTGACTTTTTCCCACTATCGTTTTCTTCAGTTGTACGCTAGTTACTTTCGTTTCCAAACGAATTGTAAAACAAGTAAAATTACAAAACTGCCAAGACCGATGACATCTGACCAAACAGTCGGGTTAATGAGCATCACACCGGCGCCAACCGCAACGACTCGCTCAATCCAATGCAAACTGCGCATCCAATATCCGATCATCCCTGCACCGATGGCAATCATTCCTGTAACGGCCGTGAAGATGACCCAAAGCAATTCCGTTACAGTTGTATCAATCATAAGCAGCTGTGGAGATAAGACGAACATGTACGGGATAATGAACGCCGCGATCGCCAATTTCGCCGATTGCACTCCGGTGCGAATCGGTTCCCCACCTGATACACCAGCAGCCGCAAAAGCCGCAAGCGCCACCGGAGGAGTAATATCCGCAATAATCCCAAAGTAAAACACGAATAAATGAGCCGATAAATCAGGAACGCCAAGCAAAATAATGGCCGGTGCAGCAATCGTTGACGTAATGACGTAGTTCGCCGTTGTTGGCGATCCCATTCCTAAAACGATCGCCGCAATCATCGTTAAAAATAACGTCGGCAATAAATGCCCTCCTGCAATATCAAGCAATCCGTTTGCGAGCTTTAACCCTAATCCTGTTTTCGTCACGATGCCGACAATAATTCCGGCGGCGGCAGTAGCGGCAGCGACCCCTAACGCTGTCCGCGCTCCGTCTACAAGCGCATAAACGATATCGACAAGTTTCATATTCGAGTCGCGATTTATAAATCCGACGACGATGGCGATGGCGATGGAATATAACGCCGCATGCGTGACAGTCACACCAGCCGTCAACAAGACGATGACCGCAACAATCGGAATAAGCAAATACATTTTCTTAAATACTTCTTTTCGATTTGGCATTTCTTCTTTTGACAGTCCACTTAAACCGATGCGCTTCGCTTCAAAGTGCGTCATAATCCAAATGCCTGCGAAATATAAGATGGCTGGAATCGCAGCTGCCTTTGCGATATCCCAATAAGTGAGCCCGCCACCGATAAACTCGACCATCAGAAACGCTGCCGCTCCCATAATTGGCGGCATCAACTGCCCACCTGTTGACGCTGCAGCCTCGACCGCTCCGGCAAACTCTTTTTTATAGCCGAGCTTTTTCATCATCGGAATGGTAAAAGACCCTGACGTCACGACGTTTGCGACAGAACTTCCGCTAATCGTTCCTTGTAGCGCACTAGAGAAGATGGCTACTTTTGCCGGACCTCCTGTGCTTCGACCGGCAATCGCCACTGCTAAATCGTTGAAATATTGTCCAACACCTGTTTTCACGAGAAACGAACCGAACAATAAGAAGAGGAAAATAAATGTCGACGATACACCTAATGGCGTTCCTAAAATTCCTTCCGTCGTAAAAAACATCGTTTGCACGAGGCGTTGCAAACTCAAACCGCTATGGCGCAAAAAGCCCGGCATCATTTCGCCAAAGTAACCGTACGATAAAAATAAAATAGCGATCATGGTAATCGGCAAACCAACCGCGCGACGTGTCGCTTCTAACACAAGCAAAACGGCCAAAACGCCTGTGTAAAAATCTTGATCGGATAACATGCCGACGCGCATGACGATCTTATCAATATGAAGCGGCCAATATAAACCGACGTAAATGCTTAATAAAGCGAGCACGATGTCGTACCATGCTACTTGAAGTTTTCCGCTCTTTCTTTTTCCGCGCCGAGCAGGAAATAAAAGAAAGATGAGGGCTAAAGCAAATCCTAAGTGAACGGAACGTTGAATTTGCGCAGTAAAGACGCCAAAAATAGCCGTATACAACTGAAACAATGAAAAAGCTAACAATCCCGCAAACGCAATCTTTTGAAAGACTCCAGTCAATTGGCGCGTATTTGATTCAGGATCGTATTTTTCTAATATTTTTTGTTGTTCTTCAGCTGATAATACGTCAACTTTTTCATCCGTCAATGATGTTCACTCCTTTCAACTGTTGCCATAAACTGATTCGAGTTGAAACGATTCTCACCCACTTGCCATAACCGATCTTCTCACCGAGCACAATTTCTTTTCCTTTGTAGATGAGGCGATGATTAGCCCGAACTTGACCGAGACGGAGATCAATCGCTCGAAAACGACGATTCATGTTTGTAATGACGTACTTCCCGTCTCTTCGTTCGAACACTTCATTTCCTTCCGCATTCGCTGGCATTCCAACCGCAAAGTTTTCATACATGAACTCTGTAAGTACGAGTTCTTTTCTGGATATCGTATATGTTTCGACGACATCAGTGAGATGAATCGAATGTGTATAAACGATTTGAAACGTTTGCGATTCAGCGATCGGAAAAAACGCGATGAGACGATTGGAATTTTCGAAATAAAACGCCACAACTTGCTTATAAGGAAAGAAAAACAAGCAAACAAGGATGACAAACAAGGGCAAAAAAAAGAAACGTTTCAATAAAGACATCACCATTCACCTTTAAACAAAACGAAACGATAGACCGAACAACGTCGGTCTATCATCACATGTCGTTATTTTACGCCTTTTTCAGCAAAGTATTTTTCCGCTCCTGGATGCAACGGAATGTTGCCGATGCCATCAAGCGCTGTTTCAGCTTTAATTAACTTTCCTTTCGCATGCGTAATTTTATCTGTGTTTTCAAAAATAGCTTTTGTAATATTGTATACTGTCTCTTCATCTAAGTCTTTGCGAACGACAAGCATCGCTTTAACTGCCACAGTTGTAACGTCTGAATCAATTCCATACGTACCAGCAGGAATTGTATCTTCCGCGTAGAACGGATATTTTTCAATTAATTGTTTCACTTTCTCAGCAGAAATCGGTATAATTTTTACTTCTTTTTGAGCAGCTAACGCTTCAACTGCACCTGTTGGCGTACCCGCTGTAACGAACGCCGCATCGATGCTGCCTGATTGAATGCCGTCGACAGACTCATCAAAAGATAAGTTTTGTACTTTAATGTCGTTTAAAGAAATGCCGTGAATTTCTAAAATTTGTTGTGCGTTTGCGCTAACTCCAGAGCCTGGCGCACCGATGGATACTGTTTTTCCTTTTAAATCTTCAACTGATTCGATGCCGCTGTCTTTTGTCGTCACGATTTGAACTGTTTCTGGATAAAGCGTACCGATCGCTTGTACGTTTTCCACCTTATTTCCTTCAAACATTAATTCCCCATTCAATGCGTAAGAAGCGATATCCGTTTGCGCAAACGCCATCTCCGCTTCTCCTTGTTTTAACGTGTTCATATTTTCCGCAGAAGCACCTGAAGACTGTGCGTTCGCGTTAATTCCTGTCTCCTCTTGAATGATGCTCGCCATCGCCCCACCGAGCGGATAATATGTACCACCTGTACCACCTGTTAAAATGCTAATGCTTTTGACTTTCTCTTTCTCTCCTCCGCTACTTCCTTGTTCATTTCCCCCATTACATGCCGTGACAATCATTGTAAACGCTAACAACACGACAAACAACATACTGCGACGTAGCTTTCTCATCATAACCACCCCTTCTATTTTTCTATTTCAAAAGTCACAGCACTATCATATCATAAACTACTAGAAACATGTCAAATCATTTTTTATTTTTTTCCAAATTATCGGAAATTTATCATAACTAGAGGGCAATTGTAAGTGGGAGAAATACGAACAGCACCTAGCACCGTTCGCTAATCTCCCAACCGTTCCCGTACTTCCTCCTCTGTCATGTCGAGAATATGCGCAACGTCTGTTATACTCATTCCTTTTTCGACCATTTTTCGAATCGTTTCATTTTTCCCTTCTTCTCGACCTTGTTCTAAGCCTTCTTTCAATCCTTCTTCCCGACTGCCGCGAATGTTTGAAAGTTGATCAAGGAGCCATTTCAGCCGCATTTCGTATGCGTAGCGGTTTTCGGGGTCGACGCTTAAGCTTTGCCATTCTTCTAGCGCTTCTAAAATGTCTTGTTCTGTCATGGCGATTCCCTCCAATTCGCGAAACATCTCTTCATCCATTTTTTTCGTTCGTCCATCGACAGCCGTCAACATCGTTAACCATGGCCATTCCGGTGACTGTTTTAATGAATAGTGCTAGGCACTGTTTGCTAACTATCCTTTGCGATCGCGAGCGCGTTTATCACAGACAGGACAATGTACATCCCATTCTGCTGCTTGTTCTAGCATCATATCGTTACTCTGTTTTATCTCCATGAAGCGCTTCAAGACTATAGCGTCTCTTTCGAAATAGCCTCGCTGTCCTTTGTCGTTGACGTGAAACTTGTATCCCGCGTCTTGAAGGATGAGGGCATACTTTCTCAAGGTGGGCTCCTTTATGCCCAGCAAAGCACACACATCACTTGGCTCCATTAATATTTGTCCTTCGTCCGTATCACCCGTCATAGCGCCGTTACCTCTCGTTATAACGCTGTGATATTAATCATTCTATTGTCGCTTCGGTATATCCTGCAACGGCAAAATGATGGGAATGTATAGCAAAAAATATTGCAGCGTTGCCGAACCTTAAGGGTATGATGTGATACAATCATGAGCGTGATGTATAAGAGGGAGAGGTGGGATAAAATGGAATCAGATGCAATTCAACGTGAACGTTTGCGTTTAAAAAAAGTGGACAAAAAAGCAAAACTAGATGAATGGCATCCCAAAAAGATCGCATTAGCAAACGAATGGATTGAGAATGAACAAACGCAGATGAAGCGCCCGATCATACGAGGAGCTATTTTCACTTGTGAACTTGGAGAAAATATCGGCACAGAACAAAACGGAGAGCGGCCGGTGCTTGTTCTTTCCAACGACTGGATTAACCGCACATCCGGAAATGTTAAGGTAGCTCCTTTGTCTACAAAATTAAAAACCCAAACCGTTACAGATCGAAAAGGGAAAACCAAAGTAGTACCTCGTTTAAAGACACATTACTTTCTTCGAAAGGAAGTTTATCCGTTTTTAGCGCAGACTTCTGCGGTAAAGGTAGAAGAATTAACGACCGTCAACAAAGTACGATTAAAGCAACATATCGGCAATATAAACGAGGATGATTTAAATAAGATTATGAACCGTGTAAAATGGGTATTTGACCTGTAACGTACTTGTATGAGTAAAATGTTTGTGGGAGAAAAAAAGACAGGTTCCTGATTTGGTATAATAAGGAACCTGTCAGATATGTAAGCAAAATAGATGAAAAACGGGCTCTCCTCCTGGTAAGGTAGTAAGTGCAAAAAAATACAACCAAAGAAAGGAGTGGAGCCCATGGAGGATTATATCACAAACGGCTTGACATTAAAAGAGATTGAACAGTCTTTATTTAGACAGATGCAAAAACAATATGGTCAGCTCCTTCAACAGGTGTTGGAGGAGATCGATCGCACATTGGCACAACAGCGAGACAAGAAACGATATGCGCTCAAAGATAAGCGGACGATCCGACTCCAAACGCTGTTTGGAGAGGTGGAAGTGAAGCGAAACTACTACTTTGACCGTGAAAAAAAGGTGTATACGTCTTTACTCGATGTCTTTCTTCAGTTCGATGGGGCGCATGGAGTGAGTCCGCTATTAGAGGAGACAGCGATTCATCTCGCCGTGACAGGCTCTTCGTATCGACAGGCTGCGCAGTCGCTTGAAAAGCTGGTGGGGTATGCATGTATGAGTCACGAAACGATTCGCCAGTCCATCATCGAGGCAGAGGTGGAAGGGCACCGTGCGATGGAGAAAAAAGGGCGCGTGTTTTTTATCGAAGCGGACGGGTTATACGTGAAACGTCAACGAAGCCGCATCAAAGGGAAAGAAGAAAAGATCATCACGATTCACCAAGGATGGGAGAAAAACGGGAAGCGCGTATCCTTAGTGAATCGACGGTATATGGTTCATCAAACGAATGAACCGATTTGGGAGGCTGTAGAGAATTTTCTGATGAAGGAATATGGCTATGATCCACTTGAGGATTGGGTGGTCATCAATGGAGATGGCGCCCCATGGATCACAGCGTGTCGAGAATATTTCGGGGACAGAGGGTACTTTCAGCTTGATCGGTTCCATGTGGCGAGAGAGATTCGTCAATTGTTCCGAGGTCATGCGAGATATCGAGTGATTCGAAAGAAATTGGCGTCATGGGATAAAGAAGGCGTGTTGCCATCGGTACGTTAGAACATGAGGAGAAGGAAAAGCAACTTGAGGCGCTTGTTCGTCGAATCGAGGAGATGCCAGGGTGTTTGCGTGACTATCGCGTATGGTTGAAGGAAAAGGGGATCGACACGACAAACATGAGGGCGATGGCGAGTGCGGAAGGAACGATGCATGTGTTTGCGAAACGAAGTAAAAACGGTCGAAGTTGGAGGGATGCAGGGATTGAAGCAATGTTGCGAGCGATCGTCGCGATAAAAGATACGTTACTCATTCGGACACGCCACGGGGTGATGTATGGCGTGGAAGAACGAGAAGAAACGGAACGAGAAACGATCGTGAAAAAAGCACTGAAGCGCGTACAAACGCAAATGACAGAAGTGGTACGAGATAACATCCCATACCTTCGCCAATCTTCAGGGGCACCGATTTACAAGGCATTACAAGCATTAAAAGGTTTTTAAAACGAGAAAAAACGCACATACCTACAGGATGAGAGGGAGTAAAAGCGCTTACATATAACAAGTTTTTAAAACCATATATAACCAAAAAAATCGGTCGAGAAAAAAATCTCCCACAAAGTCTTGACTCAAACAACGTACTTACAACGTATTGACATTTCCCTAGGTTTTTTCTATACTTAGAGTACAAATTACGTCGTCTGTCTCGTCACAGACTAGTTCACACGTGAAAAAACGTGGATTCGTTTGTTTTGCAACGGAGAGGAGCCTAAATGGTTCCTCTCTTTGCATATTATCAGCAAAAAACTCATAACTTAATGATAAGTTGCCTGCCGCGTCGCAGGCCATTTCACCCCGTCAGTGGGGGATTCATAGTTTTTGCCCCAGTACTTCGGTGCTGGGGTTTTATGTATTTATCATTTCCCGCAAAGAAAATCTACAAATTGATGCTTACATAACAAAGAGGGACAATTTTTTGCACATAGCCCTGTCAAGTAGCTGCGGCCTTTTCTCGATATTCAATTGGGGAAAGGCCGTTCAGTTTTTCTTAAAAACGACTGTGATTGTAAAAATGAATATACTCTTGAATAGCCTGATACGCCTGTTCCATCGTTTTTGGGCGCACCAAATACAACTTCTCTATACAACTTCTCTGTCTTTAGATGTGAGAAGAAACATTCGATACATGCGTTATCATGGCAATTTCCCCTTCGAGAATGGCTTCCTTGAATCTTGAGTTCTTCAAGCTGGTTTTCATATGATTTTGTTGTGTATTGGAACCCTTGATCTGAATGAAGAAGGGCATTCTGACCAAATGGCTTCCCATTCAGTTGTTTGATTGTATTCAAAACCAACTCAAGATCATTTCTTTCCGATAGCTCCAATGGAACAATTTCATTGTTATAGCCCGTGGTGCTAGATAAAATCGAGTAAGCATAAAAATAGCCCTTGCCTGCGGATCTCCTTTAGAATGAAAGTGCGACCCAACATTCGAAAGGAGAATCCCCATGCAAGAGCACTTTCGTTTTACTACAGACAAAGCGAAAATTCAAAAACAATATGCAGCCATTTTCTTTTTTGTTTCTGCCCAGCTGTCACACATTCAACACTATCTTCAATGTCGCAATCGTCATTTGGCGAAACAAGAAGACGCGGTGATCACATCTGTTAGGAAAGTTGCTTGGCTTTTCTTCCGAACGTGCATGGCATCGCTTTGTTACTAGGAACTTGTTCACTGATGGACATTTTCTCGAATGTTCTCGATACAATCGCCGTTGCCGAGCGCTGCGCTTTGCGCTCAAATCGCGAACAGCCCCTAACACCGTTCGCTAATCTCCCAACCGTTCCCGTACTTCCTCCTCTGTCATGTCGAGAATATGCGCAACGTCTGTTATACTCATTCCTTTTTCGACCATTTTTCGAATCGTTTCATTTTTCCCTTCTTCTCGACCTTGTTCTAAGCCTTTTTTCAATCCTTCTTTCAATCCTTCTTGTCTTCCTTCTTCCCGACTGCCGCGAATGTTTGAAAGTTGATCAAGGAGCCATTTCAGCCGCATTTCGTACGCGTAACGGTTTTCGGGGTCGACGCTTAAGCTTTGCCATTCTTCTAGCGCTTCTAAAATGTCTTGTTCTGTCATGGCTATTCCCTCCAATTCACGAAACATCTCTTCATCCATTTTTTTCGTTCGTCCATCGACAGCCGACAACATCGTTAACCATGGCCATTCCGGTGACTGTTTCACTTCTCTCCGATATTTCTTCCATTTTACCATAAATTGTGACAAGTCGAGTACATGAAATTCAAGGTGATGGCTCCAAAGAAACTGTTCTTCGTCTTCACGAATGTGAAAAACAGTATGGAAGCGATCTGTTTCATGCGGGAAAAGGGGATAATTTAAGATGGCGATCATAATCGTTGGAGGGAGGGTGTCGTACCGTTCTCCTTTCGATAGTGAAGATGAAAACAACCTTGCCCAGTAATACAATAGCCGTTCGGGCATACCGTATTGTGGGATGATTTGAATTTCAACGTGAATGCGCTCGCCGCGATTTGTGCGAACGATGACATCTAACCGTCCGGTCTTGCCGTCTTCTGTTTCTTTCGTGAGTTCGGTGTTTTCAAACTGTACGTCGATGATGCGATCATCCCCAGTCCGATGTAGCAAAGCATTTAAAAACGCCATGGTGATTGACTTTCTGCTTGGGTGGCCGAACAGTTGTTTAAACATAAAATCCATTTTTAAATCGAGGTATTGCATACAGATCATCCTTTCGTAGAATATAAGGGACAATTTCATTAAAATCGGGAAATAAGGGAAATGCAAAAGTGGAAAATTGAATTTTGCGGAAAATTTTTATGACAAATGGGGTAAAAAAGTGGGAGGATGAACCGTTTTTTAGGTTGAAAATTTAATTTTTGAAGTTACAAAAAGTAGTTTGCGATCGGTGTGGATCGGCATTGTTATATTGGAGATATCGTTCATTTCAATGGGTGAAAAAAGTATTAGGGACGTTGTTCAAGCACGGCGCATAACATAGCGATTGATGGTATTGAAAGAGGTGGGAATGTTGTATTATTACTATCCGAGCTATATGTATGTGCCGATGTATCCATATCCGATGATGGGGTATCCGCTTCCGCGAGCAACCGCGACAGATTACGGGCCGAATCCATTTGTTGTGCAAATAGAAGAAGCGACGAAACAAAACAATATGTTTCGTACGGCGCTATGGACAGGGCCGCATTTGCAAGTGACGTTAATGAGCCTTCAAGTTGGAGAAGATATCGGATTAGAAATTCACAATCATCTCGACCAATTTTTGCGTATCGAACAAGGGGAAGGCATTGTGCGGATGGGAAAAAGGAAAGATCAGCTTACGTTTGAAAGAAAGGTAGCGGACGGATCGGCTATTTTCGTGCCAGCGGGAACGTGGCATAACTTGATGAACACGGGAAACGTTCCACTTAAACTGTACTCGATTTATGCCCCGCCACAACACCCAGCTGGAACGGTGCATCCGACAAAAGCAGATGCCCTTGCGGCAGAACGATAAGAGACTTGGGGCGATGCCTCAAGTCTCTTATTTGTATTGTCCAATAAGCTCTTGATAGGATGACATGTGACTTCTCGGACAGCCCTTTACGACATTTATTAATGATGAAAGTCGTTAATGGAATTTTTAACAATGGGAAGCGAAGAAATAAATCAAGAAGAGGCTATTTATATAATGGAAGATTGAAAATGGGGAAATCACTCTGTTTTTAATTTTTTATAGACGTTGTCTTTTGCAGAAAGGACAAAATAGGATATGTGTTGAATGTATAATATATAGCAAATACTACAAAATTTCGATATGTTATACATAAAGTAAATTCTACTGCTATAATCGTATTTGCGGAGGTGACGATATTGAATGAAATAGAACTAAAAAAAATATTGGATAAATTTAGAAGCCTTCCCTCCGAAAATGAATGGTTAGAGTTTAAAGAAGCCAAAAATAATTTTGGTTTTGATGATTTAGGTGAATACTTTTCAGCGTTAAGCAATGAGGCTAACTTAAAAAATCAGCCTTATGGGTGGCTTATTTTTGGAGTAAAAGATAAAAATAAAGAAATTGTTGGAACACAATACAGAGAAAATAGAGCCGATTTAGATAGCCTTAAACATGAGATATCGAGGCATACAAACGGTGGGCTGTCGTTTGTTGAGATTTATGAACTTTTTTATCCAGAGGGCAGGGTGATTATGTTTCAAATTCCTGCTGCGCTGAAGGGAATGCCAACATCTTGGAAAGGTCATTATTTTGGCCGAAATGGTGAGTCGAAGGTTCCACTCAGCATACAAGAAATCGAAAGTATTCGCAACCAACGTATGAAAGAAGATTGGTCGGCCGTGATTTGTCCCGGTGCTACGATTGATGACTTAGATAAAACGGCCATTGAGAAGGCAAGAGAAGAGTATAAAAAGAAAAATCCACGTTTAGCCGAAGATGTCGATAAATGGGATGATATAACGTTTCTGAATAAAGCAAGGGTAACGATTAACGGACAAATTACGAGAGCAGCCATTATATTGCTTGGTAAACCTGAATCCGAACACTTTTTGGCGCCGGCTGTTGCAAAAATGACATGGATTTTGAAAGACGAACATAATATTGAGAGGGATTATGAGCATTTTGGACCGCCATTTATTTTAAACACAAATGAACTTTTTGCAAAAATCCGCAATTTAAAATATCGCTATATGCCGGACCAAAGTTTGTTCCCAATTGAAGTGAATCAGTATGATCCTTACGTCATTCGTGAAGCATTGCATAACTGTATTGCTCATCAAGATTACACTCTTCAAGGACGAATTAATGTTGTTGAAAAACCAGAGGAATTAATTTTTACAAATCTTGGTGAATTTATTCCTGAAACGATTGAGAATGTGATTGAACGTGATGCACCTCAAGAATATTATCGAAATCGCTTTTTAGCCGAAGCAATGGTCAATCTGAATATGATTGATACAATTGGTTCGGGAATTAAGAAAATGTTTTTAGAGCAACGAAAAAGATTCTTTCCAATGCCGGATTATGATTTGAGTGAACCGAATAAAGTAAAAGTGACCATTTACGGCAAAATATTGGATTATAACTATACTCGTATGCTGATCAGCCATACAGATCTCGATTTGAGTGTAGTGATTGCGTTAGATAAGGTGCAAAAAAAGCAACGCATCACACAAGAAGAAGCAAAAAAATTAAGGGCATTAAAATTAGTGGAAGGCAGATATCCAAACCTATATGTTTCCGCTAAAATCGCTGAAATTACAGGAGATAAAACTACCTATATTAAAAACAGAGCCTTTGATAAAGAGCATTATAAGCAACTGATTATTTCATTTTTGCGTCAGTATAAAGTGGCAAGCAGGAAAGATATTGATGATTTGTTGCTAGATAAACTATCTGATGCTCTCAATGAAAAGCAAAAAAAGAGGTACATCGGAAACCTGCTTCAAGAAATGTCCAAGAAGGATAAAACTATTGTAAATCAAGGTTCTGCCCGCTATCCAAAATGGGCATTAACTAATTAGTTAAACTTAGTTTTAAATTAGTTATAGGTTTAGTTAATAAAATTAGTTATAAAAATTGCTCGAATATTGATTTTACGTGGTTTTTCCATTAACTAATTAGTTATAGGAATAGTTATTGTTAGTTGTAGGATTTAGTTAAAGACATCGGTTGGATTTAAACCGGTGTCTTTTTAATATTTACGAAAGTGTACAGTATGTTCGAGGCGAACTGTCACGTCTCTACCGGACTTGACCTTCTCCAAACGAAGCAAGCCAACAGCCTTGTCGACTTCATCCACGGCGCATAACATAGCGATTGATGGGTGGGAATGTGTATTATTACTATCCGAGCTATATGCATGGTGCGGATGGGAAAAAGGAAAGATCAGCTTACGTTTGAAAGAAAGGTAGCGGACGGATCGGCTATTTTCGTGCCAGCGGGAACGTGGCATAACTTGATGAACACGGGAAACGTTCCACTTAAACTGTACTCGATTTATGCCCCGCCACAACACCCAGCTGGAACGGTGCATCCGACAAAAGCAGATGCCCTTGCGGCAGAACGAGATGCCTCAAGTCTCTTTTAGCTTCAACTTTTCCTTTGGCAACATACTTGATATTATTAGGCGATAAAAAACAGTTGCAATGTTTTTGAAAATGATGTACATTAATTAAAAATCAGAAAATTCGATATTGTTTTGCGTTCTTATCGAGAGAAGCGGAGGGACTGGCCCGATGAAGCTTCAGCAACCAGCCGGAAACGGTCAGGTGCTAAATCCAGCGAATTGGCGTTCAATTCGGAAGATAAGAAGAAGCGATTGTCTATGGACAAAAAAGCCTTCTTCTTTGAAGGCTTTTATTTTTTTAGAAAGGAAGAGAGCGAATGAGTCATATCGAAACACGGTTAGCGCAAATTGGTAATCGAAGCGAGACAACGACGGGGACGGTCAATCCGCCAGTATATTTTTCAACGGCGTATCGTCATGAAGGAATCGGACAATCGACAGGGTACGATTACATTCGAACCGGCAACCCGACAAGGCATATTGTCGAAGAGGCGATTGCACAGCTAGAAGAAGGGGATCAAGGTTTCGCATGTAGTTCAGGCATGGCGGCGATTCAAACGGTGTTTGCGCTATTTGAAAGCGGCGACCATTTTCTCGTTTCGGCCGACTTATATGGCGGGACGTATCGTTTGTTTGAAAAAGGCTGGCGCAAGTGCGGCATGACGTTTACATACGTCGATTTTCGCGATGTTGATGCGGTGAAGGGGCATGTGACGGACAAAACAAAGGCGATTTTTTTAGAAACGCCAACGAATCCTTTAATGCAAGAAGCGGACATCGAAGCGGTCGCGGCGTTTGCGAAACAACATGGGCTGCTTCTTATCGTTGATAATACGTTTTACACCCCTGTACTGCAAAAGCCGCTCACAAAAGGAGCCGATATCGTCGTTCATAGCGCGACAAAATATTTAGGCGGACATAACGATGTGCTAGCTGGGCTCATTGTCGCCAAAGGAAAACAATTGTGCGAACAGCTGGCGATGTATCATAACGCCATCGGTGCGGTGTTGTCTCCATTTGATTCATGGCTGTTAATTCGCGGCATGAAGACGCTTGCGCTTCGCATGCGCCAGCACGAACAAAACGCAAAGGCGATATATGAATTTTTAGTCGAACATGAAGATGTGACGGACGTATTGTATCCGGGAAGAGGAGGAATGTTGTCGTTTCGCGTGCGCGATGAAAAGTGGGTGAATGCCTTTTTACGAAGTTTAAAGCTCATTACGTTTGCGGAAAGTTTAGGCGGTGTCGAAAGTTTTATTACGTATCCAGCGACGCAAACGCATATGGATATTCCAGAGGATGTTCGCATCGCAAACGGGGTGTGTAATCGCCTATTGCGTTTTTCTGTCGGCATTGAACATGCGGACGATTTAATTGCCGATTTAACTCAAGCGTTTCAACGCATGAAAGAGGTGTAAAAGATGGATTTGCAAACGCAACTCGTTCACAATAAATGGCGGATCGATGCGCAAACGGGAGCCGTTAGCGTCCCGATTCATCATGCGTCGACGTTTCATCAGTTTGATTTTGATACGTTTGGCAAATACGATTATAGCCGTTCGGGCAATCCGACGCGCGAGGCGTTGGAGGAGACGATTGCGGAATTAGAAGGTGGAGTGAGCGGTTTTGCGTTCGCTTCCGGCA
>OFGS01000107.1_pt1 | contig 23921 bp, 30 predicted proteins | sample 1521851 | NCBI WGS metagenome assembly OFGS01 (sample SAMEA3142070, study PRJEB24117) | hot springs metagenome
CCGCACTCCTCAACGTACCTTCCTTCGATGCCGCCAATATACCCGTCATATAGTCTAGCACAACAAACGCTAACAAAATCCCAAGTAACTCCGACCACCCACCAAATAAATACCCAATCACAGCCCCCATAACAGCCGCACAGGTTTTATACACCACATCTAATCGTTCCATTTGCATCCTCCTATACAAACATAAAATCATATGTCACTTTCATCGTATTTGTGCTTGTTTTCGTCACAGGTGTCGGGAGCAGGTTTCGCGCTCCTAATGACCCTAATTCGGCCATAAAGAATGAATATTCATCACGCAAAAAATATTCTCCATCTTTAACTGCTATCCCGGGGTAATACGATGGACTAGATGGTTGAGCTATAGAATACGACAATCTATTCATTTGCAAATCGAAAATATAAATACCATTAGATGTACGAACAGCAATTTCGTTTTTCTGCTGGTTATATGCCATCCCATACACCGCAACGTCATTTTCAAAAATATTTTTTGCCTCAATGATGTTGAAGCTACTATCATATTTTGCCCAGCGTAAAGGGTATTGCCCGTTCACTTGTGTTGCAGACTGTCCCAACACATAGAAATATGCCCCTACTCGCTCTATACCGTATAATCTTCCAAAACCTGATAGCGTAATCGCACTCCTTGTACCGTCTGATTTTTTTACACAATATATTGTGTTGTTGCTTCCGACATTTAATGTATAGTAAATATAATCAGAATCGTATGTTATATCATAGGCAACATCAGAATAACTCGAAACATGCGAATCCCATATACGACCGATTGTAAAAGTCGCATTTTTTCCATTCGTCCCCGGCGTAACCAGTACTTCCACTATTTTCTTCGCTCCACTTCCGGTTGATTCGAGTGTCCAAAAACTCGAGCCATCGAAGCAAAGTCCACCGCGATAATGTGAGTTATTCGCCAGTCCGTTATTCCCTTTCAATGCTACATACCACTCAAAATTTTTCTGGAAATATCGTTGCGCCGTTATACTTGAACTGCCGCCTGTATCCGAATACCATACAACCGATGAAAACGTACCATTTGCAGCGTTAGTCGCAAAATCAAACACAAAATGAGCCATTGAACGGTCTCGATAACTTTCAGCAGAATTTAATGTCCCCCTTCGCGTATCAGAACCGACGTACTGGTTTTTGAACGCGTAACCAATAATATCTCCCATCACAACCCTCTCTATCTGAGGATTTTCAGGTCTTGAATCTGTTGTCAGAGCCAACACATTAAATGGAAATTCTCTATAAGTTAACGGCATCATATCCGTTCCACTCAGTCCAACCCCTATTTTTGAATACTCATTCATCAAAATGTACTCAAGATAGTCCTTCATATTAATGGAAATAAAATTTTCGGCCGTAACTTCTTCAACTTTTTTTCCGAATCGCTTTTCATCGAATAACTCAATTTTTGTGAAACCCCGAAGTGGAATCGAGCTAACTTTATGTTTCAACATCTCAATGACTTCACCAGTCACGAAATTTTCTTTTCTGGCGAGCGAATGATAGACACGTTCCATGTCAAATTCCAACGCTTTCACCTCAATTCAACGTGATTTGTACGGTATCTGTAACAGCCGGGAACGATCGAATCTGTTCATGTGTCCGCCATTGCGATATAGATTCAACGATATTCGCAGATACAGGCATGTCCACTTGTGTGCTGACAACTTGACCATTAACAACTGATTGGAAACGGCTGATATGTGGTTGAATAGCTTTTCTCCAATCGATTTCTTCCGTCACATTCGCACGCGGCAAGCGATCGGAAATACCGCCGAGCAAGTTCGCCGCATACACAAACACTTGTAAACCACGTGTATCAATAGTTAACGTTCCTGTGCTTGTTTTCATTTGTACATCTAAAAACGCTGAACCAGGCGGCATTTGTAATAACAGAAACGGAACACCGATTGTCACAAATCCAGTTTGACATGTTTGTTTTATTGTATTAAAAATCGGCTTTCCCCCATACATAAACGAAATTTCAACGTTCATCGTTGTGGAGGCTTGTCCAATGAGTGACAGACCAACCTGCGCATTCGCAGAACTAAAGTTTGTGATAACGAGAGAAAGAGCTGTTTGTACAGATGTTCCGATAGAAAGTGTTTTTTCGTTCGTTCCCATAATAAAAGACGGTTGGGACAAAGAAACATCCGATGAAGTGAGTTGATCTTGCTCTTGCATATGAATGCCCGGAATGATATACGACAACTCCACTTCATTTCGATAAGGCTCGTCTGGAAAACGCCGCATACGAACAATACGTGTCTGAACGTTGATTCCAAGTTCATCATCAAAAACATTCACATAATCCCCAACAGAAAACTCATATTGTGGATTATCTGTCAACGCAGACAAATCGATGACTTTACACTGATACGAAATTACCGGCTGTGACAAAACTTTCAGTTTTTCTTGTGCCGCGCGCATGAGGTCGCCGGCAATAAGAAATCGTTCATCTTCCCAAACGTACTCTTTGCGATATTTCTGTTTTGCCTCAATCAACGGAATTCCTAGCTTTGTATACCAAGAGTAGTCCTCGACATACGGTTTGTTGTCATTAACACTTTCGATAGACAGTCCGTTTTTTCCGTATGGGTAGATGACTGTCGCTTCAGGGGCACGGATCGTTCGCTTGATTTCCTTCAAGTTTTTTCGATACCGGAAGCCGTAGCCGCGATTCGTACCAACCTGTTTGACCAGATTGATTTCTTTTTTCACCGTGTCGAATTGGATTTCATGCCCTGTGATTTTTGCCCATTGCCTAATCGTCCAAAGCGCTGACTTCCTCTTTTCGCTCATTGAGTGCTGTGTTTCTTGTGATGACAGCGCCTCTACACGACCGACAACCCAACCTGTTCGAGAAATGATTTGTTCCAATCCTGCTTTCGGCGTCTTACGGTCAATAATAACTTCAATTAGAAATGTATCAAGCAATTTCACGAAATAAGACGGACAAACAACATCGAAAATCGGCTTTCCGTTGGCATCGCGTCCGTCATTCATTTCAGAAATAAAAAAACGCCTGCCCATATAGACGATTTCCATGTCGTTCATCATTACTTGGGCAAGGCGATCGTCACGAGGAAGTGAGAACGTGAGCACTTCTGCGTCATTCAGCGTTTCTTCATGTTCGATGTTGTACGCATTTTTCAGAACACCAAGAGGTTTCCCCGCAAGGTCATATAGCACCATCTGGTGTTCGATTTTTCTTGAAAAACTCAACGCTCTCACCCCCTATAAAAATCGTTCGCGCCATTCAACTGATAAATTCAATGTGTTCTGCGCCTCAACGGTCATTACATTCGTTCCTGGCTTCAATGACAAAAACGTGCCCGTTGTTTTGTCTAAAACGTTCGTATCGTTCAACAAAACGGTCATTTCATCACAATCAATCGTCAGTACATCGCTTGCTTGGAGTGCGTTTGAAACAGTTAGTTTGTCGTCACCAATCGTCAAAGACAATGAATTTGTATTAGCATTCGATACTTTTATTACTGGGAAAACATCATATGTCCCTTGATTGACTAGAGTGATTTGTTTGTCGCTTGAAGTGATTTGCTTAGTTATGGTTGTCTTATTGACGCTATATGCGAACGGCTCGGCTTGAAACGCCACCCTGACAAGCGATATGCCTTGCAAATGTTCCACGTCCACTTGCCCTGATACCTTTGCCATGTAGTAAACATCTGGTGACGTATCGAAAATGAGTTGCTTTCGTTCTCTCGTGTAGAGCCATTGCGCCACTTCACGCAGTTTAGCAACTCGTTCAGACCGTGCACAACGAACACCGAATGTACATTCGATTCGTTTATCTTCCAACCATCCTGGAAAAAGAATATTCCCATCGCGCCCGGGTACAGACTCATAGATATCCTTCATATTTGAGACGAGTGGCATCTTTAAATCTGTCACAAGAATGTCCATTTCCCTCGTGTGTTTTCCGTTGAAAGAAAGTCCTTTGGACATTATCTCATCCCCTTTGCTTTACGAGAGGATTGAGTGAGAGAATAGAGCTCGCGTGAAATGCGATATATGTCCTCGTCGTTTCTGACGACCATATTTTCGATGATAATTGTCGGGTTAGACACAACGGGTGATTGTGCGGCTGTAGATGATGCAACGGAAACCTCAATCGAGCTCAAATTGGGCATAGTTGCATTAACCATGCGATTTGTCGCTGACATGACAGCATTCACATTCTTTTCAATCCCTTCCGCCAATCCAAGAGGAATCCATTTTCCTATCTCGTCACGCATGACTCGAGACGGTGATTGTATGCCGAGTGCTTTTGCGATGGGACCAGGAATCATTGTTTTAGCCCAGTTGGTGATCTGATTCGCTAGCCAACTACCCATTTGTTGTATTCCGTTCCATATTCCATGCACAATGTCTTTCCCGATTGATACCATTTGCGAAATCAATCCTGACAATTGGCGCGGAATAAGCATGACGAAATCAACAAAATCTCTAATGATATTCCTCAATGTTGTCCCTATCACGTTGGCAAAGCTCGACATACCTGACGATATAGCCTGTACCATGCTCGAAATCCAACCGGCTATTTTGCCGAATACATCACTCACAAAACGAGTAAACAATCCGATTCCGTCATCGATAAATCCTCTAATGAAGCCAATCCCTCTACTAACAAATTGCCCGATCACACCAGCAATCTTACCGACAAACCATAAGTTGAACAATCCCCAGATTGCCTGTACAGCTCCCAGCAACACTTGCTTTATCGCCTCCCACATTCCGCTCCAATCGCCTGTGAAAAGCGCACTAAAAAACTTTACAATTCCAGTGATGATATTGAACACGCCTTTAAAAATATTCACAACCGCATCAAGATAGAATTTCACAGTATCAAGTACAAAAGATAGAATAAACTTAATAATCGCACCTATCGCATTCATGACTGTTGTAACAATCGGTTCAATGCTTTTCCAACGTTCTGAAATATATGCGACTAAATCTTTTATGATCGGCATAACATACGACTTTACTTCATTGAATTTTGCAACAACTGCATCCCATACATTTTTCGTTACATCTTGTATACCACCAAAATTATTTTTCCAAGCTTGATACAATGTATAAGCGACAGCAACAACCCCCAACACGATGCCGACGATAGGCAAAAAGGATGACGATACCGATAGAGAAAACAATTGTGCTACACCACCAGCCTTCGCGATTACACCAGCTAAACTACCAAAAGCTGTTGCGATCGAGCCGATGCTCGACAACAACATGCCTGTTGCTACTAAAACCGGACCTATCGCCGCTGCAATCCCAGCTAAAACTAGTATGATTTTTTGTGTAGAACTATCCAATTCAGCGAATTTCCGCACCCAATCCGTTAGGCTTTTGATGATCTTAGTCACATAAGGAAGTAGATGTTCGGACAATGCAATCGATAAACCTTCAACGGCTGAAGCAAACTCTTTAAACGCACCATTCGTGTTGTCGCTCATTGTCTCTGCCATTTCTCGAGCCGCTCCATCTGCATTGATTAGCATTTTAGTGTTTTCGTCTAGCGCTTGACTTCCCTTATCTAGCAGGACAGACCAATGTTTGTACGCTTCTGCGCCAAAAAGCGTGGTCAATACAGCTGATTTTTGTTCGGCGGTCATACCCTTTGTGGCTCGTTCTAATTCTGCGATGACAGCTGGTAATGGCTTCATGTTCCCTTGGGCGTCGAAAAAAGACAACCCAAGCTCTTTCATCACACTCTGCATTTCTTTTGTTGGCTTAGCCAATCGACCCAAGCTTGTCGAAAATGCAGCACCTGCTTGAGCTCCTTGTATACCTGCGTCAGACAATGCCATGACTGCTGCGGTTGCTTCTTCCATTGTCCACCCGAGTGTTTTGGACACTGGGGCAAGATACACCATCGCATCTCCGAGCTGTTGTACGTTCGTATTAGCACTCGACGAAGCTTTTGCAAGAACGTCTGCTACATGTCCAGCTTTTGACGCTTCAATACCAAATCCAGACATGATATTCGATGTAATATCCGCTGCCCTTCCTAAGTCCATGGCTCCTGCTGCGGCTAAGTCTAAAAGTCCAGGCATTGCGGACATAATTTCATTCGTTTTAAACCCAGCCATTGCGAGGAATTGCATACCACTCGCCGCTTCACTAGCCGAAAATTTTGTCTTTGAACCGAGCTCTTTTGCCTGCTCCTTCAACTTTTCAAAATCTTTCCCCGTCGCTCCACTTATCGCCGCAACTTTTGACATAGACTCTTCAAAGTCTGCTCCTGTTTTTATGATCGCCGCTCCTAAACCTACAACAGGCAGTGTAACCCTTGTTGTCATTGTTTGCCCTACACTTTTCATCGATTCACCGATACTATTCACCGAATTCCCAACGTTTTTTAACGTTTCTCCTAATTTATACCAAGAACTCGATTGCACCTGTATTTGACTATTCAACGAGTTCAATTGTGATTCGGTGTTTTTCATTGCGGCAAGAGCATTATTATATCGAATTAGCAGGTTTTCTGTTTCTTTTGCGTCCGCGCCCTTCGTCGCGACACTCTGTTCATATTGCTTCCTAAGCTGTTCGACACGTTCTTTTTGGAGCGCGAGCACTTGGCTAAGATGGTTTGATTTCAATTTCATTCCATCAAGTGAGTTTTCGAATAGCTTATTCCCAGCCGTCGACGCCTTGAATTCGGATTGCAACCCTTTCAATTTCCTGTTGATATCCTGCATACTCCTCGAAAAGTCAGCCGAATCCAACGTCAGACTCACTCGTAAAGCACCAACTTCAGCCAATCCCCTCACCTCCCTAAATCACTTGATCTATATAAGCCTTTTGATCACTATCACTCATCAATTCAAAATAAAAATGGATGTCCATCTCATCAATTTCCGTGAGAGTCCATCCATTTTTCATTAACTGCTTGTAGAATTTTTTAAGTGTGTTGTATGCTTCTTCTATACTGACTACTTTCCCACGTTTTCTTCACCGTTCGCTGTTCCTGCTATCGTTTCGAATGTTTTCTGAATCGTAGGAATTAGTTTATCCACCGACAATCCGTCGTAAAATTCGTCAACTGTAAACTGTCGACCGAACACCTCACAAACAAAATCAACTAGGTAGTCTAATTCGTCCGCTGACAAATCCTCGAAATTCATCTTTTTTCTCATTTCCAGCACTTTTCGAAACATACGCGCCTTGATGGATTGGCACACAAATGTTTTTTCTTTTCCGTCAATCTGTAATGTCAGTTTCATTCTATCCACTCCCTACTATTCTTCGTATACTGCTGTAAACCAATTAGCAATGACGGTCTGGTCGACTCCTGCGTCATCTGAATCCACTCTCGCTCTCCATTTCCCATCTTCTCGTGCCACAAACTTCGCCTTGATTTTCGGTGTTTGGAATTCAATCGAATCCTCTTTTGTTTTGTAACTTTCCTCTGACGGCTCGAATTTTCCTTTGTACAGCCAAACATAGCGATAAGCGCCGTTCGCCTTCTGTGACCGGAATCCTAACGCTACATACGGAGCAACATCATCGGCTTTATCGACAACCACACCATCAGCGTTGATCGTTTTCCCCATAATTAACGCGTATTTTTCAGTTGATAAGTCGTCAATATTCAATTCGACTTCGATTTCTCCTAAAGATGATACCGTTTCAACCGCTTGATCATCAGCGTATAAAGTCGTGCTGTTTACGTTTGGTGTGATACTCGCTTCAATCGCTTTTGCAAGTTTAACCGGCGTTGCATACGTCCCGTCATTATTCAATAGGGCAACATGGATATCTTTTAAACCAACAATAGGCATAAATATGACCTCCTTTTATTTTACATAAGAAAACCGAATCACTTTATGATAGGTTTTAGTGTCCGGCTCGTAATCTTCAACTTCGGTTGTTCTACGAAATCCTTTTTCTTTCATTAGTTCTTTGACTTGTTGAGCAAGAGACGTATAATCTCCTTTACTCCATATATCAATTTGAATGTTATAACCTGTTTTCACTTCTTCATCATCCGCGTTCAGAGCCGTATATTGAACGACTTCGAAAAAGGTAATATAAGTTGTAGCTTGTCCTGTATACGTCTGAAAGGATACGGGTATTCCTAACGATTTTAGTGTGTCGATGATTATTTTATTTAGACTCATAAACCCAAGCCCCTTTTGATAACGGTTGCCATTTTATCGCGAATAGCCTTTTTATTCGCTTCAAACGCCGGTCCAACAAAAGGGCGAGGAGGAATACGCCTTTTGACTCGCTTGTTAAAAAAACCAAACTCTAAGAAATACCCGTAAAACCCATCTGGCGATGCTCCAATTTCTATTTTCCCATCTTTCACTTCTGATCGTACGATGTTTTTCTGTAAATTCCCTGTACGAATAGGAACATTCGCTTTTATTTTTTCTTTCAGAAAGTCCCCTGCTTCTTCGAGTGCTTTATTTTTTGTCTGCTCTGCTTTTAAACCTAAACTATCAATCTGCTTGAGCAACTCGTCCATCCCCTCTAACTTGATGCCCATCATGTCACCTCTTTCGCAATGATGGTGAGGGTTTTGTTCAATTCATCATCATTGACAACAGCAATAATTTGAAAGATTCTCTCCTTGTAGGAAATACGCATTTTTGGGTTGATTCCTGTTGTATAACGGACGATAAAACGAATAATCTTTTCTGAGTGTTCTGCTGCCGCTTCATAAAACTCACGATATTTTGTGTTACTGTCCGTTTTAATCATTGCCCATACTGTTTTCACGTCAGTCCAATCCTCTGCAGGAAAACCGTTTTCGTTAGTAGTTTCCGTAAATTCTTGAAAAGTGATACGGTGACGGAATAAAGCTGGATTCATGAGGCGTCACCGCCATATGACAACTGCATGAGAATGCTATTGATGATCGGCCTGACTTGATCGGTTGCTTTACCAACCATCTCTCGATTTTCGTACCATTCGGCAATAAGTGTCATGCAAAATAGTTTCGCTAAATGATTTTCGGTGTCGTATTCGATGCCTGTTGCGTTTTTCAAATACGTTTCAGCAGCGCTAATCAGCGTTGATAACAGTGCGTCATCATCGTTAAAATCAATCCTTAGCCAATTTTTAACCTCATCTAAAGAAACGATCATTCTTTCACCTTCGTTTCTTTAGCCTTCTTCACTTCCTCTACATACCCAAATCGAATGAGTTTTTCAGCTAGATTTTTCGGCAAAGTAGCCTCGTCGCCTTTTTTTAAGTTATACCCGACACCAACGCAGTCAATTAAAGCTTTTACTTTCACGTTATCACCCCTTTATTAAGAGGGGAACAATCCCCCTCTTTAAGCCAATGTGATTTCACCGAATACAAATGCCTCATCGTCACGCATTTTTACATCTTCGCGTTCGATTGCACGCCATAATGTTACGTCTGTCTCAAATGCGTTCATCGCTACGTCAGATGACTTAATTTCGACCGTTTGTCGATCGAACATAACAATACCTTCTTTCAAGTCTCCGATAATGACAGGTGCTTTCGACCCGACGCTAGGAAGGTCTTTATTCGAAATCATCACAACAGGCACACCGAATAACTGCTTTCCAGTCGGTGATGATACAGACGGTTGTAACAAGTATTGTCCATTCGCGTCTTTTTGTGTATCGAGCCAGTTAAATCCGTCTTGGTTTGTAACAATGCTCGATGTGTAGCGAAACGCTGGGTCAAGCTGAACATTAAGCGTTGCTTTAATATCGTCGACATCAGCAATTGCTGTTTTTGCTTTTTCGGCAAGAACAGAAAGGATAAGTTTATTACGTGTGACGCGTGATTCATCACCAATCCAACGGATGAGTGTATTCACGATAGCTTCTGTGCTATCTTTTAGTAACTCATTTGTCACGCGGAAGAAGCCGGCGTATTTTTTCACTTGATACGGCAATACAGTGAACTGCGGAGTTGCCTTTTCTGGAATTTCGCCGTTTTCAGGCACTTCAACAAAGCCCGTTTGTTGGGCGCGTTTCTTGAATACACGAGACCCGCTAAGTGTTGTGACAGGCTCTACTAAAATCAATTTTTGAAGAGCGTCCTTGGTTTCGCGCAACTCGTTGATTCGCGTCTGAATATCTTGAGGAACTGTGTAACCACCGTCCTCGTTGCTCCCTTCGCTCATCGCGTTACGAAAACGTGTGCGGATATGGTTAACAAACGCTTCAACTTCGTTTTCTCTCACTTGTACAGTTGGTTTTAACGGCTCTTTATTTTCCACTTGTACTTTTTCCTCCTCGTATAATTCTTTCGCCACGTCAAATTTTTCTTGTAAAGCAACAATTTCTTCTTTCAATTGCTTTGCTTCCTCAATTTTGTTTTCGGCAAGAAGCTGACGAGCCTCTTTCTTTTTATTCTCGATCTGTTCTAGTAATTCGCGTAGTTTTTTATTCATCCTTATTCCTCCTTTGTTTTTTGCAATAAAAAAAGAACTAGATAAGGTCTAGTTCTAATAAAAGCTTTTCTTTTTCATCTTGTTTACTTTGTTTATTCATTAGTTCTACTGCGTTACGAATGGATTGATTTGCGCTGTTCACAATCGCAAGACGGTTGAACGCTACTGCATTCATGTTCGCCACGTCCAACTGTTGATCGTGATACAAGATTCCATCAGCAAATCCTTCTTTCACCGCCACATTCGCACTCATCCACGTTTCATCGTCCATCATTTGTGATATTTTGCTACGAGAACGCCCTGTTTTTAAAACGTATGCGTTCACGATTGATTCCTTAATTGTGTCCAGGATATCCGCGACCTTTCGTAAATCATGCATATTACCATAAGCCGCTGTGAGTGGGTTGTGAATCATCATGACCGCCATCGGTGACATCAGCACTTCGTCACCTGCCATCGCGATGACAGATGCCGCGCTCATCGCCTTGCTATCAATCTTGACAGTCACCTTTCCGTTGTGTTCCTTCAATGCGTTGTAAATGCCAGCCGCCGCAAATACACTGCCGCCGTAGCTGTCAATCCATACGGTGATGTCTTTGTTTTTATACTGTGATAGTTCCTCTTTGAAAGCGTTCGGTGACGTGGAAGGCACGCCAAACCATTCATAAAGCCACGAATCATCATCGTCCACAATATCGCCTTCAATACGCAATTCCACGTCCTCAGGTTCGGTCTCTGTCGCTTGGTTGACGATGAACTTCCAAAATGACATCATCCTTCACCTCCTTTCTTGTACTGCTGACCAACCATTGTAATTGGGATATAGTTGCCATTCACCATGAGCATGTCACCACCTTCCTCTGCTGGTAGGTCAAGATAGCTTCGAGCCTCGTTCGGCGTATAGATACCGTTATTCACGCCTTTTGCTAGTGCTTCCATTTGTGTTTTGATATCAGCGCGCAAAATAACATTGACGTTAAATTTAAAAAAGTAGCCTTGATTAATCAACTGGCTACTCAAGATTTTATAAGTAATCTCTTCTTCGTATTGCTTTAGGATGTAAAGTAACGTATCAACATAGAAAGCTAAGTTCTGCGCTTCTGCACTCGCGTAGCTCGATTTTTCATAGTCATTGATCTGATTCGGCTTGATGCCAAATGCCGACGCAATCTGCAACGCCGTGTATTTTTTCAACTCGAAAAATTGACTATCCGTTAACTTGATATTCAACGGTACTAACTTCATCCCTAACGGCACAGGAATGATTTTACCTGCGTTTTTCGAGCCATTCGCAAATTGCTCAAATCCTTTAATTAACCGTTCGCGCGCTTCTTGGTTCAAGTCACCTGTATACTCCAACACCGCTTTGCCTGTCAAACCCGTTTTGTACAGGTTGTTCATGAAGTTTTGACTTTCTAGTGCTCCGTCAACAGTTGTTTCCAAAATGTCACGTACTGGCATGCCGATCAATCCGTCGAACGTCGATGATGTCTTGAAGTGCATTACTTCGTCGCTTGAAAATGTGTACATTTTGCCTGTGTGTCTGTCGTTGTATCGATACCATATTTTATCCCTCGTTCCGATGATACCTTTATCGTCAACGACGACCGTGACATCTTGACTTGGCATAATCCACAAATCTTTCAAATGCGGACCTTGAAAACGACACCACACGTAAGCATTTCCGTAGTGGTTGCGGTTCATTTCTACCGTTGACCAAAACACCGTGCTTGTCGTGTATGGGTTAGGTCGTAAACGCAACACATTGTATAAGTCTGTCTTGTCACTTTTCACAATGCCTTTATCTGTGTTTTGGTACATCTTCAAAGGTAGTTTTCCCAAACTCTCGGCTAAAATCTTCAAACATGCAAAATACGTAGCCTCTGCTAGCTTATCATGCGGCGTATTCGGATCCACTCCAAGCCACTCTAATAACTTCAGATGCTTCATATCAACCGCTTCATTTTTTGTTTTGAAAAATGACATCAACCACTTAAACACGCCATCACCTCCTTACCAGCCCATCATTTTAAGATAATCTTCCGTCACTTGATTAATATCGATAGAATTATCGCGCAACATCGCACGAACATGCGCGTTAATTACCGCTGCGATCGGGTCAATACGTTCGGACGACTTGCTTTTGTCTAGCATAATATTTTCGTTTGCGTCTTGCCTTGTGACTGCGTTAGATAACGCCCATGTCAACACAGGATTGTTATTGTGTATAACATTTCCTTGATACACTTGTTCGCGGAAGTCTTTTGTTGGGGCTCCAAGCGTCTGGATACCTTGCCGAATCTCCACAACCGTGTATCCTTCTGCTTCCATGTCCTGCATGAATTGTGTAGCGTTCCACGGGTCTGCACAAATTTCTCGCACTCTCACGTTGTATTGCTGTTCAACGTTCTTGATATACGACTTGATAAAGCTATAGTCAACGACCGCTCCGGGCGTGGTTGTTATCCATCCTTGTTTTACCCACAAGTCATACGGGACTTTATCTGTTCGCTTTTTCTGTTGCAGTGTATCTTCAGGCATAAAGCTGTGTCCCAGTACGATGTATTTGTCATCCTTCCTGAAGATAAACCCGACACTAGTCAAGTCGATTTTCGCGGATAAGTCCACTCCGACCACACATTCAAGTCCTTCGATGATCGACATATCAAAATCTTGTCCACACGCCGTCCATTTCGACATATCCATATAGCCGTTTTCCTTCATATCTACCCATATATTCATGTTTTTCGTAAGGAAGCTTCGCATTTTTTCTGGAACATCCAAGGCCGTTTTCAACTCGCTTCGCAAGAAATTCATACCTTCTTCGTATGTTGCAACGATCGGGTTAGCTTTTATCCAATTTCGCTCGTCTTTTATGTCGTCTCCCTTGTCCAATTCACATATCATGACAAAATACTCGTCGTTTTCGATCGGAGAGTGCTCGTCTAGTATCTGACTGACGTATTTGTACTCTACGAAACAAGGCCGAGAAAGGTTAAATCCAGCTGTCGTAATGATGACGATCAATGGATTTTTCCGAGCAACCATACCCGACACGATAACATCGTATATTTCACTCGTTTCGTGCACATGGAACTCATCGATGACAGCAATAGAAGGGTTCTTTCCGTCCCCTGTTTTTCTCGCCTCTTTCGATAACGGTTGAATGACAGAACCGCTTTTTATGTGTGTTATCCGACCGTACGAATCTTTGTATTTCCCTTTCAACAGGTCGCATGATTGAATCTGGCTTAAAATCTCATTGTACACAATGCTTGATTGTTCACGACCCCACCCGGCGATATAACATTCTTGTTGTTCGTCGCTTAAAAAACAGGAATAAGACGTGATGAGCGCTAACAGTTGTGATTTTGCGTTTTTACGCGCAAGTTGGATATATGCCTTCCTAAAACGTCTTAATCCGTTGTCCTTTCGCTTCCAACAGAAGATATTCCCGGCGACAAACAACTGAAAATCAGTCAATTCAATGCGTTGTCCAGCTAACACACCTTTCGTGTGCTTAAACATGCTCGACCACTTGTAGAACTTATACAATTCTTCACCGTCGAATGTGTAAGGAAAGTTATCGTTCTGTATCTTTTCGATGTCGTCCAAAAACCGCTGGCACGCTCGGATATGTTTCTTACACGCTGTGATTTTCCCTTCGACGATGTCAACCGCATAGTTGTAGATACGTTCAACTAAACTCATAACGAATCACCGAAAAGTAACTCCTCTTCACTTTTCGACTTTTCCTCGCGTTTTGGAATCGCGATTTTGGCGCGTGCCGCTGGTGTCAAACCAAACTCAGACGCGATTGAACGCATTTGCTCATACAATTGTTTTTTCTTCGTCAAAAGAGGGTGCGGAACTTTATTCGTCTCAGCCGCTTTGTTCGTGTATTCGACCATCAAGCCTTCTTCTTGGATGATTTCTGTACACTTGATATAGTCAGAGTACGCGTCACAATATGCGGCCAATGCGTTTACATCGACATTCGTAAGCAAATCCAATTCCATCAGCTCTGTAGCAATGCGCTTGAACTCTTTCTTCGCCGTCGCATCCAACCATGTCGGCGGCTTAATCTTGTCGCTTTTCGGCTTCAAACGTTGTTCCGCTTCCAATCGCTGTTCTATCTGTTTTTTCGTCAGCCGATTTTTATTGCCTTCAAGCAAATGCAAGTGGATCGGCTTCGCATTTCGTCCCATTGTCATCACCTCCCAATTATCCCCATTTGCAAGAAAAAACGAATTTTGTTCGCGCTGAGGGGCCCGCGCGGTCTTGAGCGAATAGGCATAAACTTTTTAGACCGCCCCTCCCCCGTATTTTCTGTGATCTTCTGCAGTTTTACGATTGTGGCACGCGTGACATAGAGATTGTAGGTTGTTTAGCGATAGTCGCAATGACCAATCGACTCTGATAGGCACAACGTGGTCTACGATGTCGGCTGGTGTGATACGTTGCTTGGCGAGGCAATGTTGACATAAATAGTTATCACGCATCGACGCTGCTTGCCTTACTCGTTGCCATTCTTTGCTGTGGTAAAATTCCCGTGCTTTCTTATCACGAATGTGTTCATCGTAATATCGATGTCGTTCTGCCTTATCTTGTTGTTCTTTATGCTTATGCTGTTCGCAGTATCGTCCTTGTGTGAGGTTCGGACAGCCTGGAACGGAGCAAGGCTTCTTCGGTCTGCTCGGCATAAAATCACTCCAAATAAAAAAGCACCCGAATTATTCGGATGCTAATGTCATCAAATTACAACTTCCCATTTTTCCGTTTTCGGATCAACCCATAACGGTATCCTGTCAAATTTGTGGCCGTTCGCCTCGTCGTACTTAATGTAAGGCCTGATTAATTTATTCTCTTTTAAAAGTGCCGCTTCTTCTTTTGCTAAATCATGAAAAACGTGCGGGTGAATCTTAATATATTTCACTCTTTTAATATCGGCCGGCGGTAAATATCCGTGCCGGTTTGCTTCGTATTCGGCGTTTTTAACGTCCGTTAAAAGCATTTCCCACAACCACATCGCTAATCACCACCGCGTTTGGATTACACCTTAATTATACCACAAATTATCCTCACTTCCTCCTAATCGCCCCACGCACTCGCTTGTACGTGTCACGACGAACACCCATAATCTCGAGCCAATCGCGGTGACTCAATCCTTTTCTTTTCTTCTTCGCTTTCAATTTTTTTATCTCATCATCGGATAAATGGTCACATAACTTATACATCCTCATCACTCCAAAACAAAAACGCCACCCTGTCGTACACAACGTACGAGAGAGTGACGTCATATTTCTCTACGCTACAATCATAGCATACTCAGAAAGGAATTTTGTATCATTTTTGTATCAGTCTTGTATCACAAAACGTTTCATCACTATTTTCTAATTACTAGTTGAGCGTAAATAGTTTCGACTTTATCATTGATAACAATTTTATGTTCATAAGAACCGTAAAACACGTTATCTTCTCCGTATTCTTCAACTAATTCGCCTATGATTAGTCGTTTTATTTTTTCTTTTTCCATGTCTGTGTACTCAATCTCTTTTTCGTCGAGTATATCTTCAATCTCATCAATATAATCGCACGCATAGAACATGTCCGCCTCATCAATAAATGTTTTCAATCCATCGACGTAATTTTCAACAATCTCCTTCATCCACGAATCATCTAAACGCCCGGCCACACGTTCCATCCCTTTATGAGTGACTAACCACGTACCACCACTTTTCCGTGCTTCGCTTAATTTAAATTTCCCTCGCTCAATCCATTTAACGACGGTGTTCTGTCCTAATCCCCATATTTTTTCCGCTTCACGAGCCGTGTAAACAGCCGTGATCGGTGATATATTACCGCTAATCAAATACGCTTCAACAATGTAATAACCGTCTTCTTCGGATGGATATATGTCAATCGTCACTCTACCGACATTCTCACTTTTCTCATTAGTTAAACTTATCTCTCTACGTTCGAGTGGATATATATTATCCGCTGCATCTAAATCCCACTCGTATGCTCCTTCAATCATCTCAAATACCTTCTCGATCGCTCCGTTAAATGCGTCATCTCTGCTACCATATTCTTCTTTAAACATCAACATTTTGATTTCCCCTTTCAGTTGTTTTTTTTGACAGGAGGAGTTGAACTACCGCTAGGCTAAAGCCATAGCGGATTCCTACGAACACCGAAGTCCCCTTCGGTTATTTAGTAGGCGATCCCCGCAGTTCCTGCGGCTAGGGCTTACATCCCCTAGCCTAAAGGCGTAGGGGTTTTACGCCCAATCTTATAAAGATTATAAGTATAATTCGGAACGCATACGATCAAACGCTGACTGTACACGCCCACTTAAAAATTGATAAGAGAACATATACAATAAGCATTCTTCATCGATTCGTCCGCGATGAATCACGTTTGTTTGCGTGAAGTAAATCCAATAATCTGCGCGGTCTTTGTTTATAAATTCGTTGAATGCTGCTTTAATTTCTTCTTTCTTTTTCGCGCGGTAAGCATCGTCTTTTTTCACGAAAAATTCCGCTTTTTCTATTTTAGAAACGAACATATCGACTGCTTTCTCTACGATCGGAATCAATCGATCGCGAATATCGCTAGCCCACGCCACTTGTTTCGGAGTACCTTTCAAAGTTGGTAACGCTTTTTCTCTCATCTTTTTCACCTCAGCCCATACAGTTTTTAGTGCTAACGCCATGCAAGCTACCCAATCACCAACCATCGTTTTTGCTAATGCAACTGCTTTTTTCATGATCTCTTTTTTGTTCATTTCTTTCTCCTCCTGTCTTGTTTTCATCCTTTCTGATTTTATTATATACACTTTCCGTCTAAAATACAAGACATTTTTTAAAATTTATTCGTGACAATTTTCGACAAAAAAAGACACCTACGATCGGTGTCTTTTCTAAGTATAAGACTTTACATCAGGTAGCATCCATTCAAGCTTTTCGTAATATTCAGGATAAAACTCTCGTAGCCACAAAATCCTTCCTTCGTTAGCTCCATCTGTAGTAGCCCAACCGGTGTTCCTTATCCAATCTCTTGTCTGGAATTTTTGATAATCATACAATTTCGGATATGGTAAGTTTCTTGATACAATGTAAGCCCATACATCCCTTGCTGTCCAATCAGCAAGCGGAGCACATCGATAGAATCCTTGCGTATTTTCAAATGTGACACCCATGGTCATAATCATCCATCTCCTGCTCCGTGATTCTTCTTTTCTGATCCCCCAAAAAACACCGTTGTATCCATTTTCTTTCGCCCAACGATCAGACGGTTCTTTCTTTAATACCTGCAACGCTTTGTTTTGCATTGACTCTGTCCGGTTTATACCTGGTATTCCAAACCTCTCCCAAACTTCTTGCATTGGACGTCCGTCAGCAAAATGTGCTTTGAAAATATCAAATTTATATCGTTGTTGCGTTAATTCCATTGTTTCGTATATGTCAGGCAGTTTATACGCGCTATCCATAAAATAAACCGGTATTCTGTCTGTCACTTGGTGCAAGAGGTCTAACAAAACCAAGCTGTCTTTACCGAAACTAATTGACGCTGACCACTTGACATTCTCAATCCGAAAAGCATCGCGTATAATCGAAAGACTTTTTTCTACTTTCCTTTTGAATGCTGGTAACATTGCGTAAAGCATATACATTTCTTTTTCACTATCGGTCATATTCCACAATTGTAGTCCCTCCAGCTCCCATCGTTGTCTTAGCACCCGTCCCGGCGTATTCAGCAAAATGCGATAATGCGTGGAATTCATTAGCTATGCTTAAATCCGGCTTAATACGAACATCTCCGCTAAATACGGTGAACGTTGGATAATCAGCAATACGATAAGCATGAGTAACAACATTAGCATAGACAATTTTTGCAGGGAATCGTTTATTTTCCTCATAAGTCGGTATTTCTATATCTATTTTATCTGGGAAAAGCTCATTCCATCGTTGTTTCCACGATGTCAAAATCATCAATGGATCAGGGAGTGGGTAGTTGATATTTCCCCACTTCCGAAAGAATGTTTTTTCAAAATGAAACTGCGTACTCACACGTCCCTTATTTCCTTTTAACAGGTCACGATAATCTATATGTTCAGTAATTTCTATCCCGTTTAATCCACCGATCATTTGTTCTAACATCGGACATATCACATGAATTTTGTTTGGTAAAACAATACTAAACGGTCGATAATTCCGATTGTCGTGTATCATTTTTGATAAAACAGGACTTGTTTTCTCAATCATTTTTAAGAACACACTATACATCAACTTTCCGTCGTTAAATTCAACAGGAAGATTGGCTTTGAACACGTTTCCTACCTTCTTTCCTTTTGATATGATAAGAAACCAATTCGTCGTGTTTTTTACGGTATGGATGGTTTTTATCTGACAGAGATAAAGGAGGTTCGCTGATCGCCCTTTCCCTATCCCACAATCTCCTGACAACCCTTTTATAAGCTGTATCCCACTTGATCCCGTTTTCTCGCATAATAGCTAACTCCTGTTTACTAAAAAAACCATTCCGAAATTTCCTTGCGTGTCGCATTGCTCCTGCATCACATTTTCGCACAGGTGTCGTCGCAGCTTTCAAAGGACTCCAACCCAGCTTTTTAATCCTACTGTAAAAAACCTTATGTCGAACACCATTTTTTTCTGCTATCCCTTTCCACTCACGCCAAACAGAATAGTTTTTAACAGGCGTGGTTATCGCTTTTTCTACATCCCAACCTAAGCTACGGACACGGTTGTTTACTCGTTCGCGAGATATCCCGTTTTTTTCAGCAATTGCGTATTCTTCAGGAGTGATATAGTAGCGATTCATTCCACCCCTCCTTACGTACATTCGGGATCATACATATCACTTGATTGTCTTTCAGCCAATACGGCGGTTTAATCGCGTACATCCGTATTTGATACACTTCGCCATTCGGCAATTCACCCGAGAACGGCGTAGGACGCATAATACCGTATGGTCCGTATTCTGTCCAATCTTCATGCCATTCCTCGACTATCCATCCCTTCACGTATCCGTATCCTTGTGCTCCCTTTTTTCCGATATTCGTAATATATGTGTTCAATAGCCGTCGCACTTCTTTTATGTCGCCGACCGCGTAAAATTCAATGTCCGACACAACACGAATAATCTGCGGCATGCGGTAGGCTTTCGTCTCTCCTTTTTGTGTTTCAATCCTCCCGCGCCGACCTTTAAAATCTACGTAGATTGTTGCATCTGCGTCATTGATTTTTTTATGCCAATATTCCGTGATTTCATCGTATTGAACATAAAACCCACTTGACGACTTCCAACGCCCGTCCTCTCCTTTTACAAGTGGCAGGACAGGTTCAATGAACCCATCCCGCGCGATTTCTGAATTGAAAACGGCATCTGGATGATTTTCTAGCATCCATGCGTATGCCAGTATACTATCAAGGTTGAATAGTCCATCTGATGAATTCACACGGCCATCTAGCAGTTTTGCGACGACTTTCATCGGCTTCATTTTGTTGTGCCCTCCAGCATCTTGATGATATTTTCGCTGTTTTCCAACACGTACGTGTCATAGATGTCTTTCAAATGTTCGTCATATGTTTCTTTTGCTTTTTGCGCAGTTGTGCTTAGTTGGATGAATTCAGCCCCGATTGAAGCGAATGGTTGCCGTCCGTCTTCTTCTGTGATGATGTCCATTTCTGCCGATACAAGACCGAATCCCTTTCCAGCCATGCCACCGAGATACGGTTGTTTCTGCCACTCGTGTATCGCCGAAACAAATGCTCCCAGCTCTACCTCATCGCAAATGATGTCCCACCGATGCCACAATTGCGTGCCTGGCGCCATGTATTCGACCGCATAGCGCATTTGTGTTGCAGGTCCATCATCTTTTTTCTTCTTTCCTTTTTCCCCTTCGAGTGCAAGAAGCTCTTCTCCTTCGAGTGCAAGGAATTGTGTACGCATGTTTTCGTTTTTCTCATCGTCCTTGCGGCTAAACTCGATGACGTTGGACAGATGACGCCAGCTGTAGTCGGGTTTTGGCAGGTACGATGGCAAAATGTTGTTCGTTTCTCGGCAAATTGGATAGGCGAAAGTTTGTTTGAGTTTCCCGTCTAGGATCTGGTTTCCGACACCGCCGCCGAATAGCGATACAAACGGCAAGGCTTTTCTGATCGCACGTGCTTGGTCAATGTCGATGCTTTGTGCTCCACCGATACTACCGCCCGAAAAAAGCAGGTGAAACGCTTTGAGTGACACTTGTATTTGCAGTTTATTCAGCAAATACCGCGCTCCACAATCACGCAGCATGCCACGTAGCGCGTTGCCGGAATACACCATCACTTCTTCAATTTTGTCGCCGTTGACGACGGTTGTCGTGTTCAAGAAGCTCTGTGTTGACTCACTCTCTCCGATATGGCTGAGCGGTTGTAAAAGTGTATAGATTGTTTCAATACGATAGTGTTTCATTCGACGATCTCTCCTTCAATAATTGTTTCAAGTTTTGTTTCGATCGGCTTCTCACGTTCTAATCGATCGCGTACGAGCATGATAACTCGAGCGGTCTCTTTGTACAGTTGATACAAAATCTCTTCATCGTTTCCGCTCTCGATGATATCTGTCATGAACTCACGTTTGTTTCCGTCATTCCCTTTCATGATGATATTGCCGAACTCGTCCTGATATGCTGTCATGACGTCCGAGCCAATTTCGCACCATTTCGGATTCACCGTTTCGCACGCCATGCGGCGTTTAAAGCTTTCTAAAAAAGTTCCAATTGTAGTTGCTCGTTTTGCGCTTGCTTTTGTGAATCGTTCGATTTGCCCCCACATGTCGGGTCCGCTTGGTCCACGTCGTTTGTTTCGACTGCGATAGACGGCATAGACAAGGAGTGCTGCGGCTGCGGCGTTTTCATCTTTTGTTCTAAACCCATAAAGCATAGGACATCTTCCTCCCTCTCCACTTTTTGTGCGACAAACATAACCACATTCAACAATTCTGTGCCACGATACGGCTTCAATCGTTCCTCAAACCATTCCCATCTGTCAACGCCAAACTTCAACACCCGTTGTTGATTGTATTTGCCTGTTATGATTTCTGTTTTCGTGAAAGCAAACAAAAAATGTTCGACCACATCTAGCAATCTTGCAAACTCTTTTCTATTCACGATCACCTCCGTTTCTTCCAACATCACCGTGAAAATATCACGGCTGTAGCCAACAGCTCCCTTGAACGCCAAATGCTTCTTCTGGCTCACCGCCAATACGATGAGAAATGGCGGTTCTGGAGGTTCAAGGAGAAACTGCCGCATTTCTATACGATTCGGTAAATACAGCTTGTCCGCCGCAACAAATGAAAAGTTTCGTAGCGACACACGTCCGTCAGGATTCGTCAATATCGTAAATGCACAAGCTGGACATACATGCGTACCAATCGGATACCGCGACCGATTCCAGTCGGTGAATACGTCGGAAAACACATGTTTCACCTGTATCCCATCGTCCGTCTGTTCACCGCACAGGAAGCATCGGTCTTGTATCTTTTCCATATGTGCGGATTCATACGGGTCGTAGAACTCTACAACTCGTACAATTTCATTCCCCTTCGCGTCTTTTGTGTTCTGCACTAATTCGCCCGTTCGTTTCCACGCCTCGTAGACGAGATGTGTCGGCTCCATCATCACACCTCCTTGTACACTTCGACCCTGAGTGCGAAAGCCAACTTGTAGAATGCTTTCTCACGAATACGGTAGAACGTCGCATGACTGATGTTCATGTCTGTATACACATCGTAATCATGCGGTTCTTCTGTACTCATATATCGCTTCACGATCAACTCACGCTCCATCTTGTTCAGTCGATTCACCGCGCGGCGTATTCTCTCTATGTACTCGTCGCGTTCGCGCTCAAAATCCACTTTTCTGATCGCCACGCTCTCGGTCGATGAGTGAAACGCGTTCGTGTTGCTTGGCGGCACGAGAGAGTACGTTTGTGTCACGCGTGGCAGGAATTCGTCTGGCACGGTCAGCATATACATGCGATATTTTTCGAGTGCCGCCTCGACGGCTTCTTTTGTTTTCTGTCCGTCTAGGTCTCGCAAGAATGACATTTGCTTATATTTTTTACTCAATCGAACTCCTCCCGTGTTATACTTATAATGAGCTGTTAGCCGGGAGAAGTCCTGGCTTTTTTGTGTCACATCTTACACTGTTGCGTCTGTTGCGGGTCGTACATGTTCACCAATCTGTATCCTTTCAGCTGATAATGCTTCACTTTCCATTTCCTTTTCGTTTTCACTTCTGCATGCGTTTTAGGATTACGTAACACATTATCACCGCTTCTTCCTCCTTGTTGTCGGCCATCTCCACTCAATCGCACGTCGATTGTCTTCATCGTAGTATCGCTTTTTTCGTTGATTTCTCACCTGTTCAAGCTCTTCTTGCGAAAGGTAGTACGTGACTACCTTTCCGTTCGGCTTTTTCATCGGATCACCTTCCACCCTTTTCTGATACGGCTATTCAACTCACACTTTTGCAGTTCTTCGTACAACCAAACCTTTTGCCCGTTTTCAATACGAAACAACAAATACCCTTTCCGTCTTCGTTTTCGATGTTTCATAGACAACCCACCGTTTTAAGCCCCGTAAACGTCGATATGGAGCTTTTGCAGTGCGTATAGTCTTAAACCCTTCACCTCTTGTTCAAGGCAGCTCAAATCGGCAAAATAGCGCTCATTTTTGGCTGTCAGTTCGTCGTTCGCTTCTTTCAATCTCTGAATCTGATTTTCGAGTATCAAGTTTTCCTTGTGAAGCTGTTCCTTATCTGCCATCGCTGTTTCGAATAGCTCTTTCCAGTGTTCTGCTTCCTTTTCCTTCTCTGTCAACAATTTGTGTGCATGAATCACCTCACGTTTGAGCCATTCGATACCTTTGTCGTCTTCTTCCGCTTCCACACTATTTTTCTGTGTTTCTTCTGTCGCAGTTGACTCTTGTGTTTCTGATTCGACTTCAACTGTCGCCGCAACCTCTTGTTGTGCTTCCTGTTCAAGCGCTCTTTTGATATGACCCTTTCTGAAATATTTCCAAGAGTACAGTTGTTGATTTGTGATCCCTTTCTTTTGTGCGATCTCCGCGTCACTCATACCTTTTTTGTGCATTTCAACATACTCTTCGACCGTTAAATCAATCTTTTTGTTAGACACGTTTTTCTCCTCCCTCACACTCTCGCAATTTTTCAAAATATCATCTATGCTCTCACCGTTCTTCAATCGTTCCAGCTGTTCTGACGTCAGCTGATATGTCCTTACTGTTGTATCAATTCCGTGCGGACGGTTGCCAAAACGCACATCCCACTGGCGATACGGTGATATACTTGTGAACCTACTCATTCTTTTTCACCTGCCTTCTCAACTTCTTTAGCCTGTCCAGCTCAATCCATCCGCCGTATTTCTTGCTGTATGTAACAATTGAT
>OFGS01000108.1_pt1 | contig 23799 bp, 24 predicted proteins | sample 1521851 | NCBI WGS metagenome assembly OFGS01 (sample SAMEA3142070, study PRJEB24117) | hot springs metagenome
GAATTCGACCTTCTAATCCAGCTAAACTACCTTTTTTCAAATAGTTCGCCACATTTTCAGCTTGCCGGCGCCAAACGATACAGTTAATAAAATCTGTTTCACGTTCACCTTGTTGGTTTGTATATGTTCGGTTTACCGCTAGCGTAAACGTGGCAACAGCAACTCCATTTGGAGTATAGCGTAATTCCGGATCTTTCGTCAGTCTTCCGACGAGAATTACGCGATTAATCATCAGAACCACTCCTATTCATGAGGAAATTATTCTTCTTCCTTCACGACGATATGACGAATGATATCTTCGCTGATGCGTGCTAAACGGTCAAATTCTTGAACCGCTGCTGGTTTCGCAACAACGTTTAAAATCATGTAGTAACCGTCACGGAATTTTTCAATTTCATAAGCGAGACGACGCTTACCCCATTCTTTTACATTTGTAATTTCTGCGCCATTTTCAGTTAACACGTTATTAAAACGCTCAACAACTGCTTTTCTCGCTTCTTCTTCCATGTTCGGACGGATAATGTACATAATTTCGTACTTTCTCATCACAGTCACCTCCTTTTGGTCTACACGGCTCTATACAGAGCAAGGAGCAATATATCATTACTCACATTTGTTGATTATATCACGAACAACTTTCGTATGCAAGATTAGACATTAAAACGGAAATGAATAATATCGCCATCTTGCACTTCGTAATCTTTGCCTTCCAAGCGTACTTTTCCAGCTTCACGAGCAGCCGCCATCGATCCTGCTGCCACTAAATCTTCGTATGATACCGTTTCTGCTCGAATAAACCCTCGTTCAAAATCAGAATGAATAATGCCTGCACATTGTGGTGCCTTCATTCCTTTACGGAACGTCCATGCGCGCACTTCTTGTTCACCCGCTGTAAAGTACGTCGCTAACCCAAGCAAGCTATATGAGGCGCGAATGAGTTGGTCTAAACCAGATTGTTCGATACCGAGTTCTTGTAAAAACATCTCTTTTTCTTCATCGTCCAATTCTGCCATCTCCGCCTCGACTTTAGCGCAAACGACGATCACTTCTGCGTTGTCCTCTTTTGCGAACGCTTTTACTTGTTGGACGTACTCATTGCTGTTTGGATCAGCTAAATCTTCTTCACCAACGTTCGCAACGTACAACATCGGTTTAATCGTTAATAAATGCAATTGCTTTACGACTTTCATTTCTTCTTCTGTAAACAAAAGTGTTCTAGCTGGTTTTCCTGCTTCAAACGTTTCCTTTAGACGGCTTAAAATGTCGTATTCGAATACCGCTTCTTTATCTTTTTGTTTAGCCATTTTTCCAACGCGGTCTATTCGCTTATCTACGGTTTCTAAGTCAGCAAAAATAAGCTCTAAATTAATCGTTTCAATATCGGCAATCGGATCGACTTTTCCAGCCACATGCGTAATATTTTCATCAGCAAAACAGCGCACAACTTGGCAGATCGCATCAACTTGACGAATATGCGACAAAAACTTATTTCCTAACCCCTCACCTTTACTAGCACCTTTAACAATCCCAGCAATATCTGTAAACTCAAATACTGTTGGAACTGTACGTTTTGGATTAAATAGTTTTGTCAACGTTTTTAGTCGCTCATCTGGCACTTCAACGATCCCCACGTTTGGTTCGATCGTACAAAACGGATAGTTGGCAGATTCGGCACCTGCTTTTGTAATCGCATTAAACAACGTTGATTTTCCGACGTTCGGAAGACCAACAATCCCTGCTGTTAAACCCATCATCATACTCCTCTCTTCATCTATTCCTCATGTTTGACAAGCACTTTTTTCATTTTTCTTTCGAATTCTTTCCGTGGTAACAAAACGCTATGACCGCATCCTTCACATTTGATGCGAATATCCATGCCCATTCGAATGATCTTCCAACGATTTGTCCCACAAGGATGCGCCTTTTTCATTTCGACGATATCATGCATGCCATACTCTTTATTCAATATAGCACACTCCTTTCCGTTGTTTAAGCACGTTCCGCTTGTTGTTCACGATTATAAAGAACTAAACGAGGAAACGGAATTTCAATGCCACGCTCGTCCAAACGAAGCTTAATTTCTTTTCGCAAGGCGCGCGCGATATGCCAATGACGCATCGGCTTCGTTTCACACGTAATGCGCATGACGACTTCAGACGGTCCTAAATTTTGCACGCCTAATAATTCTGGCGGGCTCACAATATCTTCATATTTGTTTGGCATTTCTTGTAACACTTCACGAATAACAGCTTCCGCCTTTTCTAAATCACCTTCATAAGCAATACTTACATCGACAACCGCCACGCTATTATTTAAAGAAAAGTTTGTCACTTGCGTAATCGACCCATTCGGCAAAATATGCACTTCACCTGTAAAACTTTTCAGCTTCGTCGTACGTAAACCAATTTCTTCTACATGTCCTTCAAATGTACCGATACGTACATAGTCTCCAACCGCAAACTGATCTTCAAGGATAATAAAAAAGCCGGTAATAATATCGCGAACAAGGTTTTGTGCCCCGAAACCAACAGCAAGTCCAACGATGCCAGCGCCAGCTAAAATGGCACGAATATCGACACCAAAGGCGTCTAAAATCATCATAAACGTAATAAAGTAAATGCTATACGTAGCCATATTGTTTAATAAGCGCATCAATGTTGCTTCTCTTCGTTCAGATAATCGAATCGGTGCTTTTTGCCGAACAGCAAAAAACTTTGCGATCGTTAATTTGACAACCTTCAGCAAAATTGATGCTAAGAGAATGATCACTATCATTTTAAACAAACTGACACCAACTGTAACGAGCCATTCACCTTCGATAATTTTTTCAACGACACGACCGTATATTTTTTGCACTTGCTCCATTCATCGCACCTCCATCGTAGCAAAATGACCTATACAAGCTTATTTGTTTGCGCATAAGTTATTGTAACAGTATTTCACTTATATTTGTAGCGCGCGAACTTTCTACGATGCCCAATGTATATATATTCACATTTTTCCGTATACTGTTACCACGTCATTTCATTGAAGGAGGGAACGAACGTATGCAAAACAAATTTTTTTACGATGAACCGGATGCAGTATCCCAACTTGCATCGGCCATTTTATATTTGCTTCCAACTTCTACACATACGCCTGTTGCCATCGTTTGCATCGGTACCGATCGTTCGACTGGCGATTCGCTTGGCCCACTTGTCGGCACGATGCTTGAACAAAAAGGATCGTTGCCGTTTTATGTGTACGGAACGTTAAAAGATCCGATTCATGCGGTGAATTTAGAAGATAAACTAAAAGACATTCAACAAAAACATAAACATGCATTTATTATCGCCGTCGATGCTTGTCTCGGGCGCGTAAAAAACATCGGGATGATTTCCATTGAAAAAGGTCCATTAAAACCTGGAGCTGCTGTCAATAAAAATCTCCCTTCTGTCGGTGACGCTCACATTACTGGCATTGTTAATGTAAGCGGATTTATGGAGTTTTTCGTGCTACAAAACACCCGACTTCATTTAGTAATGAATATGGCTGAAATGATTGCAACAGGTATTTATGAGGCCGGAATGCAGCTGAAAAAACAAAACCGATTCGCATCATTAAAGATAAACGAGCTGAAATATAAACTATCAGAATAACATGTGCATAAAAGCAACGATTAACGCATTAACTAAAATGCTCGGCAATAAATTCGCTACACGAACAGACGTAAGATTTAACATATTTAATCCGATCGCCATAATTAAAATTCCGCCTGTTGCGGTCGATTCAGCAATAAATGCCTCGAGGGCGCTTGGCGGAATAAACCGATCAATTTGCGTAGCCATTAAGGCAATAGAACCTTGATATACAACAACAGGAATGGCTGAAAAAAGAACGCCGATGCCAAACGTAGCGGTTAAGATGATGCTCGCAAAGCCGTCTAAAATCGATTTTGTATACAGTATAAGATGATCGCCTCTTAATCCGCTATGTAGCGCACCGACGACAGCCATCGAACCAACAACAAACAAAAGCGTGGCACTCACAAATCCTTTTGCAATTGCCCCTTCTGCTCCATATCCTATTCTTTTTTCTACCCAAACTCCTAATCTCTCAAGCTTTTCTTCAATATCCCATATTTCTCCTAGCACTCCACCGAAAACTAAACTAATAATAACAATTAAAAATTGGTCGCTTTCTAATCCCATTTTTACACCAAGGACGACAACGGAAAGCCCAATTCCATTCATAACCGTAGATTTTATCCGCTCGGGTATATTTTTAAACACAGCACCTAATAGAGCCCCAATAATAATACATATTCCGTTAACGAGTGTACCGAGTAAAGCCAATTGATGTCACATCCTATTCGTCCATTTGTTCATCGTATGCATTCAACAATTGTAAAATACGCGTCAAATCTTCTTCAGAGAAAAATTCAATTTCAATTTTCCCTTTTTTCCGATGTTTTTTAATAGATACCGCTGTTCCTAAACGCTCGCGCAATAACGCTTCACTTTGCGCTAAAAACAGGCTTTTTTCCTCTTTCTTTTTCGATGTTTCACGTGGAACATTTTTGTTTAGCTGTTGAATAAGCGCCTCAAGTTGTCGGACATTAAGGGATTCTTGCATGACTCGTTGAATAACAGCTGCAAGCTTCTGTTTGTTTTTTAATGCTAGTAACGCCCGACCGTGTCCCATCGATAGTGTACCTTCTTCAATCATTTGCTGAACATCACTTGGAAGTGAAAGAAGTCGAAGGTGGTTAGCAATATGCGGCCGGCTCTTTCCTAAACGTTTCGCTAACTCTTCTTGCGTTAATTTGCATCGCGTAAGCAATAATTGATATGCTGTTGCTTCTTCAATTGGATTTAAATCTTCGCGCTGTAAATTTTCCAACAACGCAATCTCCATCATTTTATCGTCCGAGAGTTCACGCACAACCGCTGGAACAGTTTTCATTCCTGCTAATTGCGCCGCTCGGAAACGCCGCTCACCTACGACAATTTCATACCCTTTGATCGTCTGGCGAACGATGAGCGGTTGGACGATTCCGTGTTCCATAATCGATTGCTTTAATTCTTCTAGCGCTTGTTCATCAAACGTTTTGCGCGGCTGATATGGATTAGGGCGAAGTTTTTGAATATCGATTTCTTGAACCGTTTCCCCTTTCTCCGCTTCTAAATTAGTAAAAAGAGCATGAATGCCTTTTCCGAGCCCTTTAGCCATTTGCGATCACCTCTTTCGCAAAGTCTGCGTATACTTCCGCTCCCCGCGATTTCGCATCGTACAAAATAATTGGCTTCCCATGGCTTGGTGCCTCACTTAGTCGTACATTGCGTGGTATAATCGTTTCATACACTTTTTCACGAAAATATTTCTTCACTTCTTGAATCACTTGAATACCAAGGTTTGTGCGCGCATCAAACATCGTGAGCAATACACCTTCAATACGTAAATTTGAATTTAAATGTTTTTGCACAAGACGAATCGTATTTAATAGTTGACTCAATCCTTCCAATGCGTAATATTCACATTGTACAGGAATTAATACTGTATCAGCTGAAGTTAAAGCGTTAATCGTCAACAATCCGAGGGAAGGTGGGCAGTCGATAATAATAAAATCATACATCTCTTTCACTGGACTTAATGCTTTTTGTAAGCGCACTTCCCTTGAAACGATTGGAACGAGCTCAATCTCAGCTCCTGCTAATTGAATAGTGGCAGGAATGATGTGCAATCGCTCAATATTTGTCGGGCGAATGACTTGACGTACATCCACTTCCTCCACTAATAAGTCGTATGCACATTGTTCAATTTCATGTTTTTCCACACCAATGCCACTTGTCGCATTTCCTTGCGGATCAATATCGACAAGTAACGTTTTCTTCCCCATATGAGCTAAACACGCCGATAAATTTACCGCCGTTGTCGTTTTGCCAACACCGCCTTTTTGATTAGCAATCGCAATAATTTTCCCCACAATGCTCCCCATCCTTTACCTATAATACTTTTATTGTATCATGAATTTTTCAATATTTTCATATACAAAAAGAAAACCTCATCGTCGTTTTTGATGAGGTACTATTTTTGTCTTTTCGGGATGCGGATTGTAATTTGGTAATAGTCTTCAAACTCTTCCTCTTCCGAATCAATAGCAACACCACTATCAGCGACCATCGTTAACGACTGACGAATCGTATTGACAGCGATGCGCATATCTTTACTTAACGATTTTCGCTTCGGTTTCGGACGTTTTTCATTCTCATCTTCTAACATTTTCGCCACTCGATCTTCTGTTTGCTTCACGTTTAATTGCTTTTGGATAATTTCCTCAAGCAATTTTAACTGTTTATTGTAGTCTTTTAGCACAATCAAAGCGCGAGCATGTCGCTCTGTAATTTGACGTTGCAATAATGCATCTTGTACTTCTTGAGGCAGCTTTAATAAGCGAAGTTTGTTGGCAATCGTCGATTGTCCTTTCCCGAGCCGTTGCGCTAACGCTTCTTGCGTTAAATGATGCAATTCTAGCAAGCGAGCGTAAGCCATCGCTTCTTCAATGGGCGTCAATTCTTCCCGCTGTAAGTTTTCAATTAAAGCAACAGAAGCTGTTTCCGTATCGTTTAAATTTTTAATAATGGCAGGGATATCCGTCCAGCCAAGTTTTTGCGCTGCCCGCCATCTTCGTTCCCCGGCAATAATTTCGAACTTCCCATCCTCACATTCTCGAACGACAATTGGCTGAATCATTCCATGTGTTCGAATCGTTTGAGCAAGTTCGTCAATTTTATCTTCAACAAAAATGGTCCGTGGCTGAAAACGGTTTGGAACAATTTGTGAAATAGCTATTCGTTTTATTTCTTCATTTGGTACAACGATTTCTTCTTGCTCTTTCTCACCAAAGCTAAAAAAGCGTGAAAAAGGATGCTTCATTTCCCCCTGACACCACCTTTGAGAACTCAAAACATTCATTCAATTGGAAGTTTGTTTGGTACCCCTGGTTTGCGTGGATATTTCTTCGGTGTTTTTCGTCTCTTTTCAACAAAAACAATCGCTCGTTCACTTTCCTCAATCGGCAATAAAAATTGTTCTACTTTTGTCACTTCACCGCCTAGCACGCGGATCGCTGTATTCCCTTGCTCAAGCTCTTCATGTGCGGATGCTCCTTTCATCGCAATAAACGTTCCGCCTACTTTTACAAGCGGCAAACAAAGTTCACTTAGCACAGACAACCGCGCGACAGCACGAGCCATGACGACATCAAACGACTCACGGACCGTTTTTTGTCCAAACGTTTCAGCACGATCATGATAAAAAGCTACTCCTTCAAGCTGAAGTTGCGCAGCTAAATGATTGAGAAACGTAATTCTTTTTTGCAATGAATCGACAATTGATACATGTAGGTGAGGAAAGCAAATTTTTAACGGTATGCTCGGAAACCCTGCCCCCGCCCCAACATCGCAAATAGATAACGGCCGCGAGAAGTCGTAATAAAAAGCAGGTGTAATGGAATCAAAAAAATGTTTTAAATATACGCCTTCTTTGTCTGTAATAGCCGTCAAATTCATTTTTTCATTCCATTCGACAAGCAGTTGATAATATGTTTCAAACTGAGCGAGTTGTTGAGGAGAAAGCCAAATCCCTTTCTCCTCTAACATTTGTTTAAATGTATTTACATCCATCGTTCATCCCTCTTTATTCATTTGACACGCGTGCGATTTTTCCCTGCTCTAAATAAACTAATAAAATTGAAATATCCGCTGGATTGACTCCTGAAATGCGCGATGCTTGCGCAATAGAAAGCGGGCGAACTTGTTTTAATTTTTGTCGCGCCTCTGTCGCCAACCCTGTAATCGCATCGTAATCAATGTCTTCTGGAATTTTTTTATTCTCCATTTTCTTTAATTTTTCAACTTGTTGTAGCGATTTTTCAATATACCCTTCGTACTTAATTTGAATTTCTACTTGTTCCGCTACTTCAGGATCAATCGGTTGTTCCGCCGGTGCAATCATTTGAATATGCTCATACGTCATTTCTGGACGCTTTAACAAGTCGGCTGCTCGAATGCCGTCTTTTAATTCGCTTCCCCCGACGTTGCGAATCATTTCTTGCACTTGCGGCGTCGGTTTAATAATGTACGATTTTAAACGTTTCTTTTCTGCTTCGATCGCTTCTTTTTTCGCTATAAACTTTTCATATCGCTCTTGTGAAATTAACCCGAGTCTGTAACCAATTTCTGTTAAACGTAAATCTGCATTGTCATGACGCAATAAAAGGCGATATTCCGCACGAGATGTTAACAAGCGGTACGGCTCGTTCGTTCCCTTTGTAACAAGATCGTCAATTAAAACGCCAATATATGCTTCTGAGCGACTTAAAATTAACTCCTCTTTTCCGAGCGCTTTGCATGCCGCATTAATGCCGGCAATAAGCCCTTGACCAGCCGCCTCTTCATATCCTGATGTCCCATTAATTTGCCCTGCTGTATATAACCGTTGAACGACCTTTGTTTCTAACGTTGGCCATAGTTGCGTTGGAACGATGGCATCATATTCAATTGCATAGCCAGCTCGCATGAGTTGCGCTTTTTCTAACCCTGGTATTGTCGCTAACATTTGGCGTTGAATATGCTCTGGCAAGCTTGTAGACAAACCTTGCACATACACTTCTTGCGTATGTCTTCCTTCTGGTTCAAGGAAAATTTGGTGACGTGGCTTGTCATGGAAACGAACGATTTTATCTTCAATCGATGGGCAGTAACGCGGACCTGTCCCTTTAATCATCCCTGAATACATCGGCGACAAATGTAAATTTTCATCGATAATTCGGTGCGTCTCCTCTGTCGTATAAGTGAGCCAACAAGGGAGTTGATCGGTAATATATTGTTTCGTCTCATATGAAAAGGCGCGCGGCACTTCATCGCCTGGCTGAATTTCTGTTTTGCTGTAATCAATCGTATGGCTATTAACCCGCGGTGGTGTCCCTGTTTTAAAGCGAACAAGTTCAAAACCGAGTTCCTCTAAATGTTCTGAAAGCTTAATCGATGGCTGTTGATTGTTTGGCCCACTTGAATATTTAATGTCTCCGATAATAATTTCACCGCGTAAAAACGTTCCTGTCGTAATGACGACAGCCTTGGCATAATAACGGGCACCTGTATGCGTAGTTACTCCTTTACATACACCGTCTTCTACGATTAATTTTTCTACTTTTCCTTGCAATAATGTTAAATTCTCTTGATTTTCGAGCGTTTTTTTCATTTCTTGTTGATATAAAAATTTATCTGCTTGTGCACGTAACGCTCGCACAGCAGGTCCTTTTCCTGTATTCAACATACGCATTTGAATATGCGTTTTGTCGATATTTTTCCCCATTTCCCCGCCTAGCGCATCAATTTCGCGAACGACGATGCCTTTTGCAGGACCGCCGATAGATGGGTTACATGGCATAAAAGCAATCATATCAAGATTCAGTGTGATCACTAACGTACTCGCTCCCATGCGCGCAGCAGCAAGCGCTGCTTCACATCCCGCATGACCGGCACCTACGACGATGACATCATAAGATCCTGCCTCGTAATGCATAAATACCCTCCTTATTTTCCTAAACAAAATTGTGCAAACAATTGATCAATTAAGCTTTCGTGCACCGTATCTCCAATAATTTCACCTAACAATTCCCACGCTCTCGTTAAATCAATTTGCACGATATCAATTGGCATACTTGATTCAATGCCGTCAATCGCTTCTTCAATCGCTTTTTTCGCTTGCATCAATAACGCAATATGGCGCGAGTTTGATACATACGTTAAATCGCGCGCCTCCACATCTCCGCTGAAAAATAATGAGGCAATCGCCTCTTCAAGTTGGTCGATTCCTCTTTCTTCTAACAACGATGTGGTAATGATCGGTGCGCCTTGCGCCAATTGTTGCACTCGCTCCATATCGATTCGTTTCGGCAAATCCGTTTTATTGACAATTATAATCGCGTCCATTCCTTTGACCGCTTCGAACAATCGTTCATCTTCTTCCGTTAACGGTTCGTTGTAGTTGAGGACGAGTAAAATTAAGTCTGCCTCTTTTAACACTTTCCGTGACCGCTCAACGCCAATTCGCTCAACAATATCTTCTGTTTCACGAATACCTGCCGTATCTAATAGACGGAGCGGCACACCTCGAACGTTGACGTACTCCTCAATGACATCTCTCGTTGTACCGGGGATGTCAGTGACAATCGCGCGGTTTTCGTGGGCTAAGCTGTTTAATAGCGATGATTTTCCAACGTTCGGTCGCCCGACAATGACTGTTGCTAATCCGTCTCGTAACACTTTTCCTTGCTGTGCCGTTTGTAACAGTCGCTCAATTTCATTTTTCACTTCTGTTGCCTTTTCAAGCAACAACCGATGCGTCATTTCTTCGACATCATCATATTCAGGGTAATCAATATTTACTTCGACATGCGCTAACGTCTCTAAAATCGTTTGACGTAATCGACGAATGAGTTTCGACAAACGTCCTTCCATCTGGTTCAATGCGACAGCCATCGCCCGATCGGTTTTTGCACGAATTAAATCCATTACCGCTTCTGCTTGTGATAAATCGATACGCCCGTTTAAAAAAGCTCTTTTTGTAAATTCTCCGGGTTGTGCTAGACGAGCTCCATGCGCTAACACGAGCTGAAGCACGCGGTTAACAGAAACAAGCCCCCCATGGCAATTAATTTCAACCACATCTTCACGTGTAAACGTTTTTGGAGCTCTCATTACTGTTACCATCACTTCTTCAACTGTTTCTTTCGTCTCTGGATGCACAATATGACCGTAATGGATCGTATGAGATGGGACGTCTTTTAGCTTCTTCCCCCCAACACCGACAAACAGTTGATCAACAATTTTTATCGCTTCATCCCCACTTAAACGGACGATCGCAATCGCCCCTTCCCCCATCGGAGTTGAAATCGCTGCAATTGTATCAAATTCCACCTTGTTCACCTTCTTTCATAAACAAAAATATCCACAATCTATATCATGTATGTTTTCCTCACAATGATAATCAAATAAATTTTAACTTATCCACATGTGAATAACAACATACACGTCACGTTTCCATTTACAAAAAAAATTCTCTAGGAACGACTTCCCCTAGAGAATGTTTATCGTTTTAGTGAAATAACGACATGACGATGCGGCTCCGCCCCAGCTGAAAACGTTTGTATCCTTTCATCATCGCTTAACGCTGTATGAATGACTTTCCGCTCCCATGCACTCATTGGCTCTAACGAAATATCTTGTCCCGTTTGAATCGCCTTTTTCGCCATATTTTTCGCTAAACGAACGAGCGTCTCTTCTCTTCGTTTCCGATACCCTTCCGCATCAATCACAACATGAAGCGGACGATCGGTGCAACGGTTTAAAACTCCTTGTGCCAATAATTGTAAAGCATTAAGTGTTTGACCGTGTCTTCCAATTACTCGTGCTACATCTTGTCCGGAAAGTGAAACGATGAAACGGTCTTCCTCCACTTGATAAGAAAGAGTGACACGGACATTCATTTGCTCAAGCACATGTTTTAAAAATGATTCCACACAAGAAAACGGATTGCTAATCGTTACTTCAACGACCGCTTCTTTTCCACCGAAAAAGCCGAGAAACGGCCTTTTTTCTTGTTGAACAACAACAATATCGACCGCTTCTTTCGGCACATGTAATTGCGCTAGCGCTTTTTCTACTGCCTCTTCTACCGTTTGGCCACTCACCGTCACTCGTTTCACTTTCCTGTTCCCCCAGCTTGTTTTGTTGCTTTTAAGTCTGGTCCTTTAATGAAATACGTTTGTGCAATCATAAACAAGTTTCCGACAACCCAATAAAGCGAGAGCGCGGCTGGAAAGTTAATCGCAAATACAACGACCATAATTGGCATTAACCAAAGCATCATTGCCATTTGCGGATTTTGTTGTTCCGTGCCCGCCATCATCATCTTTTGTTGAATAAATGTCGTTACCCCTGCCACAAGCGGCAAGATATAGAATGGGTCTTTTTCCCCTAAGTCAAACCATAAAAAGTTATGGCGTGCAATTTCTTCTGTGCGCATAATAGCGTGGTAAAATCCAATTAAAATCGGCATTTGAATGAATAACGGCAAACACCCTGCTAACGGATTCACACCGTGCTTTTGGAAAAGCAACATCGTTTCCTGTTGCAGTTTTTGTTGCGTTTGCGCATCTTTTGAACTATATTTTTCACGAAGTTTTTGCAGTTCTGGTTGTAACGCTTGCATTGCTTTAGAATTTCTCGTTTGTTGGACCATTAGCGGCAAAATAGCTAGACGAATTAAAATCGTCACGACAATAATCCCTAAGCCGTAATTGGAGCCAAATAACTCAGACGTGTATGTAATTAACCAAGATAGTGGATAGACGATGTACTCGTTCCAAAATCCTTTACTTTCTGCGGTAATTGGCTGGTTAATTTCTGAACATCCTGCTAACACAACAGCAAGAAGTAAAAACAACCATGCGACTTGCCTTTTTTTCACTCGTTTTTCCCCCTTACTTTATACGTTCCACGAAATATTTTAACATATCGCTAATGAAAAACGTTTGCCCGTCTCAAAACATGTAATAAACTTTTTTTTACCTCTTCATACTCCATCGTAGCTACTGGCATTCGCGCAATAATGACATAATCTTTTCCCGCTTCGATCCGATCACGTTCTTCGTGAAACACTTGGCGAATATAACGCTTCACCCGATTCCGAACGACTGCTTTTCCAATTTTTTTGCTAACGGATAACCCAATGCGAAAATACGATTGTCCCGGTTGATCTAAAACGTATACGACAAACTGCCGATTTGCTACCGATGCTCCTCGTTGAAATACTTCTTGAAATTCATCATTTTTTTTTATGCGATATTTTTTTTTCATGTGTCTCAATCACACCTCGATCGTAACTCCCGTTAGAAAAAAGACCACTGATCGTTCAGTGGCCTATGCAGATAATACTTTTCTTCCTTTACGACGACGGCGAGCAAGAACTTTTCTTCCGTTCTTTGTGCTCATGCGCGCACGGAAACCGTGTACTTTACTACGCTTCCGCTTATTTGGTTGATACGTTCTTTTCATATATGACACCTCCCTGAGGAATAACTGTTAAAAGACAGTCTTTCTAATTATAGTGAGAAATTTAGAGAAATGTCAACTACTCCAGGAGTATCTTTTTTTGACTATCTTGTGATTATTGTTGTGGATAAATTTTTTTTCCGTTTTTTCGTATCCACAACATTTATCGACAAGTTTTTCACATCTTATAACCTTGTGGATAAAATTTTTTCACATCTTTTTCGTTTTGTGGATAATCTTTTAAACCCATTGCAACATAAGTATTTATCTGCTATTATATTGTTGTTTTTACTCTGGATAATTCTATAAGTTTTTTTCATTATCCACAAAATGTGGATAATGTGTGGACAGTTCCGTTCACATCCTGTGTAAATATTTGTCCACAATCGGTGAAAACTGTCGAAAAAAATTTTTTTTATAGACAAAGTTATACAAATGTTGAACACCCGCGCGGAGAAGGAGGGAGAGCGGCGTGGAAAATATTTCGGACTTATGGAATAAAGCATTAGCCGAGATTGAGAAAAAAATTAGCAAACCGAGCTTTGAAACGTGGTTAAAATCGACATCTGCTCATTCGCTAAAAGGCGACATCCTTATTATTACCGTTCCAAACGAATTTACAAAAGATTGGCTCGAATCGCGCTACACGCGGCTCATTGAGCAAACGCTCTATGACATTACCGGAGAAGAGTTAAAAATTAAATGCACGATCCCTAATCATCAAGCACTAGAGGAATTTGATCTAAAACCATCGAGCAAACCGCGGAAACACGATGACGAACAAACAGAATTTCCACAAAGTATGCTGAATCCAAAGTATACGTTCGATACTTTTGTTATTGGATCAGGCAATCGCTTTGCCCACGCTGCATCTTTAGCAGTAGCGGAAGCACCGGCCAAAGCGTACAACCCCCTTTTCATTTATGGTGGTGTAGGCCTAGGCAAGACGCACCTCATGCACGCAATCGGTCATTACGTTCTTGAACATAATCCGTCAGCGAAAGTCGTTTATTTATCTTCGGAAAAGTTTACAAATGAATTTATTAATGCCATCCGCGATAATCGTCCAGACGATTTTCGCAATAAATATCGTAACGTGGACGTGCTGTTAATAGATGATATTCAATTTCTCGCCGGAAAAGAACAGACACAAGAGGAGTTTTTCCATACGTTTAATACGTTACATGAAGAAAGTAAGCAAATTGTGATCTCGAGTGACCGACCTCCGAAAGAAATTCCGACGTTAGAAGATCGCCTTCGTTCTCGTTTTGAATGGGGATTAATTACGGACATTACTCCTCCTGATTTAGAAACGAGAATCGCCATTTTACGTAAAAAAGCAAAAGCAGAAGGCTTCGACATCCCGAACGAAGTGATGTTGTACATCGCTAATCAAATTGACTCGAACATTCGTGAATTAGAAGGGGCTCTCATTCGCGTCGTTGCTTACTCCTCTTTAATTAACAAAGAAATTAACGCAGATTTAGCAGCAGAAGCATTAAAAGATATTATTCCAAGCTCCAAACCAAAAGTCATTACAATCCAAGACATTCAACGCGTTGTTGGGGAGCATTTTAACTTGAAACTCGAAGATTTTAAGGCAAAAAAACGGACAAAATCGGTTGCATTTCCGCGCCAAATTGCGATGTATCTTTCGCGCGAGCTGACGGACTGCTCACTTCCGAAAATTGGCGAGGAATTTGGAGGACGTGATCATACGACTGTCATCCATGCTCACGAGAAAATTTCAGCGCTTATCCAAACAGATGTGCAATTACAAAAACAGCTAAAAGAAATTATGGAGAAACTGAAATAATGTGAATAACTGCTTTATGTTTGTGCACAGTCTGTCCACATGTGGATAGTCTGTGCTTCCTTTGTTTTATTCACTTATCCACATAATCACAGCGCCTAGTACTATGATTAATAGTTTTTTAAAAAAATATAATAAATAAATTAGGGAGGTTTTCTTTGTGAAAGTTATTATTGATCGCGATCATTTAGTAAGAAGTGTGCAAGATGTGATGAAAGCTGTATCATCTCGAACAACTATTCCGATTTTAACTGGAATTAAAATCGTTGCCTCAAAACAAGGCGTTACTTTAACAGGAAGTGATTCAGATATTTCGATCGAATCATTCATTCCAGCTGAAGAAGAAGATCGGGTCATTGTTGACGTCATAAAACAAGGTAGCGTTGTCTTACAAGCACGATTTTTTAGTGAGATTGTTCGTAAGTTACCGAAAGAAACGATAGAAATCGAAGTAAAAGATCAATTCATCACAACGATCCGCTCCGGAAAAACCGAATTTCATTTGAATGGATTAGATCCAGAAGAATATCCGCGCCTACCACAAATTCAAGAGGAAAACATGTTTAAAGTGCCAGCTGATTTACTAAAACATGTCATTCGCCAAACGGTATTTGCGGTGTCCACCTCAGAAACACGCCCGATCTTAACAGGTGTAAACTGGCGCATTGAAAATAATGAACTGACGTGTACTGCAACAGATAGCCATCGACTAGCGATGCGCAAAGCAAAAGTAGAAACGGAATCCGAAGCGTATTACAACATTGTCATTCCGGGCAAAAGCTTAAACGAATTAAATAAAATTCTTGAAGAATCAAATGAGCCTGTTCACATTGTCGTAACGGAAAACCAAGTACTATTCAAAACAAAACATTTATTGTTTTTCTCACGGTTATTAGACGGAAACTATCCAGATACATCCCGGCTCATCCCGACAGAAAGCCAAACAGATATGATTGTCAAAACAAAAGAGTTTTTACAAGCGATCGATCGTGCATCGTTGCTAGCGCGTGAAGGAAGAAATAACGTCGTTCGTTTATCGACATTGTCTGACAAAGTCGTTGAAATTTCATCGAACTCACCTGAAATCGGAAAAGTTGTCGAAGAAGTACAATGTGAACAGGTAGAAGGTGAAGAATTAAAAATTTCTTTCAGCGCAAAATATATGATGGACGCATTAAAAGCGTTAGAAGGGGCAGAAATTAAAATTAGCTTTACTGGTGCCATGCGGCCGTTTGTCATTCGACCGCTTCATGACGATTCTATGCTTCAGTTAATTTTGCCTGTACGAACATACTAAAAAGCTGCTAGAAGATCTAGCAGCTTTCCTTTTCTTCCCCCTTCTTTTTTAGTACAATGAAAGAATGGACACTTTTATAGAAAGTGAGCGGATAATGGATGAAAGAAATAAAAATTTCAACCGAAACAATTACACTTGGACAATTTTTAAAACTAGCAAACGTCATTTCAACAGGTGGAATGGCGAAATGGTTTTTACAAACAAACGATGTGTTCGTTAATGACGAAAGGGAACAACGCCGCGGTCGCAAGTTGAAAGTAGGAGATGTTGTTCATATTCAAACAATCGGTACATTTACGATTCGTTCGTAAAGGTGGGAGCACCTTTGTTTTTAGAACAATTAACTTTAAAAAATTATCGGAATTATGAGCAAGGTTGTTGGCAATTTCGAAATAAAGTAAACGTCATTTTAGGAGAAAATGCTCAAGGTAAGACGAATATTATGGAATCCATTTACGTCTTATCGATGGCCAAATCACACCGAACAACAAACGATAAAGATTTCATTCGTTGGGAAGAAGATTATGCTAAAATAGAAGGTAAAGTAGAAAAGAAAAACGGTCCAATTTTTTTGCAGTTGACTGTGTCGAAGAAAGGAAAAAAAGCGAAATTAAACTATATTGAACAGGCAAAATTAAGCAGCTACGTTGGCCATATGAACGTTGTTATGTTCGCCCCTGAAGATTTAAACCTAGTCAAAGGGAGCCCACAAATTCGAAGACGGTTTATCGATATGGAAATTGGTCAAGTATCACCTGTTTATATGCACGAGCTCGGACAATATCAAAAAGTGTTGCAACAAAGAAATCAATATTTGAAACTGCTTCAGGCGAAAAAACAGACGGATGACACGTTTCTCGATGTGCTTACGGAGCAGCTTGTAGAGTTCGCTGCAAAAATCACTCTAAAAAGATATGAATTTATTGAATTGTTACAAACGTGGGCCAAACCAATCCATGCTGAAATTAGCCGGGGCAATGAAAAACTAGGTATTCACTATTGTCCTTCAGTTGATGTATTAGACGAACAACAATGGTCGAGAATAGTAGAAGTGTATAACGACAAGTTCGCAAAAATAAAGACAAAAGAAATCGAACGAGGTACAACGCTCATTGGGCCACATCGAGATGATTTATCTTTTACGATTAACGGCAAAGATGTACAAACGTTCGGTTCACAAGGTCAACAACGAACGACAGCTCTTTCATTGAAACTAGCTGAAATCGATTTAATTTTTTCAGAAATTGGCGAGTACCCTATTCTGTTACTTGATGATGTACTATCAGAGCTTGATGATTTTCGCCAAACGCATTTATTAGATGCTATCCAAGGTAAAGTACAAACATTTGTAACAACAACGAGCATAGATGGAATTGAGCATCGCGTCATTCGTGAGGCAGATGTGTATGAAGTTGTCTCTGGACAAATGATGAGACGATAGTTTTTCTATAAACCTCGAACGTATTGTTCGAAAAGGAAAGCGTAGGTGATCAATAATGACGATGGAACAAAGAGAACAAGTCGTTTATGATGAAAGTCAAATTCAAGTTCTCGAAGGGTTAGAAGCGGTACGGAAAAGACCAGGGATGTATATCGGGTCAACTGGTCCAAAAGGATTACACCATCTCGTATGGGAAATTGTCGATAACAGCATTGATGAAGCGTTAGCTGGATTTTGTACGGAAATTAACGTCATTGTTGAAGAAGATAACAGCATTACAGTAATCGATAACGGCCGTGGGATTCCTGTTGGCATTCATGAAAAAATGGGAAGACCAGCTGTTGAAGTAATTATGACTGTGTTACACGCCGGTGGAAAATTCGGTGGCGGTGGATATAAAGTGTCTGGCGGTTTACACGGAGTTGGGGCATCTGTTGTCAATGCGCTGTCAGAAGAGTTAGAAGTGTATGTGCATCGTGATGGAAAAATTCACTATCAAAAATATACGCGAGGCGTACCTTGTTCTGATTTGCAAGTTGTAGGTGAGACAGATCGGACAGGGACAACTATTCATTTTAAACCAGACCCAGAAATTTTTACAGAAACGACCGAGTATGATTATGATACGCTCGCACATCGCTTACGAGAGCTTGCTTTTTTAAATAAGGGGATTCGCATTACGCTAGAAGATCGACGTGGCGAAAAGCGACGCAACGAATATTATTACGAAGGTGGAATTTCTTCATACGTCAAACATTTAAATCGGACGAAAGAAACACTGCACGATGAACCGATTTACATTGAGGGAGAAAAAGACGGCATCCAAGTTGAAATCGCCTTGCAATATAACGATGGCTATACGAGTAATATATACTCATTTGCTAATAACATTCACACGCACGAAGGCGGTACGCATGAGTTAGGTTTTAAAACGGCGTTGACGCGAATCATTAATGATTACGGTCGAAAAAACAATATGTTTAAAGAACAAGATGCTAATTTGACGGGTGAAGATGTGCGTGAAGGATTAACAGCAATCATTTCCGTGAAACATCCGTCTCCACAGTTTGAGGGACAAACGAAGACAAAACTCGGAAATAGCGATGCTCGCACCGCGACAGAGTCCATTTTTGCGGAGCAATTTGAAAAGTTTTTACTTGAAAATCCAACGGTCGCGAAAAAAATTGTTGAAAAAGGAATTTTAGCTTCACGAGCACGTCTAGCAGCTAAACGGGCGCGAGAATTAACAAGAAGAAAAAATGCCCTTGAAGTATCAAGTTTGCCTGGGAAATTAGCGGATTGTTCTTCGAAGGATCCATCGATATGTGAACTGTATGTCGTTGAGGGAGACTCAGCGGGTGGTTCTGCAAAACAAGGACGTGATCGTCATTTTCAAGCGATTTTACCGTTGCGTGGAAAAATTATTAACGTGGAAAAATCAAGATTAGATAAAATTTTATCAAACAATGAAGTGCGTGCAATTATTACAGCTCTTGGTACGGGAATTGGAGAAGAGTTTGATATTACAAAAGCTCGTTACCATAAAATCATTATTATGACGGACGCGGATGTCGACGGGGCGCATATTCGTACACTGTTGTTGACATTTTTCTACCGCTATATGCGCGAGGTCATTGAACAAGGTTATGTTTATATCGCTCAGCCACCTTTATATAAAATTCAGCAAGGGAAACGAATTGAGTATGCATATAGTGATCGACAACTTGAGGAAATATTAGCTCGGTTACCAGAACAACCAAAACCGATTATTCAACGTTACAAAGGTCTTGGAGAAATGAATCCAGAACAACTTTGGGAAACGACGATGAATCCAGAAACGAGAACGTTGCTAAAAGTAAGTTTGCAAGATGCGATGGAAGCAGACGAAACGTTCGAAATTTTAATGGGGGATAAAGTAGAACCGCGTAGACAGTTTATCGAAGAAAACGCGAAGTATGTAAAAAATCTTGATATTTAAGTATGTCGGAGAGTGTTTGTTCACCCTCCCCTCGTTTTATTATTTTGTTAAGTAAGGGAGGTTCGTCTATATGTCTGAACGTGTAAAAGAAATAAGTATTAGTCAAGAAATGCGTGCATCGTTTCTCGACTATGCTATGAGCGTCATTGTATCGCGTGCACTTCCTGATGTGCGTGACGGACTAAAACCGGTACATCGCCGAATTTTATATGCGATGCACGATTTAGGGATGACAGCGGACAAGCCTTACAAAAAGTCCGCACGTATTGTCGGTGAAGTGATCGGGAAGTACCATCCACATGGCGATGCAGCGGTGTACGATACGATGGTGCGGATGGCACAAGATTTTAACTATCGATATATGCTCGTTGATGGTCACGGAAACTTTGGATCAATTGATGGAGATGCCGCAGCAGCTATGCGTTATACAGAAGCAAGAATGTCGAAAATTTCGATGGAGTTGTTGCGGGATATTAACAAAGATACGATTGATTACCAAGATAACTACGATGGCTCAGAACGTGAGCCCATTGTGTTGCCGGCTCGTTTTCCAAATTTACTCGTAAATGGGTCTTCAGGTATTGCGGTCGGGATGGCGACAAACATTCCGCCGCATCAACTTGGGGAAGTCATTGACGCTTTATTAGAACTAATGAAAGATCCAGATATGACGATTGCTGAACTAATGGAGTATTTGCCTGGTCCAGACTTTCCGACAGGCGCGCAAATTATCGGAAGAGGCGGTATACGAAAAGCGTATGAAACAGGACGAGGTTCGATTACATTGCGCGCCAAAGCAGAGATTGAACAAAAAGAAAACGGAAAAGAAACAATTATCGTCCGAGAATTGCCTTATCAAGTAAATAAAGCAAAGTTGATTGAAAAAATTGCTGAGCTTGTACGTGAAAAGAAAATTGACGGCATTACGGATTTGCGTGATGAATCTGACCGGAGCGGCATGCGCATCGTTATTGAAGTAAGAAGAGATGTAAGTGCCCATGTGGTGCTCAACAATTTATACAAACAAACAGCATTACAAACAAGCTTTGGTATTAATATGCTTGCCCTTGTTGACGGTCAACCAAAAGTGTTGAACTTAAAACAATGTTTACAGCATTATTTAGATCATCAAAAGATTGTTATTCGTCGTCGTACGCAGTTTGAATTGAACAAAGCGGAAGCTCGCGCCCATATTTTAGAAGGGTTACGTATTGCCCTTGATCATTTAGACGAAGTGATTGAGCTTATTCGTCAATCTGCGACTGTAGACGTAGCAAAAGAAGGATTAATGACAAAGTTCCAGTTAAGTGAAAAACAAGCGCAAGCGATTTTAGATATGCGTCTGCAACGTTTAACAGGATTAGAACGTGAAAAAATCGAACAAGAATATGCGGAGCTAGTGAAGCTCATTGCGCATTTAAAAGCTATTTTAGCTGATGAACAAAAAGTTTTACAAATTATTCGTGACGAATTACTTGAAATTAAAGAGAAGTTCAATGATGATCGCCGTACAGAAATTGTAAATGGCGGGTTAGAAACAATTGATGATGAAGATTTAATTACTCGCGAAAATATCGTTGTTACATTAACGCATAGAGGGTATATTAAACGTCTCCCTGTTTCAACATACCGAAGCCAGCGCCGAGGTGGACGAGGTATTCAAGGAATGAATACGAATGAGGACGATTTTGTTGAACATTTAGTCATTACATCTACACATGACATTGTTTTATTTTTTACAAACAAAGGAAAAGTGTATAAAGCAAAAGGATATGAAATCCCAGAGTTTAGCCGAACAGCAAAAGGAATTCCGATTGTTAACTTATTAAACATTGAAAAAGATGAAGTGATTAATACAGTTATTGCCATAGATCAATTTCGTGAAGATGCGTTTTTATTTTTCACAACAAAGCAAGGTATTGCAAAACGATCGCCGCTATCGTCATTTGCTAACATTCGCAACCACGGTTTAATTGCTATTCATTTGCATGAAGGGGATGAATTAATATCCGTAAAACTGACAGACGGTCATAAACATATCATTGTAGGGACGAAAAACGGGATGTTAATTCGTTTCCCTGAGAAAGATGTTCGTTCGATGGGACGCACAGCTGCAGGTGTGAAAGCAATTACGTTATGTCCGGGTGACGAAGTAGTCGGTATGGAGAGTTTGAATGGAAACGAAGAAATTTTAATTGTGACGAAAAATGGATACGGAAAACGGACACCAGCCTCAGAATATCGTATTCAAAGCCGTGGAGGAAAAGGGATTAAAACGTGTAACATTACTGAAAAAAATGGGGATGTTGTCGCAGTAAAAACGGTTACTGGTGAAGAAGATTTAATGTTAATGACTGCAGGTGGTGTAATGATTCGTATGGCGGTAAGTGATATTTCTGTCATGGGACGAAACACCCAAGGAGTCAAGTTAATGCGTCTTGATGGAGAAAACGAGCAAGAGTATGTTGCGACAGTAGCTAAAGTGCCGAAAGAAGAAGAAAAAGAACAAGAACAATTGCAAGAAGAGTAGAGGGGAATTCCCCCTCTATGTTCTTACAAAGGCGGGGGAGAAAGACGTGTTGTTAGTAAAAACAGCTCAATTGCAAGAAGGCTGCATCTTAGCCGAAGATGTTATCGGGAAATCGAATCGTGTCATTGTTCCGAAAAACACGGTGTTAACTCCGAAACTTTTAACTGTATTACAAAAGTTTCTCGTTTCTCAAGTACGTGTACAGTCAGTTCTTGTCGATGGGAGTACATTTCGACCAAGTGAAATTATTCAAGAAGATGCGCCAAAGCCAAAAGCAGTCGATAACAAAGATATATTGACACTATATTTAGAAGCTGTGCAGCAGTATAAACAAATGTTTCAAGGTTGGCAGTCTGGGTTACCGATTGACATCGGCAAAGTCCGTCACATGTTTATTCCTTTACTTGAAAAAGTATTGGAATCGGAAAAAGAATTGCTCTTTTTTCATCACTACTCTACAAAATCAGAGTATTTATTCCATCATGCAGTAACGGTCGGCCTTCTCTCAGGCGTATTGGCGAAAAAATTGCAATATACAAAAGGAGACTATTATCAAGTCGCAATTGCTGGATTATTAAGCGATTGCGGTATGGCTAAAGTTGATCCGAAAATACTTTACAAAAGCACAGCACTTACGCCAATGGAATATAAAGATATGCGCCAACATACCGTTTACGGATATAAAATGGTTCAAAAAATTACAGCGCTTCAAGAAGGGGTGAAGCTCGCTGTTTTGCAACATCATGAACGGAATGACGGCAGCGGGTATTTACTTGGCGTTCAAGAAGAAAAAATTCACCCGTATAGTAAAATTGTTGCTGTTGCTGATGTTTACCATGCGATGATTTCTGAGCGGCCTTATCGTAATAAACAATCCCCTTTTAAAGTGTTTGAACAAATCCATAAAGATTGTTTTGGGAAATTTGATCTTTCTGTTGTTCGAGCGTTAGCTTCTCTTTTAATGACTCTTTCGATCGGGGCAAGAGTGAAATTATCAAATGAACAAATCGGGGAAATTATCTTTTTTGAACAAGATTCACCAAATCAGCCAATGATTAAGATGATTGAAACAAACAAAATTATTTCACTGAAAGATGAAAAAGATTTGTTCATTGAAGAGATTATAAAATGACAATGGTTATTGCCGTTGTCATTTTATTTTTTATAAAAAATAGCGTAAAAAGTGTTGACAATAAAAAAAGCATCTTGTATGATATATCTTGTGCTTGATGTTCTTTGAAAACTGAACAAAACAGCAGCGTAAAAGCTAAGGATAACTTTTCTATGGAGAGTTTGATCCTGGCTCAGGACGAACGCTGGCGGCGTGCCTAATACATGCAAGTCGAGCGGACGATTCAAAAGCTTGCTTTTGGATCGTTAGCGGCGGACGGGTGAGTAACACGTGGGCAACCTGCCCTGTAGACGGGGATAACACCGAGAAATCGGTGCTAATACCGGATAATACGAAAGGCCGCATGGTCTTTCGTTGAAAGGCGGCGCAAGCTGTCGCTACAGGATGGGCCCGCGGCGCATTAGCTAGTTGGTGAGGTAACGGCTCACCAAGGCGACGATGCGTAGCCGACCTGAGAGGGTGATCGGCCACACTGGGACTGAGACACGGCCCAGACTCCTACGGGAGG
>OFGS01000109.1_pt1 | contig 23691 bp, 24 predicted proteins | sample 1521851 | NCBI WGS metagenome assembly OFGS01 (sample SAMEA3142070, study PRJEB24117) | hot springs metagenome
TCGGCAAAGTGAAATACGGAAAAGGGCAAATTGAAAAACTATTTGCCGCAACGAAAACGATTCGCAATGTCGGATTAGCGCTTATTATCGGGTTGTTATTTACAGCGATGTTTCTCATCTCGAACACAATTAAAATTACGATTTTTGCCCGCCGTCGCGAAATCGAGATTATGAGATTAGTAGGTGCGACAAATGGGTTTATTCGCTGGCCGTTTTTCCTTGAAGGACTATGGCTTGGCATTTTCGGTTCAGTCATTCCGATCATTATCGTTCTTTCCGCTTACTCGTACGTATTTGATTTATTGTATCCAAAGTTGAAAGATACATTTTTTCAACTTCTCCCATTTTATCCGTTTGCATGGCAGTTGGCAGCTGTGCTCGTTTTATTAGGAGCGTGCATCGGCATGTGGGGAAGCATGATGTCAGTGAGACGATTTTTAAAAGTATAGAAAGAGAGAGGGATTTACGGTGCGAAACAGATGGGGAACGATCGTTGCAGCCGTCATGCTGTTTACAAGTGTCGCGACGCCTGCATATGCGGTAACAAAGCGCGACATTCAACAAAAGAAGCAAGAAATTAAAAGTGTGCAACAAAAACAATCATCGCTTGAAAGTAAATTAGAGCAGTCGCAACAAGAAATTGAACGATTAAAAGCAGAACAAGAAAAAGTGAATGCGGAAATCAAAAAGCTCGATTTGGCGGTAGAAGAAACGAGCGCCAACATTCGGGCGAAACAACAAAGCATAGAGGAAACGAAGCAACAAATCGTTGCGCTGAAAAAAGAAATTGAAGAAGTCGCTGCTCGCATTGAACAGCGTAACGAATTGCTGAAAGAGCGCGCGCGTTCATTGCAAGAAAACGGCGGTGTCGTGAGCTATTTAGACGTCTTGCTTGGAGCGAAAAGTTTTAGCGACTTTATCGACCGCATGAGCGCAGTTGCGACTATTTTTGAAGCAGATCGTCAAATCATTAAAGAGCAAGAAGCAGATAAGGCGTTAAAAGAAGCGAAGGAACAACAATTAAACGATCAGTTAGTCAGCTTGCAAAAGCAGCTAACTGAGCTTCAACAATTAAAACAGACGTTAAACAAGCAAATCGCAGCAAAAGAAAAATTAATGGCGCAGTTAAAGGAAGAACAAAAGCATGAAGAAGAAAAACAACTCGCTTTAGAAGAAGAAAAAGAGTTGCTTGAAAAACAAGAAGCGGCGATGAAAAACCAATTGCAAGAAATGATTCGCCGTCAAAAAGAGCAAGAAGAAGCACGAAAAAGAGCATTAGCGAGCCGCGGTTCATCTGAAGGCGATGGGGGAAGTTTGCCTCCTGTAACAGACGGGGCGTTTATGCGTCCAGCAAACGGTCCAATTACATCGACATTTGGACCTCGTTGGGGTGAATTCCATTACGGCATTGACATTGGCAAACGCGGTGCGAGCGTTCCTGTCGTTGCGGCAGCTGACGGTTACGTGTATCGCTCATACTATTCATCAAGCTATGGAAACGTTATTTTTATCATGCATTACATTGATGGACAAGTATATACGACAGTATATGCTCATTTAGAATCACGTCTTGTTGGAGAAGGACAAAACGTCAGCAAAGGGCAAATGATCGGCTATATGGGGAACACAGGTCGTTCGTTCGGTGCGCACTTGCATTTTGAGTTGCATCGCGGTCCTTGGAATGCATCGAAATCAAATGCAGTAGACCCTCTAAAATATGTTCCATTCTAAAGCACAGCTTGTTTGCTGTGCTTTTACGTATTGGTTGAGAAAATGACACGATCGGTGTAAAATAAATACATCTTTATCATAGTTATGAACCGTACAAGCTATTCATATAATGAAAACAAACAGGCATCGCACACGGTGTGATGCCTTTCATGTATCGAAGGGTGAGGAGGCAAACGATGAACAAAAAAACAATCGCGGCACTAATGGCTTTATCGATGTTGTTCGGTTCAGGTGTGACGTATGTCGGCATGCAGTCGCTTTCTTCCGATACGTCAACGATGACGATCGATATTCCAACGACAACGGAGAAAACGACGGACGAACAGCTTCAAAAAATTGAACAAGCATACAGCATGATTAAACAAAAATACGTTCATGATGTCGATGACAAACAGCTCATTGACGGAGCGATTCAAGGAATGATTGCGACGTTAAAAGATCCGTATTCCGTTTATATGGATAAAGAAACAGCGGAACGATTTAACGAGTCGCTCGACTCTTCTTTTGAAGGAATCGGAGCGGAAGTAAGCATGGTTGACGGCAAAGTGACGATCGTTGCGCCGTTTAAAGGATCGCCTGCAGAAAAAGCCGGGCTTCGTCCGAACGATCAAATTATTAAAGTGAATGGCGAAAGTTTAGAAGGGCTTGATTTATATGAAGCGGTATTAAAAATTCGCGGGAAAAAAGGAACGGTCGCTCGCTTAGAAGTCGTTCGACCGGGAGTAAGCGGCGTATTAACGATTGAAGTCGTGCGCGATGAAATTCCGATTGAGACGGTATATGCATCCATCAAACAAGCAAACGGCAAGCAAATCGGCTATATTGAAATTACATCGTTTGCGGAAAAAACGGCGGAAGATTTTAAAAAGAAGTTAGCGGAATTTGAGGAAAAAGGCATCGCGGGGTTGATTATCGATGTACGTGGCAATCCGGGCGGCTACTTGCAAAGTGTGGAAGACATTTTAAAAGAGCTTGTGACAAAAGAAAAACCGTATGTACAAATTGAAGAGCGCGACGGCGATAAACAACAGTTTTTCTCAAATATGACAAAGAAAAAACCATATCCTATTGTCGTGTTGATCGATAATGGAAGTGCATCGGCATCGGAAATTTTAGCGGCGGCGTTAAAAGAAGCGGGCGGTTATATGCTCGTTGGTGAAAAGACGTTTGGAAAAGGAACAGTTCAACAAGCGTTGCCGATGAATGACGGAAGCCATATAAAATTAACGTTATACAAATGGTTGACGCCAAATGGAAACTGGATTCATGAAAAGGGAATTCAACCGGATGTTCAAGTGAAACAGCCTGACTTTTTCTATGCGCATCCGCTTCAAATTGACAAACCTTTAGCATATGACATGAATAGCGAACAAGTGAAAAGCGCGCAACAAATGTTAAAAGGTCTCGGTTTTGATCCAGGACGTGAAGACGGCTACTTTAGCAAACAAACAGAACAGGCCGTTCAAGCGTTCCAAAAAGCAAATGGCTTACAAGCGACAGGAAAAATTGATAAGCAAACAGCGAATATGTTGCAAACAAAAGTGATGGAAGCGGTTCGCGACGAACGATACGACGAACAATTGAAAAAAGCGTTACAACTCATTGGAAAATAAACAAAATCCCCCTCGCCTTTATAGGCAGGGGGATATTTTATAAAAAGAAGCTGATGATGCCGCGTCGTTTTTGTTTTGTTGATTGTTCGATGATCGGTTCGGCTTGTTTTTGCCGTTCAAGCTCAGCAATGCGCTGTTCGAGCTGTTGGATATGTTGGAGCATTTCTTCCATTTCCCGTCGATGTTGCAGCAACTGAAAAGAAACGACGTCATCTGCTTTTTGTTCTATTTTTCGTTCGAGTTCATCGAGACGTTGTTCTACTTCTTCCCATTCCGCGTGTTCTTTTTCTTCTTCATCCACGCCGAGAAATTTATATTTTTCTAACTGTTCGATCGCTTCGTTCGTAAATACGTAATGTCCTGCTTCATTTTTTGTGCACGGAATGTTATATTTTTTCACCCATCGTTGTACAGTTTTCGTCGATACGCCAAGCCGCTTTGCCACTGCGCTTGTTTTTAACTCCATCGTTCCACGCTCCTTCCGATCATATATGAACAAACAGTTAGACACTTTTTATGAAAATCCTTGTTTGTTGACAAAACTAGTGTTCATTCGGCAAAGAAAGTGAATTTTCGTCAACCATAAACGTTTGAAATTTGTTACAATACAAAATAGACGATCGGAAAAAATGGAGATGATGGAAATGGAATGGGGAATCGCATGGTTGAAAGCATTCGGAACGTTTTGGCTACAACCGTTATTATATTATGCGGTCATATTGGCATTGTTTATCGGCTGGCGTCGCGTACAACGAGAACGGCGGGATTTTCATACGCGCGTGTACCGATCATCGCGTGAGTGGCGTGCACTTATTCGCTCGCGCAGCTGGTTTGCGCTCATTTTTTCGCTTGTGACGGTTGGGATTGGGGTCGTTCTTCCGAATGATACGCTCGTTTTTTGGACAATCGTCACGATCGTATGCAGTTTGTTTATGCAGCTTCGGTTATTATCGGCTGCGTATGTCGGGAGTATCGTCATATTTACCGTTAGTTTTTTTGCGCAAACAGAGTGGACGCAGCCGTTTTTTACGCGTTTTTTCCCACATATGACAGAAACGAATGTGACAGCTGTCGCGTTTCTCATCGGGTTGCTTTTGTTTATCGAAATGTGGCTCGTTGATCGGGAAGGAGCAGAGCTAAGTTCTCCTCGTCTTGTGACGAGTAAGCGAGGGCTTGTGATCGGGGAGCAGTTCGTTCAGCGGCTCTGGCTTGTTCCGTTGTTCATCCCTGTGCCGGGGGATGGCGTGCAATCGTTTGCGGCGTGGTGGCCAATCATTTCTGATGGCGATACGTATTCGTTCGTGCTCGTTCCGTTTTTGCTTGGTTTTTCACAACGCGTGCAAACGGAGCTACCTGTGCATTTAGCGAAATGGACGGCCAAGCGCATCGGTTTGTTAGCGTGTGTCGTCAGTTTATTGGCGATTGCTAGCTATTGGATAAAGCCGCTCGCGATCGTCGCTGCTGTAGTGGCTATTTTATGGAGAGAATGGATTGCTTTATCAGCGAAGTTATATGAACAAAAATGTCCGCCATATTTTACGAAGCGGGCAACGGGGCTTGTCATTTTAGGGGTATTGCCGAACACGCCAGCGGATAAAATGGCGCTTTCCGTTGGAGAAGTCATCGTGAAGGTGAATGGCGCACCAGTGGCGACGGAAGATGAATTTTACGCGGCGTTGCAACAAAATCGAGCGTTTTGTAAGCTAGAAGTACTAAACGAGAACGGGGAAGTTCGTTTTGCGCAAACCGCTTTATTTGAAGGGGAGCATCACGAACTCGGACTGTTATTCGTAAGAGATGAGGGGTAAACATGTGGTTTGTGTTAGCATTAATTGTGCCGGCGTTGTTAGTCATTTTTTTTACGCGGGTTACGTATAACCATTATGTCGGGACATTGCTGACTGTCGCTTTGTTAGTGGCGTCATACGTGAAAGGATATACGGATCAGTTGTATGAAATTGTTGCAGATTTGGCGTCGCTTATTGTTGGATTTTTATATGCAAAACAAATGGTCGAGAAACAAAAACGTTCGTAAACCTGTCCAAATGGGCAGGTTTTTTCATAGAATATTTGTTCGTATTTTTCGCTTTTCGTTCCGTTTATATGGTACAATACGAAGTAGAAATGAAGTGGAGGGACGAATGTGAGCGCATTTCAATTAGTATCCGCTTATGAGCCGCGCGGCGATCAGCCGAAAGCGATTGCGAAGCTTGTCGAAGGGATTCAGCAAGGGAAAAAGCATCAAACGTTGCTTGGGGCAACAGGAACAGGAAAAACATTTACGATTTCAAACGTCATTCAACAAGTAAATAAACCGACGTTAGTCATCGCTCATAATAAAACGTTAGCGGGTCAGTTATATAGCGAGTTTAAACAATTTTTCCCGAACAACGCTGTTGAATATTTTGTTAGCTATTACGATTATTATCAGCCGGAAGCGTACGTGCCGCAAACGGATACGTACATTGAAAAAGATGCGAGCATTAACGATGAAATTGATAAATTGCGCCATTCCGCGACGTCTGCGTTATTTGAACGGCGCGACGTCATTATTATCGCAAGCGTTTCATGCATTTACGGCTTAGGTTCACCGGAAGAATATCGCGAACTGGTCGTTTCGCTTCGCGTCGGTATGGAAATCGAGCGCGATCATTTGCTTCGTCGCCTTGTCGACATTCAATACGAACGAAACGATATTGATTTTCGCCGTGGGACGTTTCGGGTGCGCGGAGATGTCGTTGAAATTTTCCCAGCTTCGCGCGATGAGCATTGTATTCGTATTGAATTTTTCGGTGATGAAATTGAGCGTATTCGCGAAGTAGATGCGTTGACGGGACATGTGATGGCGGAACGAGAACATGTGGCGATTTTTCCAGCCTCTCACTTCGTCACGCGCGAAGAAAAAATGAAACTGGCGATTGAAAATATTGAAAAAGAACTTGAAGAGCGGCTTTGTGAGCTGCGCGAGCAAGGAAAATTGCTTGAAGCGCAACGGTTAGAACAGCGGACGCGCTACGATATTGAAATGATGAAAGAAATGGGCTTTTGTTCAGGTATCGAAAACTATTCGCGCCATTTAACGTTGCGACCGCCTGGTTCGACGCCTTATACATTATTAGATTATTTTCCTGACGACTTTTTAATTGTCATTGATGAATCGCATGTGACATTGCCGCAAATTCGTGGCATGTATAACGGCGATAAAGCGAGAAAAGAAGTGCTTGTCGAACATGGCTTCCGCTTGCCGTCAGCGTTAGATAACCGTCCGCTCACGTTTGAAGAATTTGAGCAAAAAGTAAATCAAGTCATTTACGTTTCTGCCACACCGGGTCCGTACGAGTTGGAACATTGTCCAGAAGTTGTCGAGCAAATTATTCGTCCGACCGGATTGCTAGACCCGACCATTGACGTGCGACCAATCGCAGGACAAATTGACGATTTAGTCGATGAAATTCAAAAGCGAATCGCTTGCAATGAGCGAACGCTTGTGACGACGTTGACGAAAAAAATGGCAGAAGACTTAACCGATTATTTAAAAGATATCGGCATTCAAGTCGCTTATTTGCATTCGGAAATTAAAACGCTTGAGCGCATTGAAATTATTCGCGATTTACGATTAGGTAAATATGATGTGCTCGTCGGCATTAACTTATTGCGAGAAGGGCTTGATATTCCTGAAGTGTCGCTTGTCGCGATTTTAGATGCGGATAAAGAAGGATTTTTACGTTCTGAGCGTTCGTTAATTCAAACGATTGGACGGGCAGCGCGCAATGCAAACGGTCATGTCATCATGTATGCCGATACGATCACAAAATCGATGGAAATCGCGATAAACGAAACGAAGCGGCGTCGCGCCATTCAAGAAGCGTACAATCGCAAGCATGGCATCGTGCCAAAAACGATTCAAAAAGACATTCCAGATGTCATTCGTGCGACGTTTGCTGCGGAAGAAAAAGAAACGTATGAAACAAAAGACGTTCGCCATTTATCGAAAGAAGAACGTATTGCGCTCATCGCCAAACTGGAACAAGAAATGAAAGAGGCAGCGAAAGCTCTTCATTTTGAACGGGCTGCTGAGCTGCGCGATCTCATTTTAGAATTGAAAGCTGGGGTGTAACGAATGGATCATATTGTCGTCAAAGGAGCGCGTGCGCACAATTTAAAAAATATTGATGTCGTCATTCCGCGCAACAAACTTGTTGTTTTGACGGGGTTATCTGGCTCTGGAAAATCATCGCTTGCGTTTGACACCATTTATGCGGAAGGACAACGGCGCTATGTCGAGTCGTTATCGGCGTACGCCCGCCAATTTTTAGGGCAAATGGACAAACCGGACGTCGATTCGATTGAAGGGCTGTCGCCTGCCATTTCCATTGACCAAAAAACGACGAGCCGCAATCCGCGTTCAACGGTCGGAACGGTGACGGAAATTTACGATTATTTACGTTTACTGTTTGCGCGCATCGGTCGCCCTGTTTGTCCAACGCATGGCATTGAAATTACGTCGCAAACGATTGAACAAATGGTTGACCGCCTTATGCAATATCCAGAGCGGACGAAGATGCAAATATTAGCGCCTATCGTTTCCGGACGAAAAGGGACGCATGTGAAAACGTTAGAAGAAATAAAAAAACAAGGGTATGTGCGCGTTCGCGTCGACGGAGAATTGCGTGACGTATCGGAAGACATCGTGCTTGAGAAAAATAAAAAACATTGTATTGAAGTCGTCGTAGATCGCATTGTGATGAAAGAAGGTATTCAGTCACGCCTTGCCGATTCGCTTGAAACGGCGTTAAAGCTTGCAGAAGGCAAAGTGCTCGTCGATGTGATCGGACAAGAAGAATTGTTATTTAGTGAACATCATGCTTGTCCGCATTGCGGCTTTTCAATCGGCGAACTAGAGCCGCGCCTATTTTCATTTAACAGCCCGTACGGCGCATGTCCATCATGTGACGGATTAGGGGCAAAGCTTGAAGTCGATCTCGATTTAGTCATTCCTAATAAAGAGCTGACGCTTCGTGAACATGCGCTCGCTCCATGGGAACCGCAAAGCTCGCAATATTATCCGCAATTGTTAGAAACGGTATGTCGACATTACGGCATCGATATGGACGTGCCTGTAAAACAGTTGCCGAAAGAACAGCTCGACCTTTTATTGTACGGATCAAATGGCGAAAAAATATATTTTCGTTATGAAAACGACTTCGGTCATGTGCGTGAAACGTATGTGGAATTTGAAGGGGTCGTGCGCAACGTTGAACGCCGTTATCGTGAAACGACGTCCGATTACGTACGGGAGCAAATGGAAAAATATATGACCGAACAGCCGTGTCCGACGTGTCATGGCAACCGTTTGAAAAAGGAAAGTTTAGCTGTGTTCGTTGGCGGCAAACATATTGGCGAAGTGACAGCGATGTCGGTGAACGAAGCGTTAACGTTTTTTGAAACGCTTCACCTAACGGAAAAAGAACAAAAAATCGCCCATTTGATTTTACGTGAAATTGTTGAACGGCTCGGTTTTTTAAAAAACGTCGGACTCGATTATTTAACGTTAAATCGCGCTGCAGGAACGCTTTCGGGAGGAGAAGCGCAACGCATTCGACTAGCGACGCAAATTGGCTCGCGCTTAACGGGTGTATTATACGTGTTAGACGAACCTTCTATTGGTCTTCATCAGCGCGATAACGATCGATTAATTGCGACATTGCAAAGCATGCGCGATTTAGGGAACACGCTCATTGTCGTTGAGCACGATGAAGATACGATGCTTGCGGCAGATTATTTAATTGACATCGGGCCGGGAGCCGGAGCACACGGCGGACAAGTCGTTGCCGCTGGAACACCGGAAGAAGTAATGAACGATTCGCATTCATTAACGGGCCAATATTTATCAGGGAAAAAATTTATTCCGCTTCCGATTGAACGGAGAAAGCCAGACGGTCGTTGGCTTGAAGTAATCGGGGCGCGAGAAAACAATTTGAAAAACGTCGATGTTCGCATTCCGCTCGGACTGTTTGTTGCGGTGACAGGCGTATCCGGTTCAGGAAAAAGCACGCTCATTAATGAAATTTTGCATAAAGCGTTAGCGCAAAAATTACATCATGCGAAAGTGAAGCCGGGAGAACATACAGACATTCGCGGCATCGACTATTTAGATAAAGTGATCGACATTGATCAGTCGCCAATCGGGCGGACGCCGCGCTCGAACCCTGCGACATATACAGGCGTCTTCGATGATATTCGCGATTTATTTGCGACGACGAACGAAGCGAAAATGCGCGGATATCAAAAAGGGCGGTTTAGCTTCAATGTAAAAGGCGGTCGTTGTGAAGCGTGCCGCGGGGATGGAATTATTAAAATTGAAATGCACTTTTTGCCTGATGTGTACGTGCCGTGTGAAGTATGTCACGGGAAACGGTACAACCGCGAAACGTTGGAAGTGAAATATAAAGATAAAAACATTGCGGAAGTGCTTGATATGACAGTCGAAGAGGCGTTGACGTTTTTCGAAAATATCCCGAAAATTAAACGAAAGCTACAAACGCTTTACGATGTCGGGCTTGGCTACATGCAACTCGGGCAGCCGGCCACGACGCTTTCTGGAGGCGAGGCGCAGCGGGTGAAGTTAGCATCGGAGCTACATCGCCGTTCAACAGGAAGAACGTTATACATTTTAGACGAACCGACAACGGGTTTGCATGTTGATGATATTGCCCGTTTATTAAACGTTTTACAGCGGCTCGTTGAACAAGGGGATACGGTGCTCGTCATCGAACATAACTTGGACGTCATTAAAACGGCAGATTATATTATCGACCTTGGACCAGAAGGTGGAGATGGCGGCGGACAAATCGTTGCGGCAGGTACGCCAGAACAAGTTGCACAAATAGAGCAATCATATACAGGACGGTACTTACTACCGATTTTACAACGCGACCGCGAACGCATGCGTCAACGTATACCGAGCGTATAATGCGCTCGGTTTTTTTACGAAACTTTCTTTTCCATCAATCGTATATATAAGTAAAGGGAAAGGGGAAGATATGGATGGAAGGAAATAAATTGCTTGCGGCGTTATGTTATTTCAGTGTATTTTTTGCTCCGTTTTTATTTCCGATTATCGTTTATTTTGTCACGAAACATGAACGAGTAAAAGAGCATGCGAAAAAATCATTATTGTCTCATCTCATCCCTATTGCGATTGTCATGATAGCGTTTGGATTGTTTTTTATATTCACAATCGTTGGAGTAGACGGATGGATCGGCCTTCCGTTTATCGGGATCGTTGTTGGCGGCATTGTACATGTGATTGTCATTGTTTGGAATGTTATAAAAGGTATACAAGTGATACAGGAAGCGGGAGGGATATATGAATGAAAAAGCTTGTGCGACCTCGTCATCATCGCATGGTTGCGGGCGTGTTGAGCGGATTAGCAGCTTACATGAACATGGATGCAACCGTCGTTCGTTTATTGTTTGTCGCGTTATTATTGATTACCGGCGTCATGCCGTTTGCGATTTTATATGCGCTTGCAGTGTTAATTATTCCAAGTGAGGAGAACATTGTATGAGATGGGTTGCACATATCGCAATCAACGCTGTTTTATTGCTGGCGCTAGCCGGATATTTTGACTCCATTTATTTATCAGGCGTTGGGGCAGCGCTCGTTGCCAGTGTCCTTTTGTCTTTTCTCAATACGTTCGTTCGACCGCTACTTGTTTTACTAACGCTTCCTGTCACTGTATTGACGTTTGGATTGTTTTTGTTCGTCATTAACGCAATCACATTAGCGATGACAGCATGGCTCATGGGAAGTTCGTTTCAAATTGGCGGCTTTCGTACTGCATTATTTGCATCGCTTGCTATTTCTTTATTTCACTTAATCATTGAGTCAGTGAGAAAAGAAAAGTAAAACGTTCCGCTTCGTGCGTGAGCGTTTTTATTTTTACGTGAAAGTGTTACAATGAGAAAAGGAAGAAGGAGGGATTCATATGCCGAAAGTGCGGACAAAAGATTTAATTGATGAGTTTCAATTTGAACTTGTAAGCGGGGCGGAAGGGATTCATCGCCCGATTACAACGAGTGATTTATCTCGTCCGGGCATTGAAATGGCCGGCTATTTTGCATATTATCCAGCGGAACGTGTACAATTGCTCGGCATGACAGAACTATCGTTTTTTGAACGATTAACACCTGTAGAAAAGCGATTGCGCATGGAAAAGTTATGTACCGATATTACCCCTGCGATTATCGTCTCACGCGGATTAGAAGTGCCAAAAGAACTGATTGAAGCATCAGAGAAAAAAGAAGTGCCGGTGATGCGTTCAACGATGAAGACGACGCGGCTTGCTAGCCGTCTGACAAACTATTTAGAAAGTAAGTTAGCACCGACGACAGCTGTGCACGGTGTGCTCGTCGATGTGTACGGTGTCGGCGTGCTCATTACAGGGAAAAGCGGTGTCGGAAAGAGTGAAACGGCGCTTGAGCTCGTGAAGCGCGGACATCGCCTCGTGGCAGATGATTGCGTCGAAATTCGCCAAGAAGATGAAAATTTGCTCATTGGTAGCGCACCAGAGCTGATTGAACATTTACTTGAAATTCGCGGACTTGGCATCATTAACGTCATGACGCTATTTGGAGCAGGAGCGGTGCGCCCGCATAAACGTATTTCGCTCATCATTGATTTAGAATTATGGGATCCAAACAAACAATACGATCGTCTCGGTCTTGAAGAAGAAAAGGTAAAAATTATTGATACGGAAGTGACGAAATTAACGATCCCTGTTCGCCCGGGACGAAATTTAGCGGTCATTATTGAAGTGGCGGCGATGAATTTCCGTCTAAAACGGATGGGCGTGAATGCGGCGGAAGAATTTTCTGCTCGTCTGGCGGATGCGATTGGCGATGCGGAACACGATTATGAATGAGAGGATGAGTAGGAATGTTCATGCATATTGAACCGCTCGATCGCGTTTTTTTCCAGATCGGTCCAATTACAATTTACTGGTACGGCGTCATTATTGCGACGGGTGTATTGCTTGGACTTTGGCTAGCTACGCGAGAAAGCGAGCGGTTAGGTATACGAAAAGAAACGTTTGTTGATCTTGTATTAATTGCTGTGCCGATTGCGATTTTATGCGCACGTGCGTATTACGTTATTTTTCAATGGGACTACTATTCCAAACATATAAGTGAAATTCCGCAAATTTGGCACGGTGGCTTGGCCATTCATGGCGGTTTAATTGGTGCAATTGTGACAGGTGTCATTTTTGCGAAAAAGCGAAAATTGTCGTTTTGGAAATTAGCTGATATTGCAGCCCCGAGCATTATTTTAGGGCAGGCGATCGGACGTTGGGGCAACTTTATGAATCAAGAGGCGCACGGTGGGCCGGTGTCGCGTGCGTTTTTAGAAAGTTTACATTTGCCAGATTGGATCATTAATCAAATGTACATACAAGGGCAATATTATCATCCGACATTTTTATATGAATCATTATGGAACATGCTCGGTTTTCTCCTTTTGCTTGCGTTGCGGAGAAGAAATTTAAGGCGGGGGGAGTTATTTTTCACGTACATCATTTGGTATTCAATCGGGCGCTTTTTCATTGAAGGATTGCGGACGGATAGTTTAATGTTGACTGAAACGATTCGTATGGCGCAGTTTATTTCACTGTTGCTTATTGCATTTGCGGTTGGAATGATCGTTTTGCGCCGCATGCGCGGCTTAGCAAACGAGCGGTACAACGATTAAGGGGGAGAGCGGCATGTTTCAAAGGGGTTTGTTTGTTGGATTGAAAACGACATGGACGCTCGGAAAAGTCATTTTTCCGATTACCGTCATTGTAACATTGTTACAATATTCCCCCGTTTTACCTTGGGTGACAAACATGTTGACGCCGATAATGCGTTGGATCGGTTTACCGGGGGATGCTGCACTCGTTTTAGTGCTCGGCAATTTTTTAAATTTATACGCTGGCATTGGTGCGATGTTAACGATGGATTTAACAGTGAAAGAAGTGTTTATTTTGGCTGTCATGTTGTCGTTTTCGCACAATATGCTCGTTGAGTCTGCCGTTGCCGCGCAAGTCGGTGTTCGTGTTTGGTGGACGGTTGTGGTTCGCGTCGGGTTAGCGTTTAGTGCTGCTTGGCTCATTCACGTCTTATGGGACGGCGGACAACAAATGGCGAAATATGGACTTGTACCACAGGCTTCAACAACGCCGAATACGTGGGGAGAAATCGTTTGGATAGGAGTGGAAAGAGCGTTATACGGCATTGGACAGCTTGCGTTGATCATTATTCCATTGATGATTGCCATTCAAGTGTTAAAAGAATTAAGGTGGCTTGATACGTTTTCGAAATGGTTATCTCCGTTTGCGCGCTTACTCGGCATTCGTGAAAATGCATCGCTGACGATGGCGGCAGGTTTATTGTTCGGGCTCGCTTATGGCGCGGGCGTGATGATTCAAGCGGTAAAAGAAGATGGAGTGTCTAAAAAAGATTTAACGTTAACGTTTTTATTTTTAGTGGCGTGCCATGCGGTTGTAGAAGATACGTTATTGTTTGTGCCGCTTGGCATTCCCGTCTGGCCACTTCTTGTCATTCGGCTCGTCACAGCTATTTTATTAACGGCTACACTTAGTTTTATTTGGAATCAAATCGAACATCGAAAAAGAAAGGAAGCAACGTATGAATATTAATACGATTTTGTTTGACTTAGATGGAACGCTTATTAATACGAATGACTTAATTATTGAGTCATTTTTGCATACGCTCAACCACTACTATCCAAATCAATATACGCGCGAAGATGTGCTCGCTTTTATTGGTCCGCCGTTGCGTGATACGTTTGAAGCAATCGATCCAGAGCGCGTCGATGAAATGATTGAAACGTATCGGGCGTTTAACCATGCCCATCATGATGCGTTAGTGAAAGAATATGAAACGGTATATGATACGGTACAAACGTTACACGAACAAGGGTTTAAACTCGGCATTGTGACGACGAAAATTCGTCATACGGTCAATATGGGATTGAAGTTAACAAAGTTAGATTCGTTTTTCGAATGCATTATTACGCTTGATGACGTTGAACATGCGAAACCGCATCCGGAACCGATTGAAAAAGCGCTCTCTTGTTTACAAGCGAAGCCGGAAGAAACGTTAATGGTTGGGGATAATCACCATGACATTTTAGCAGGAAAACAGGCGGGGACAAAAACGGCAGGAGTGGCTTGGACGATTAAAGGACGCGAGCATTTAGCAAAATACGAGCCGGATTTTATGCTTGAGAAAATGAGCGATTTGCTAAGTATTTTAGGGGTGACTGGCGTTGAGAAAAACTGAACGCCATGCTGTACAAGGGGCAAACTCTTTATGGCAGCTATATCGAACCGTTTCATTTTGGAAAGTATTGAAAAATGTCATCGTCATTTTGATCGGGCGGTATACTCCTTTTTTTCCGCTGAAAAACTGGTTGTATCGCACGTTTTTACGCATGGAAATCGGCGAACATACAGCGCTCGCGTTCATGGTGATGCCAGATATTTTGTTCCCAGAAAAAATTCGCATTGGCAATAACACAATTATTGGCTATAATACGACAATTTTAGCGCATGAATATTTAGTGAACGAGTATCGGCTTGGGGACGTCATCATCGGCAACGATGTCATGATTGGAGCCAATACAACCATTTTGCCGGGTGTCACGATCGGGGATCGTGCCGTTGTTTCCGCAGGCACGCTCGTACATCGCGATGTGCCGGCTGGCGCATTTGTTGGCGGCAATCCGATGCAAATCATTCGTCTTAGCGAACGCTAAGGCGTTTTTTTATTAATCATAGAAAGGATTCAAATCGAAAAACATCGAATGAGTTTGTAGTTGACGAAACGAAAAACGGAGAGTAAACTACAAATAACAAGCTTTACTTTGCTAATATATTAGCGAACTAAAGTAAAAGAAGGACGGGACGAAAATGAGAGTATTTATGTTTGAGAAGCCGCTCGGCATGCGGGATACGTTGCCGGATGTATATAAAACAAAACGTCTGTTGCGCGAAGCGATGATGGCAGAAATCGAAACGTGGGGATATTCGTTTATTGAAACGCCGACGTTAGAATATGACGAAACGGTTGGAAAGGCATCGGCTATTTTAGATCAGCAACTATTTAAGCTGCTTGATCGTGAAGGACATACGCTCGTATTGCGTCCAGATATGACTGCCCCCATCGCTCGTTTAGCGGCATCGAAGCTGTATGAGGAAGGTTGCCCGCTCCGTTTAGCGTATGCAGCAAATGTATTTCGCGCTCAACAGCGGGAAGGAGGACGACCGGCAGAGTTTGAGCAAGTAGGTGTGGAATACATCGGAGACGGCACGATGTATGCCGATGCGGAAGTCATTAGTTTAATGATTTTTGCGTTAAAGCGGGCAGGGCTACGTGATTTTACGGTAACGATTGGTCATATTGGTTACGTTGATGCGTTGTTTTTTGATATTTTGCGTCAAGAACAACGAGTAGAAACGTTACGTCGCTTTTTATATGAAAAAAATTATGTCGGTTATCGAGAGCATGTCAAGTCATTGCCGCTTTCTTCGATTGATCGCGATCGCCTTTTACGCCTTTTAACATTACGAGGTGGAAAGGAAGTCGTTGCAGAAGGAAAAGCATATGCGACGACAGAAGCGGAGCGACGCGCTCTTGATGAATTAGAACAATTATGGACGTATGTTGACCAGTATGGCGTTACCGATATGGTGAAATTAGATACGAGCTTAGTGAGCCATATGAGCTACTATACTGGTGTTCTTTTTGAAGTGTACGCCAAAAACGTTGGATTTTTACTTGGAAATGGTGGACGATACGATGAATTGCTAGCGAAATTTCATCGTCCATCACCTGCGACTGGTTTTAGCGTGCGGCTCGATCGTCTGATGGAAGCGATTGGGGAGCAACAGCGTGGAGAAAAAACGACGTGCATTATTTTTAGTCAAGAACGTTTCACTGAGGCATATGCGAAAGCAGCGGAAATGAGGCGAAAAGGAGAAAACGTTGTATTGCAGCACATCGCAGGTATTCAAAATATGGATCAATTTACTGCATCGTTTGATGATGTCGTGTACGTATTAGGGAAGCGCGGAAAGGATGAACAATGATGCTGACGGTTGCGATGCCAAAAGGACGTATTTTTACGGAGGCGCTCGTATTGTTAAAACGAGCCGGATATGACATTCCTGATGATTTAGAACATTCACGAAAATTGATGATTGACGTGCCGAACGAGCAGCTGCGCTTTATTTTAGCAAAGCCAATGGACGTAGTGACATATGTGGAACACGGGGTTGCCGATGTCGGCATTGCTGGGAAAGATGTGCTTCTTGAGGAAGAGCGTGATGTGTATGAAATGTTAGATTTGCGCATTAGCCCTTGTTATTTGGCGGTGGCAGGGCTACCGAACACGCGCGTTCATCCGATCGCCCCGAGAGTCGCAACAAAGTATCCAAATATCGCATCGACATATTTTCGTGAACAAGGGGAACAAGTGGAAATTATTAAACTAAATGGTTCTGTTGAATTAGCACCGCTCATTGGTTTAGCGGAACGAATCGTCGACATTGTTTCGACAGGGCGAACATTAAAAGAAAATGGGCTCATTGAGCTTGAACGAATTGTTCATGTAACGTCGCGTTTTATTGTCAATCCAGTAAGTTATCGTATGCAAGATCGGGCGATTGAACATATGGTTGATCGTTTAACATATGCGATTGAGAAAGCGGGGGAGAGCAATGAGAATTGAACGTGTACAAGGGACGGTTTCGCTTCGGCGGACGATTGAAAGCGGAACGGAAGAGCAAAGACAAGCGGTGAAGCGAATGATTGATGAGGTGCGAAATAACGGAGATGCCGCGCTAAAAAAATATACGGAAATGTTTGACGGCATTTCACTTCATACGCTAGCAGTTACGCAAGAAGAAATTGAAGAAGCGTATTGGCTCATTGATGAAGAAATTGTTCATATTATTCGCGAAGCGGCACAAAACATTCGCGAATATCACGAGCGGCAACGCGCGACGTCATGGTTTATGACGCGCGAAGATGGAACGATTCTCGGACAAAAAGTAACTCCGCTTGATGCGGTCGGTTTATATGTGCCGGGCGGAACAGCGGCTTATCCGTCATCGGTACTGATGAATGTCATTCCTGCGCAAGTGGCTGGAGTAAAGCGTATCGTCATCGTTTCCCCGCCAAATGAGCGTGGAACGTTGCCGGCTGCTGTGCTTGTTGCGGCATGTGAGCTCGGCGTTCAAGAAATATATAAAGTTGGTGGCGCTCAAGCGATTGCTGCATTAGCGTACGGCACGGAGACGATTGAGCCGGTCGATAAAATTTTTGGACCTGGAAACATTTATGTCGCACTCGCGAAAAGGGAAGTGTTCGGCCAAGTCGACATTGATATGATTGCGGGACCGAGTGAAATTGTTGTGCTAGCGGATGAGACGGCAAAGCCGAATGAAATTGCGGCGGATTTATTATCGCAGGCGGAACATGATGAACGAGCGGTTAGCATATTTGTTACCCCGTCTTTACAGCTTGCGTTAAAAGTAGAAGAAGAAGTCGAAAAGCAATTAGCTACCCTCCCGCGAAAAAACATCGCACAAAAAGCAATTCGCGATTACGGTGTCATTTATGTGACCGATACGATGAAGCAAGCGATCGATGTCGTAAACGAATTAGCGCCAGAACATTTAGAAATTATGACGGCCGAGCCGTTTGAGCAATTAAGTGACATTCGACATGCAGGTGCGATATTTTTAGGCCCGTACAGCTCTGAACCGGTTGGAGATTATTTTGCGGGAACGAATCATGTATTACCGACAAATGGGACCGCCCGTTTTTCGTCTGGGCTAACAGTTGATGCATTTATGAAAAAATCAAGCATCGTGTTTTATAGCAAGCAAGCATGGCAACAACATGTGGAAAAAATTGCGGCATTTGCGCGGTTAGAAGGGCTTGAAGCACATGCGCGAGCAGTAGAGGAACGGTTGAAAAGGAGAGAAAAATAATGCGAACAGCGACAATTAAACGAGTGACAAATGAAACACAAATTGAGCTTACGTTTGCGATTGATGGGGAAGGAAAAGCAGAGTTAGAAACAGGGGTACCGTTTTTAACACATATGCTTGATTTATTTACAAAGCATGGACATTTTAATTTGTCTGTTCATGCGAAAGGAGATACGCACATTGACGATCATCATACGACAGAAGATATCGGTATTTGTTTAGGGCAAGCGATTCGAGAAGCGCTCGGTGATAAAAAAGGGATCAAACGATACGGAAATGCGTTCGTTCCGATGGACGATGCGCTTGCCCAAGTCGTGATTGATGTAAGCAATCGTCCACATCTCGAGTTTCGCGGTCAGTTTCCAAGTGAAAAAGTAGGGACGTTTGATGTCGAGCTTGTGCACGAATTTTTATGGAAGTTAGCGTTAGAAGCACGAATGAATGTACACGTCATCATTCATTACGGTCGCAATACGCACCATATGATTGAAGCAGTATTTAAAGCGCTCGCTCGTGCACTCGATGAGGCAACGATGATCGATCCGCGCGTAAAATCGGTACCGTCGACGAAAGGGATGTTGTAAATGATCGGCATCATTGATTATGGAATGGGAAATTTATATAGCGTCAGTAAAGCGTTAGAACGGCTAAACGTACCGTATATTGTTGAAAGTGATCAAAATCAATTGCGCCAAGCAGATGGCTTCATTTTACCGGGTGTTGGATCATTTAAAGATGCGATGCACATTTTAGCAGAAACGAAGCTTGATTCGTTTATTCACGAACAAGTAGCGAAAGGAAAGCCGATTCTCGGCATTTGTTTAGGCATGCAACTGTTGTTTGAAGAAAGCGAAGAAAATGGTTTGACGTCTGGGTTAAAGTTGCTTCCAGGTCGCGTCGTTCGTTTTAGCGGTATGACAAAAGAGGGAAAACGGTATAAAGTGCCACATATGGGATGGAACGAGCTCATTTTTCATCAACGATCTCCGCTTTTCGATGGTGTTGAGCGAGGGCACGTATATTTCGTTCATTCGTATTATGTGCAAACGAATGAACCAACGGTTGTGTTAGCTAGCGCCCAATATGATGTGGAAGTTCCTGCAGTTGTTGGACGTAGCACAATATTTGGTACACAATTTCATCCCGAGAAAAGCGGAACGCTCGGTATGCGTCTATTGCAAAACTATGCGAGGATTGTAGAAAGGGAGAGGGGCTAATGTTTACTATTTATCCAGCGATCGATATGCGCGGTGGGAAGTGCGTTCGCCTTATACAAGGAGATTACAGTCAAGAAACGGTATACGGTCATTCCCCGGTTGAAATGGCTCGTTCGTTCGTTTCGCAAGGTGCGACATGGATTCATATGGTCGATTTAGATGGGGCGAAAGAAGGTAGACGAGTGAATGATACATTCGTCGTTGAAGTAGCAAAGACGCTTGGGGTGAACGTTCAAATTGGTGGTGGCATTCGTACGGAAGAAGATGTCGCATATTATTTAGAGCGAGGTGTGGCGCGCGTCATTTTAGGGAGCGCAGCCATTTCAAATCCTCCATTTGTGAAAGCGATGCTTCGCACATATGGTGAGCGCATTGTCATCGGCATTGATGCGAAAAATGGGTTTGTTGCGACAGAAGGATGGACGCATACATCAACAATCGATGCTGTTGAGCTTGGCAAACAGCTTGCGGAAGCTGGGGCGGAAACGTTTATTTTTACTGATATTGCGACAGATGGCATGTTATCAGGACCAAATATCGACGCGGTCGTTCGGCTAGCGAAAGAAACAAACAAACGTGTCATTGCCTCCGGAGGCATTCGCTCGCTTGATGATTTATGCTCCTTAAAACAATTTGAAAGCGATGGAGTATGTGGAGCGATTGTCGGCAAAGCGTTATATACAAATCAGTTTACAGTCGCTGAGGCGTTAAAGGCGGTGGGGAAATGATTACAAAGCGCATTATCCCTTGTTTAGATGTGAAAGATGGTCGCGTCGTGAAAGGTGTGCAATTTGTTTCCTTGCGCGATGCGGGCGATCCGGTTGAGCTTGCGCGCGTATACGATGAACAAGGGGCGGACGAGCTTGTTTTTTTAGATATTTCTGCGTCACACGAAGGTCGAAAAACGATGGTAGACGTCGTGCGCCGTGTTGCTGCTCAGCTTGCGATTCCGTTTACTGTCGGAGGGGGAATTCGCACATTAGAAGATATGAAAACGATTTTGCGTGCGGGTGCGGACAAAGTGTCTGTCAATACATCGGCATTGTTGCGTCCCGAGCTTATTACAGAAGGAGCGCAATTTTTTGGTTCGCAATGTATTGTTGTGGCGATTGACGCAAAGTATGATTCAACGATGCAGTCGTGGCGCGTCTATACGCATGGCGGTCGACGCCCAACAGATTGGGAAGTCGTTGACTGGGCGAAAGAGGCTGTGAAGCGCGGGGCAGGAGAAATTTTATTAACAAGTATGGATCGCGATGGCGGAAAAGATGGCTTTGATTTAGATTTAACGAAACGAGTAAGTGAAGCGGTGCCCGTCCCTGTCATTGCATCGGGAGGAGCGGGGTGCGCTCAACATTTTGTTGATGTGTTTCAAATGGCTCAAGCGGATGCGGCATTAGCAGCCTCGATTTTTCATTATAAAGAAACGTCTGTCCAACAAGTGAAACAGTACGTGCGCGAAAAGGGGGTAAACGTTCGATGAATATTCGATTTAATGAGCAAGGGCTTGTGCCAGCCATCGTACAAGATGCGCACAGTAAAGAAGTGCTGACATTAGCATATATGAACGAGCAATCGCTACAAAAAACGTTAGAAACGAAAGAAACATGGTTTTACAGTCGCTCGCGACAAGAGCTATGGCATAAAGGGGAAACGTCCGGAAACGTACAAAAAGTGGTTGATATTCGCTACGACTGCGATGCAGATGCACTTCTTATTCTTGTTGAACCAAAAGGACCGGCATGCCATACGGGAGAATATTCTTGTTTTCATCATCGGTTGCAAGATGAAAAGCCTGTTGCTAAACGAGATCGTTTTGCGGTGCTAAATGTGTTAGAATCAGTCATTGCGGAGCGTGAAGCGAAGCGTCCTGAAGGATCGTACACAACATATTTATTTGAAAAAGGAATCGATAAAATCGCAAAAAAAGTTGGGGAAGAAGCAGCAGAAGTCATTATTGCGGCAAAAAACCGTTCAAAAGAAGAACTGCGATGGGAAGTAGCCGATTTATTGTATCATTTGCTCGTTTTGTTGCGTGAACAGCGCGTGTCGCTCGATGATGTGCTTTCTGTATTAGCGGAGCGTCATCGGTAACGCTTTTTCGCCCATCCATGTTGTTCTGGAGCGAAAATGTGGTATACTTTCTTTCGGTGAAAGAAATCAACATGGAGGGTTCGATGGAAAAACATTTGCAAAAACGTGTCGGAAAAGTCATTCCGTTTATTCAAGACGGTACGTACTTTTTTAATAAAGGATTAGCATGTTATCGTCGCCGTGATTTGCATAAAGCGAAAGCATATTTGCAACGGGCGGTACAACTCGAGCCAGAACAAAGCACATTTGCATGTCAATTGGCGATTGTATTGTCAGAATTGGGGGAATATGCGCAATCGAACGAATGGTTATTGCGCGTTATTGAACGTGATGACGATTTAACGGAATGCTTTTATTTTTTAGCAAACAACTATGCCCACTTAGGGTTATTTGGCGAGGCGGCGAAGTATGCTGAACAATATATGGAGCGCGAGCCAGACGGGGAATTTGCGGAATATACGCTCGATTTATTAGATATTTTAACGATTGAACAAGATGATGATGAGTGGCTCAATTATGACGAGATGTTAATAAAACAAGAACGGGCTCGTTCGCTCCTTGAAAAAGGTGAATTTCAGGAAGCGATTGCTTTGTTTGAAGAAATGATTGAACAACATCCAGAAAATTGGGCCACTTACAACAATTTAGCGCTCGCTTATTTTTATCAAGGCAATGTCGGGAAGGCACGGCAAACGATCGAATACATTTTAAAGCAAAATCCAGGAAATTTACATGCGCTTTGCAATGATGCGGTGTTTTCGTATTATTTACAGGAACAAGAGCGATTGTTTTTACTCACTCATTCGTTGCAAAACGTATATCCGATTTCACTTGAGCACCGTTATAAGCTTGGAGTAACGTTTGCGATTGTTGGACGCTATGACTTAGCTTTTCAATGGTTCCGTCAATTACAACGGCGCGGCTTTGAAGGAGATGCACCGTTTTATTATTGGTATGCATATGCTGCATATCATATGGGATATCGCACGTTAGCGGAGTCGATGTGGCAAAAATTAATTGCGCTTCATCCAGATAAAAAAGGAAGCGAGCCTTGGCGCTATCGTGAACAGACGATTGAGCATATTCAATCGCTATTTGAAAAGCAAGATATAGCTTCTTCATTTTATGCGCTATATTTAATCAGCAAATCGTTTATAGCAGACGATTGTCCGTTTCCAAAGCAATCGTGGTCTCATCCGCTTTTACAACAGTGGAGCGATTATGTATATGGAAATGAATTTCAAAAACCTATGGTAGATGCGCACCGCATTGTTACGTTACTTGTTCAACATAACGGTTTTGAATACGAGCCTTTATATATTGCTTGGTTTTCTTTTTTTGTTCAGGCGATGAGGGAAATCGATTCATTTTCCAATCACGAGGCATGGGCAGCGGCATTTGAATATATGTTTCGTAAACATCGTGGTGAGCGTGTGACGCAGCGCATGCTTGGAGAGCGTTACGGGGTGTCAGTAGCAACGGTTGGAAAGTATGCGAAAATCATTAAACAACAGTGGCACGAATGAGCAAGTTAATAGACCCTTTTGCTTTGTTGTATTACGATAGAGATAGGAAACAATAAAATGAACAGTCATGTATGCAGAAAGGGTGAAAGAAACGTGTCACAAGAAAAAATTTATGATGTCATTATTATCGGCGCAGGTCCGGCGGGAATGACGGCGGCGGTGTACACTTCGCGGGCGAATTTATCGACGCTTATGCTTGAGCGTGGAGTTCCTGGGGGTCAAATGGCAAATACAGAAGAAGTAGAAAACTATCCGGGATATGACCATATTCTTGGACCCGAATTGGCGACAAAAATGTTTGAACATGCGAAAAAATTTGGTGCTGAATATGCATACGGCGATGTGAAAGAAGTGATTGATGGCGAACAATATAAAACGGTTGTAACAAGCAACCAACAATATAAAGCGCGTGCGATTATTATTGCGACAGGAGCGGAGTATAAAAAGC
>OFGS01000110.1_pt1 | contig 23486 bp, 28 predicted proteins | sample 1521851 | NCBI WGS metagenome assembly OFGS01 (sample SAMEA3142070, study PRJEB24117) | hot springs metagenome
TTATCTTAATACAATGCTCTACATAAGTAAATAATAATTGTTTATAAGTTTCAGATAAATGCATATTTTTTTGCTCTCTTTCCAACAATAGTTGTAGGAGGTGAAAAAAGATGGTAAAAAGAAAAGCAAATCATGTCATTCCGGGCATGAATGATGCAAGCGCTCAAGGAAAAGGCGCAGGTTACAATGAAGAACTCTCTAATGAACCACTTACTGAAGCTCAAAAACAAAATAATAAAAAACGTAAGAAAAATCAATAATCCCGCTTGAAGCGGGATTATTCATACATATTTACTTCCTCCACAATCGCTTGCAAATCGTCGCGAAATTGTTCAAGCTGTTTGCGCTGTTTTTCAGAAGCTACTTCAAGTGCATTATTAATTTGCTCAAACGCTTCGTTTACTTCTTGTTTTAAATGATGCAATTGACTTCCGTAATCTGCATCACTTTTCACAAGATGATCGTACCATTCTTTCGCCTCCATTGTTCCTTGTTGGGCAGCTTCAAACGCTTGTTGCTTATTTTTATGATAAGGCATCTCATTCACTTCCTCTCTTTTTAATATTTATCGTGCCTATTCATGAGCGAAATATGCATAAATCTCATCCACCATGCCATCATATGAAGGAAAGGAGTGTATGATATGAACAAAAATACAAGCAAAGATATGCGAAAAAATGCTCCAAAAGGAGATAACCCAGGACAACCAGAACCGCTTAGTGGATCGAAAAAAGTAAAAAATCAAAATCATACTCGTCAAAAGCATAACTCAAGTCACGATATGTAAAAGAGCTGACGCAACGTCAGCTCTTTTTCTTGATTCCGCTCTTATTTTTTTACATAATAAACGTTGAGGTGGAATGTATGCTAACAGGTTGGTTTTTATGGTTTATTTTATTTTGGGTCGTTTTTCTCCTTATTACGATGTCAATCGGTGGCTTTTTTATGTTTCGGAAATTTTTAAAACGACTGCCGAAAGAAGACGGGAAATCCGAATTAGATTGGCAGCAATATTACATTGAACAAACACGCCATTTATGGTCTGAAAAAGAAAAAGCGTTGCTCGAAGATTTAGTTCGTCCTGTTCCTGAACTGTTTCGAGATGTAGCTCGTCAAAAAATCGCTGGTAAAATCGGAGAGTTAGCGTTACAAGAAAAAGCGGATCGGATTACAGAAGATTTAGTTGTTCGTGGCTATATTCTCGCCACACCAAAACGCGACCATAAATTTTTAATTAAAGCTCTTCGAGAAAAACAAATTGATTTTACAAAATACGAACATCTACTAATGAAAAAAAGCTAATCACCCTTCGTTGATTAGCTTTTTTTTCGTTATTTCGCGCTGAAGACGACGATATGATACATACATCGCCACTCGCCAAGGAACAATCATCGAAAAAGCGAGGATCCAAAACATTCCGGCAAGCTCTCCGTACTCAATGGTGCGGCTTAAATATGTTTTTAGAGCTAAACGTAATACAATTAAACCAACAAAAATAAAAACGAACGCTTTGGAGCGTTGTAAATAAATTTCTTTGCCTCGAACTTCAAACGAAGATGTTTTAATTAACAAAATAGAAAAAAGTGCCCCGATGAAAATGGCCTCTCCACATTCAAGCGCCGTTACCCGAAACATCGGATGCACAAACATCAATGCACCTGTGCTCATAAAAATAGGCGGTAATATAATTTTTTTAGCATTTGTCGGTTTTTCTGCCGCTTTCATTCGAATAAAAAAAACAAGTCCAGCCATCAATACAGCAAATACCGAACTAAAAATGGCCAAAGTGAATCTCCCTCTCTTTTTTACTGCAACACACGTTGAATCGCTTCAATCACACGGCTTTCATCAAATGGTTTTGCGATAAAATCAAGCGCCCCTGCTTCAATGGCTTCAACGACCATCTTTTGTTGTCCCATAGCTGAGCACATAATAATTTTCGCATGCGGATCGCGTTGCTTAATCTCCCTTACCGCTTCAAGTCCGCTCATCACCGGCATCGTAATATCAAGCGTCACAACGTCTGGCTTTAACTCCATGTAAAAATCAACAGCTTCTTTTCCATTTTCTGCTTCCCCGACAACTTCATGATTTGCTTTTTTCAAAATATTCGCTAACGTCATTCGCATAAACTTCGCATCATCCACAATTAAAACTCTTGCCATTCTCTTTCCCTCCACACCCTTCAAAACTAAAAACCTGTAAAACCACCAAATATATTTGTCATATAAATAGTAATTTTCGTCATCCAATCAAAAAATAATACGACACCCATCCCTACCATGACATATCCGCCGATTTTCATTAACTTGACATGATGTTTTCGAATCCAACCCATTTTTCCGATAAAAAAAGACAAGAGCAAAAATGGCAAAGCAAAGCCAAGTGAGTAAGCTGTCATATAAACAACGCCTAAACTTGGATTTGTTGCTGCTAAGGCGATAACGGATACTAAAATTGGACCTGTACATGGCGTCCAACCAGCAGCAAATGCCATGCCAATAAGAAAAGAACCGATGTAACCAGATGGACGATATTGAAAGGATAAACGACGATCAGTCATTAAAAACTTCGGTTTAAAAATGCCGATAATGACAAACCCGAAAAACACCATCAATATTGCACCAATTTGACGAATGAGATCTTGGTATGTATGGAAAAATTGTCCGAGCACCGACGTACCAAAACCGATAGCAATAAAAATAAATGAAAATCCGAGCAAAAAAAATAACGTATGTAACAAACTTCTTCTTTGCAACAACGCATAATCGGATTTTAAATCGCTAACCGACATTCCTGTGATATATGATAAAAAGGCTGGATAAAGCGGCAAACAGCATGGGGAAATAAACGAAAGTACACCCGCCCCAAACGCAACAAATAGTTGAATGTCCATATGTTTGGCACTCCATTTCTTCTTCGTTTGCCTATATTTTATCAAAAAATACAAATATGAGCAACTGCTTCTTTCTGTGCTAAAAAAGACACTCATCGCGAGTGCCTTGCCTTTTATTTTAATTGGTTGTTCATTGCTTTCATCATTTGATTGATTTTCTTTTGGGATGGAGTTATACCCATTTGCATCATCATCATTCGAATCATTTGTTCATTAATCGGTGGATTTTTCTTCAAGTAGTTCATCATTGTTTTACGCGCAATAAAAAATCCGAGCGCAACGCCGGCAGCAAGCGCTACAATGCCTACTAAAATCATTTCCCACATATTTTTTCCTCCTTCATGTTGTCTACATTACACTATACTAAACAATGACGGTTTGTACAATATGTTCAGTAAAAAATCTTTATTCGATAATAAAACGGGGAGATGCGCTCCCCGTTTTATTATTTATTTAGTAATGCTTTGACACGTGCAACGACATTTTCCACTGTAAATCCATATTCTTGCATAATTTTTTCTCCCGGTGCAGAAGCCCCGAAGCGATCGATTGCTAAAATCTCTCCTTCATCTCCTGTATATCGCTCCCAACCAAGAGATGCGCCCATTTCAATTGCAAGGCGTTTCTTCACATGTTTCGGAATCACACTTTCTTTGTAATCAGCTGTTTGCGCTTCAAAACGATCCCATGAAGGCATGCTTACAACTGAAACATGGATCCCTTCATTTGCTAACACTTTCTGTGCCTCTACAGCTAAGCTAACTTCTGAACCAGATGCTAACAATAATGCTTGTACTTCTCCTTGGGCTTCAGAAACAACATATGCTCCTTTTTTCACCCCTTCATAAGCGCGCTCAGCTGTCGTTGCTAGCGTAGGAAGGTTTTGACGTGTCAACACAAGAGCAGTCGGGCGATCTGTAGATTCTACAGCCAAGCGCCATGCAGCAGCTGTCTCATTTGCATCTGCTGGACGAATGACACATACATTTGGCATTGCTCGTAAGGAGGCTAGTTGTTCAATTGGCTCATGCGTCGGACCATCTTCACCGACAGCAATGCTATCATGCGTAAATACATATGTGACAGGCAATCCCATCAGCGCAGCAAGTCGAATGGCTGGACGTAAATAGTCCGAAAAGACAAAGAACGTACCGCCGTATACTTTCACACCGCCGTGAAGTGCCATGCCATTTAGCGCAGCCCCCATCGCAAATTCACGGACACCAAACCAAATGTTGCGACCTTCATAGCTACCCGGCAAGAAGTCTCCTGCACCTTTAATTAACGTTTTGTTTGAACCGGCTAGGTCCGCAGATCCACCTAAAAATTGCGGTACAACTTTTGCGATGGCATTCAATACTTCCCCAGAAGAAGCGCGTGTTGCTAAACTTTTTCCTTCTGCATATACCGGCAATGCTTTTTCCCAATCCTCAGGAAGTTTACCATCAATCGCCATGCGTAATTGTTTTGCTAAGTCTGGATACGCTTTCTCATATTCAGCAAATAAAGCGTTCCATTCCGCTTCTTTTTTCTCTCCCGCTTCTTTCACTACTTTTTCAAAATGAGCATACACTTCATCCGGAACGTAAAAGTCTTCTTCAAACGTCCAATTATACGCTTCTTTCGTTAACTTAATTTCATCTTTTCCAAGTGGAGCACCGTGCACATCTGCTGTTCCTGCTTTGTTTGGTGAGCCATAACCAATCGTTGTTTTCACTTCAATTAATGTTGGACGTTGTAAATCCTTTTGAGCTTCAGCAATCGCTTGAGCAATTTCTTCAATGTTATTGCCGTCTTGTACACGAATGTATTGCCAACCGTACGCTTTGAACCGTTGCTCTACACTTTCTGAGAAAGAAAGATTTAATTCGCCATCAAGTGAAATATCATTCGAATCATAAAGAACGATGAGACGTCCAAGCTTTAAATGACCAGCTAACGAAGCAGCTTCTGCAGAAACTCCTTCCATTAAGTCGCCGTCACCACAAATCGCATATGTAAAGTGGTTAATCATTTCGAACCGGTCTTTGTTGTATGTAGCTGCTAAATGACGTTCCGCCATCGCCATTCCGACAGCCATCGCAATTCCTTGCCCAAGCGGTCCTGTCGTCGCTTCTACACCTGGTGTATGACCGTATTCCGGATGGCCTGGTGTTTTGCTTCCCCATTGGCGAAACTGTTTAATATCTTCGATTGTGACGTCATAGCCACTTAAATGAAGCAGGCTATACAATAGCATCGAGCCGTGTCCTGCTGATAATACAAAACGATCGCGATTGAACCATTTTGGATTGCGCGGATTATGGTTCATAAACTTTGTCCACAATGTATACGCCATTGGTGCAGCTCCCATTGGCATTCCTGGGTGACCCGAATTTGCTTTTTCAATCGCATCAATCGACAACGTACGAATTGCTGCAATCGATAATTGTTCAATAGAGTGTGTCATCATCTTCATCCTTTCGTTTGCAAACATTCTCATCTTTTATGATATAGAAAAGTTCGTAAAATGTACAATGCTTCACAACATTTTTTTTGACAAACTGACGAAAAAAGAGAACATCTATCAGTATGTTCTCCATCATACGCATATTAATGCAGTCGTTTTTTCTTACTATCTTTTAATTTTTTTGGAGTGACATCATTTCCGTTTGGATCAATGACTTTTACATGATGCAATGTTTCGATCATCGACGCACGAAACGCAGCAATATACTCTGTGCGAAGTTGAAGCTGTTCTTGTTTTTCTTCAGCCGTAAGACCTTCCATTTTTGCTTTTTTAGCTAACGCATTAATTCTTGCTATTTTTTCAGAAGATAACATTTAGCCTCATCCTTTTGTATTTACTTCTCGCTCGTACCATCATACAAAAATTTTTCATTGTTGACAAGTTGCTCATATTCTTTGTATCTTCGATGCACGGTCGCTTTTGATACATCATAACCAAACGAACGAAGCGTGGCAGCAATCTCAGCAAACGTTAAGCGATTTTGACGCAACCGAATAATGTCTTCAATTGGTACATCTTTTCGATCGCGTCCAGCATGTTCACCTACGTTGCGCAAATTGTTTTCTGGTCGATAGCCGTTTTGAACAGCTCGCTGCATCCCACGTTTAATTTTTAAATTATGTATTTTTCTTTGATACTCTTCTACAATGCTAATGATTTCTAACACCATTGAATCCGCTTCTGACAGCTGAAGCTCTCCTCGATGACTCACCGTATACACCCGAATGTCTTCTTTTTGCAAACAACGAAGAAGGGCGATTTTTGCATTCCCACGTCCAAGTCTTGTCTCATCTTGTACGAGGACGACATCAATGCGATGTTGCTTGATCGTATCAAGCAACTCCATAATTCCTTCTCGTTCGATGTCATAACCGCTTGCCTGCTCTTGAATAATTTTGACAACATTCATTTCATATTCCGCTGCAAGCTTTTTGAGCTCTTCTTTTTGCCTTTGTAATGATGTTTCTTGTGTCTCTTTCGTTGTACTTACACGACAATAAATAATGGCGTTCATTCGTCATCCCTTTCTTTACGGTCTATTCGCAACAAGCCGACTTTCGCTATTTGATTTTAACACAGGAATGACAATTTTCTCACCAATGATTAATCGTTCGTCTGAACGGTTGTTTACGGACATCACCCATTGAATGAATTGTTCATGTGACAATTGATGTTCATGTTTGTATTTGTCCGCAAGCTCCCATAACGTATCACCAGCTGACACAGTAATCTCAACATATTTTTGTTTATCAACCGATTGTGTGACGTGCAAAAACGCCCAAACAAACAATACACTAAATAAAAACATCACGACATAATGTATTTTCCCCATACCTTCTACCCCCTAAAACAGAACATTTGTTTGTTTTTATAATAACGGGAACTTTTGTTCGTGTCAACTATGTTTTCGAACTTATGTTTGTATTCAAAACGAAAATTATGTTATAATATGGGCAAAGATGAGAAGGAAGAGGTGTATAAGAATGGCGAAATTATCAAAACGACAACAACAAATATTAGATTTCATTAAACAAGAAGTACGCACAAAAGGGTATCCACCATCAGTGAGGGAAATTGGAGAAGCAGTCGGTTTAGCATCAAGTTCAACCGTTCACGGTCATCTAGCTCGTTTAGAAAGCAAAGGCTTCATTCGACGCGATCCAACAAAACCACGCGCCATTGAAATTTTGGACGAGTACGAATCCATCCCAAAAACAAATGTCATCAACGTTCCAATCGTCGGAAAAGTTACAGCTGGACAACCGATTACCGCAATCGAAAACATTGAAGAATATTTCCCTCTTCCAGAACGATTCGTCTCACCAGATGATCAAGTATTTATGTTACAAATTGTCGGAGAAAGTATGATTGAGGCTGGTATTTTAGACGGAGACTATGTGATCGTCCGTCAACAACAAACGGCTAATAACGGAGATATCGTTGTAGCGATGACAGAAGAAAACGAAGCAACCGTCAAACGCTTCTTTAAAGAGAAAGACCACATTCGCTTGCAACCTGAAAATTCATCTATGGAACCAATCATTGTTTCAAATGCGATGATTTTAGGAAAAGTGATTGGTGTATATCGTTCAATTCATTAAAAAAGCTAACGGAAAAAACCGTTAGCTTTTTTAGTAAAGGCTCATATATTGTTCGCGTTCCCATGGATGTACCGCTGTGCGGAACATATCCCATTCAATTTCTTTCGCTTCAACAAAATGTTCAAATAAATGTTTGCCGAGCGCGTTGACGATTACTTCATCTGATTTTAAGTTTTGTAGCGCTTCTGCCAATGTTGCTGGCAAATCAACAATCCCTTCTTCTAAACGCTCTTCTTTTGTCATCACATAAATATTTCGGTCAACCGGCGCTGGCGGTGTCAATTTATTTTTAATGCCGTCTAATCCCGCAGCCAACAATACAGCCATCGCTAAGTATGGATTTGCTGCTGGGTCTACACTACGCACTTCAATACGTGTGCTCATGCCGCGTGATGCCGGGATACGAATCAATGGACTACGGTTGCGTGCTGACCATGCAACGTAACAAGGTGCTTCATAGCCCGGAACGAGACGCTTATATGAGTTTACTGTTGGGTTTGTTACTGCTGTAAAGTTTGGAGCATGCTTTAACACACCCGCAATAAACTGCAATGCTGTTTCGCTGAGTTGCAATTGACCATTCGGATCAAAAAAGGCATTTTCACCATTTTTAAAGAGCGATAAGTTGCAGTGCATGCCCGAGCCATTTACACCAAAGAGAGGTTTTGGCATAAATGTCGCATGTAAACCGTGTTTACGTGCTACTGTTTTCACAACAAGTTTAAAGGTTTGAATGTCATCACACGCTTTTACCGCATTGGCATACTTGAAGTCAATTTCATGTTGTCCCGGCGCGACTTCATGGTGAGATGCTTCAATTTCAAATCCCATCTCTTCTAGCTCTAATACGATATCACGACGGCAGTTTTCACCTAAATCTGTCGGTGCTAAATCGAAGTAACCGCCATTATCGTTTAACTCTAACGTCGGCTCTCCTTTTTCATCTAACTTGAATAAGAAAAACTCTGGCTCTGGACCTAGGTTAAACTCTGTAAATCCGAGCTCTTCCATTTGTTTCAATACACGTTTTAAGTTATAACGAGGACATCCTTCAAACGGTGTACCATCTGGATTGTAAATGTCACAAATAAAACGAGCGACTTTTCCTTTTTCAGCTGTCCACGGGAAAATAACAAATGTATCTAAATCAGGGTATAAATACATATCTGATTCTTCAATACGGACAAATCCTTCGATCGATGATCCGTCAAACATCATTTTATTGTCGAGCGCTTTTTGTAGTTGGCTTACAGGGATTTCGACGTTTTTAATCGTGCCAAGAATGTCTGTAAACTGTAAACGAATATACTTTACATTTTCTTCCTTAACAATACGAAAAATATCTTCTTTTGTGTACTTAGCCATTACATATTCCTCCCCCAAAATAAAAAAGATCGTTTGTGTAAAATCATAAATTTTTAATGGAAAAAGCGAGCGATATCTCCTTGACGAAGTGAGGCACGATTAAAACGACCCGCTTCCATTAATTCGGCACGTAACAGTTTGCGTAATTCCGCTTCGGATAAATCTTGTTTCACTACTTTTGGCGCGACAGGCGGTACGGTGTTCGCATGCTGTTGCTGACGTGAGGCAAAAATTTGTTTAATGCCTGCTAAGTTAACACCTTGTTCAATTAAATCTTTAATTTCGAGCAACCGATCCACGTCATTAAACGAAAATAACCGACGATTGCCTTCTGTTCGCGCAGGTGAAACGAGACCGTGTTCCTCATAATAGCGAATTTGTCGCGCTGATAAATCCGTTAACTGCATAACGATACCGATAGGAAATAACGGCATGGAGCGACGAATGTGACTATTCATGTCGACCCCTCCTTACGTAATACGTATTTTTATTTTATTCTATGTTATTTTATATGTCAATAACATGTTACATTTTATCACATGTTTTTTTCTGAAAATATTTTATAATTGAATTAATTGTTTCTCAAGCAACCGATCAATAGCGATACAAATAGCAATTTTAACATGCGAATATGTCAGTCCCCCTTGTACGTATGCAACATATGGCGGGCGAATGGGTCCATCAGCCGATAGCTCAATACTTGCCCCTTGAATAAATGTGCCTGCCGCCATAATGACGTCATCTTCATATCCTGGCATATAGTTCGGGTATGGGGTAAAGTGCGCATTGACCGGTGAGGCAAATTGAATCGCTTGACAAAACGCAATCATTTGCTCTGCATCGTCAAATTGTACCGATTGAATTAAATCTGTACGTGTAGCATTCCATGTCGGGTACGTATTCATGCCGATGCGTTCGAGCATCGCCGCCGTAAAGACCGCCCCTTTCAACGCTTGTCCGACGACATGTGGCGCTAAGAAAAAACCTTGATACATTTCTTGTAAACTGTATAACGAGGCCCCCGCTTCTGCCCCGATTCCCGGTGATGTCATACGGTATGCACACATTTTAATATATTCGCGTTTACCAACGAGATATCCTCCTGTTTTCGCTAATCCACCCCCAGGATTTTTAATGAGCGAACCAGCGATTAAATCAGCGCCAACATGGCAAGGCTCTTGCTCTTCGACAAACTCCCCGTAACAGTTATCGACAAAAACGACAACGTCTTGTTTGATGGCTTTTACAAAATCAATCATTTCTTTGATTTCAGCAATTGTAAACGACGGGCGCGGGTCATATCCTTTAGAGCGTTGAATGCCGATCATTTTCGTTCGTTCATTGATGGCTTGTTTGACCGCTGCAAAATCGACTTTTCCTTCGTCTGTAAGCGGTACGCTGTTGTAGCCGATATGAAACTCTTTTAACGAACCAATTCCTTTGCCGCGAATACCAACGATTTCTTCTAGCGTATCGTACGGTTTGCCTGTAATGTACAAAAGTTCATCGCCTGGACGTAAAATGCCGAATAAAGCAATTGTAATGGCGTGCGTACCAGAAATAATTTGTGGACGAACGAGCGCCGCTTCCCCACCGAATACGTCTGCATACACTTTTTCAAGCGTATCGCGTCCTAAGTCATCATAGCCATATCCTGTCGATGGAATAAAATGTGCGTCACTTACTTGATGACGGCGAAAGCTTTGTAATACGCGATATTGATTGTAGTCAATGCGCTCGTCAATCGCCCGATGAATCGGCGCAATTTGTGCTTCAATTTCTTTAACGAGTGCAGAAATCATTTTTCCATGTGTTAAATGTTGAAACATAAAAAAACCCTTTCTATTTTTGATATGTTCTTAGTTGTAACAAAAGTGGATGTTCTCGCAATAAGTAGCCGCTGCATTCATACATGGCGCTTTGTTCGTTGTAGTGCATGTGTCGCACAATCGTTTCTGCTTTTAGCTGTGCAAGCAATTTTCCTTCAAACGCTGGAATCGTCACGTCGTAACGCTCCATTGCTTCAGTTATTTTTTCTTCGATAAATTGGCGCAAGTTTTGAACGTCTTGTTCATGGAACGCACTCACTAACATATAATCGGTTTTCGGGCTTGGGACAAAACTTGGAAGGACAATGTCTCGTTTGTTATAAACCGTCGCAATTGGAATCGTCGTCGCCTCCAATTCTTCAAGCAAGCGATAAACTGTTTGTTCATGTTGAATATAATCCGGATTCGATGAATCGACAATATGTAAAATAAAATCGGCTTCTTTCACTTCTTCTAGCGTCGAACGAAACGCCGCGACGAGCGTTGTCGGCAAGTCTTGAATAAAGCCGACCGTGTCTGTCAACAGCACGGTATAACCGCTTGGCAGCACAAGTTTTCTTGTGAGCGGATCTAGTGTAGCAAACAGTAAATTTTCTTCAAAAGCATCCGCGTTCGTTAGGCGGTTAAAAAGCGTGGATTTGCCAGCGTTCGTATAGCCGACGAGCGCGATTTGAAACACCGCGTTTTTCTTCCGCCGCTCGCGATAGCGTTCGCGATGTTCAACAATGACTTTTAGTTGCTCTTTAATCTCATCGATACGGCGGCGAATATGACGGCGGTCTGTTTCAAGCTTCGTTTCCCCCGGCCCTCTCGTTCCAATTCCACCGCCTAATCGGGAAAGTTGTGCGCCTTGTCCACTTAAGCGCGGCAAAATGTATTGCAGTTGGGCAAGCTCGACTTGCAATTTTCCTTCTTTGGAGCGCGCGCGGCTTGCGAAAATGTCTAAAATAAGCTGCGTTCGGTCAATGACGCGTACGTTTAACAACTTTGTTAAGTTACGGTTTTGGCTTGGCGAAAGTTCGTCATTAAAAATGACGACATCTGGCTCAAATTGTTCGACAAGACGCACTAGCTCGTCGACTTTTCCTTTTCCGATATATGTAGCCGGGTGAATCGTGTCCCGTTTTTGCGTAAGGGTAATGACTACCTCGCCATTTGCTGTATGAACGAGCGAAGCAAGCTCTTCTAGCGAATACGAAAATCGTTCATCATCCACATGTGGCAATTGGCATCCAACAATAATGACTCGTTCCTTTTCCATATTTCCCCTCTTTCCTATTGAACATCTGTTCTCATCATAACAAATCTAATTTAAAAGCGCTATGTCTGAAAAATGATCATTGATTTTTTTATATTTTATACATAAAATTTTAACGTAATGTTACATAACAGAAAGGATTGCGATGATGACTTGGGAAGTATTAAGTATGATCGGTACGATTGCTTTTGCGATTAGCGGAGCGATTGTCGCTATGGAAGAGGAGTACGATATTTTAGGTGTATACATTCTCGGAATTGTAACTGCATTCGGAGGCGGTGCTGTGCGCAACGTATTAATTGGTGTACCGGTATCTGTTCTTTGGCAACAACAAACTCTTTTTTTCATCGCGTTTATCGCGATGACTATTGTCTATTTGTTTCCACACAAAATGCTACCACATTGGCAACGTTGGGGAAACTTTTTTGATGCTCTCGGGTTGTCAGCTTTCGCCATTCAAGGAGCATTATATGCTGTTCAAATGAATCGCCCGTTAAGTGCAGTCATTGTTGCTGCTGTATTGACTGGAAGTGGAGGCGGAATGATTCGCGATGTATTAGCAGGAAGAAAGCCTCTCGTATTGCGTGATGAAATTTATGCTGTTTGGGCGATTTTAGCGGGCGTTGCGGTCGGAACCGGCATCGCACATTCTCCAATTAGCTTGTATGTATTGTTTATTGTCGTTGCGGCATTGCGCATTTTATCGTATACGTACAACTGGAAATTGCCGAATAAATCGTTAAAAACAAACAACTAAAGCAGGAGACCTCAAAGGAGGCTCCTGCTTTTTTATCCTTCCCATCTCTCCACAATGGTCGCGGTTGCCATACCGTGCCCGATGCAAATGGTTAATAAGCCGTAGCGCCCCTTTCGTCGTTCGAGTTCGTGAACGAGCGATGTCATGAGTTTGACGCCCGTTGCGCCGAGCGGATGACCTAAGGCGATGGCACCACCGTTGACGTTTACTTTCGAAAGCGGGGCACCGATTTCTTTTTGCCAAGCGAGGACGACAGATGCGAACGCTTCATTAATTTCGACAAGGTCGATATCGTCAATGGTAAGATTCGCTTTTTGCAATACTTTTTTCGTCGCTGGAATGACACCGTCAAGCATGTATGTCGGATCGGAGCCAACGACTGTTTGGGCAACGATTTTTGCTTTTGGCTTCAAGCCGAGGTGAAGCGCTGTTTGTCGCTCCATCAATAGCACCGCGGCCGCACCATCGCTCATTTGGCTCGCATTGCCGGCAGTAATTTTCCCGTTTTGTTTAAAAACGGGCTTCAACGCCGCTAGCGCTTCAAGCGATGTATCTTGGCGCGGTCCTTCATCGGCTGTCACGATGATGTCATTGCCGTCTTTATCAAGTCCGTTGATGGGCACCATTTCTTCCATGAAACGACCTTCCGCTTGCGCTCGAAGTGCCCGTTGATGGCTTTCGTACGCATATTCATCTAATTGTTCTCTCGTCAATCCGTATTTTTCAGCAATCAATTCCGCAGAAATGCCTTGGTGAACAAATTCGTATTTTTCATGGAGCGATGATGGAATCGTTCGCTCGTTTCCGTCGCTTAAAATCGGCACTTTTGTCATGCTTTCGACACCAGCAGCGATCGTCATCTCCATATCGCCTGATTTAATTTCTTGAGCGGCGAAATGGATCGCTTGCTGTCCGGAGCCGCACATACGGTTGATTTGCACCGCCGGCACTTCCACTGGAAAGCCTGCCTCCAATGCTGCTAACCTCCCGATATTGTAGCCTTGTTCGCCAATCGGCGTTACACATCCCATCACAATATCTTCGATCAGCTGTTTTTCAATTCCCGCTCGTCTGACGACTTCATCGAGCACTACAGCTGCTAAATGAACAGGATGTTTGTCACGAAACACCCCGTTTCGTTTGCCGACAGGGGTGCGTACCGCTTCGACAATCACCACTTCGCGCATGTCTTTCCCTTCTTTCATTGATAAGTGTAAAATCCTTTTCCTGTTTTTCGGCCGAGATGCCCTGCTTCAACAAGTTTGCGAAGCGTTTGTGGTGGGCGGAACCGGTCGCCGTATGCTTCTGTCATATTTTCACTGACAAATAACATCGTATCTAACCCGACTAAATCGGCAAGTTCAAGCGGGCCCATCGGGTAATTCAGACCAAGACGAATGGCTTTGTCGATATGTTCCGCGGAAGCGATTCCTTCTTCATACATGCGAATGCATTCCAACATATGCGCCGCAAGCGCCCGTGTTGTCACAAATCCTTGCATATCTTTTACGATGACCGTTTCTTTGCCAATGGATTCCGATAATTGTTGAATTGCTTCAATCGTTTGTTCCGATGTTTCTACCCCTTTTACGATTTCAATGAGCTTCATGACTGGCGCCGGATTAAACCAATGCATGCCGACGACTTGGCTCGGACGTTTGGTCGCTGCGGCAATCGCGGTGACGCTTAATTCCGACGTATTAGTCGCTAAAATCGCCTCTTGTTTCGCATAGCCGTCAAGCTGTTCAAACACTTGCTTTTTGAGCGGCAAATGTTCTGGAACGGCTTCAATGACAACGTCCGCCGCTTTTACTGCTTCGTGCAAGTTCGTTTCAGGTTGAATGCGGGCAAGAACAGCCGTTGCCTCTTGTTCCGATAATTTGCCTGCTTTGACAAAACGGGCAAGGCTTTTTTGAATCGAATTCATTCCTTTCTCAAGGGCAGCATCGGAAATATCGTATAGATAAACCGTTTTCCCACCCATCGCTAGCGATTGGGCGATGCCGCTTCCCATTAAACCAGCACCGATCACCGCAATCATTTCCATCGCAACCCCTCCTATTGAACGTTTGTAAAATAATCACGCAATTGTTCACGTAATTTCATTTTTAAAAATTTTCCGACACTCGTTTTCGGAATTTCGTTCATAAAGACGATTTCATCTGGCAGCCACCATTTCGCAAATTGCGGCCGTAAAAAGTCGTATAGTTCCTCTTTTGTCACACTTTTTCCTTCCTTTACTACAACGCAAGCAAGCGGGCGCTCTTGCCACTGTGGATGCGGAACTGCCACAACGGCCGCTTCAAACACTGCTTCGTGCGCCATCAAGGCATTTTCTAAATCGACAGACGAAATCCATTCCCCGCCGCTTTTAATAACGTCTTTCGTCCGGTCAACAATTTTAATAAATCCTTCTTCATCGACGGTGACGACATCACCTGTATATAGCCACCCATCGCGAAACGCGTCTTTGCTTCGCTCGTCGTTATAATATTCATCGGCAATCCATGGGCCGCGCAAGCATAGTTCGCCCATTTCCGTTCCGTCCCACGCTACTTCGCCGTCTTTGCCGATCACTTTCATTTCTACCCCAGGGACAAGAAACCCTTGTTTCGCACGAATGTCCAATTTTTCTTCGTTCGATACGTGCTGCTGGTAGCTTTTTAGGCGTGATAAGACGACAAGTGGGCTCGTTTCGGTCATGCCGTAAGCATGCACAAACGGGATGCCGTATTTTTCTTCAAAGGCGCGAATCATTCCTTTTGGTGCTGCTGAGCCGCCGCATAAAATGCGCGTCACGCTGCGTAAATCATAGGAGCCTTTCTCCAACTCGTTCAATAAGCCAAGCCAAACGGTCGGCACACCAGCCGCAAGCGTCACTTTTTCTTGTTCCATTAGTTCTGCCAATATTTTCGGCGTAAATGCCGCTCCCGGCATAACAAGCGTCGTCCCGAACCAAACCGCAGCAAACGGCAATCCCCACGCATTCGCATGGAACATCGGCACAACTGGGAGCGCCACATCCGATTCCGACAATGCGGCACTATCAGCAAGCCCTAGCGCCATGCTATGGAGAACGATGCCGCGATGGGAGTACAATACGCCCTTCGGATTTCCAGTTGTCGCAGACGTATAACACATCCCAGCAGGGTGATGCTCATCAATATTTTTGACAAATGAAATCGGCTCGGCTTGTTGCAGCAATTCTTCATAATGATAAACAGGCGAAAGGGTCGTTTCTGGAAGCGTCGGATCATCGGTCATAACGATAAACGCTTCGACGTTTATTTCGTCTTTCACTCGTTCAATGAGCGGTAGTAAGTCGTCATCAATCAATAGCACACGGTCATTCGCATGATTAATAATATAGGCGATATGTTGCGGTGACAGGCGAATATTGATCGTATGCAACACCGCTCCGATGCCTGGAATAGCAAAATACGCTTCTAAATGGCGATGATGATTCCATGCGAACGTACCGACGCGGTCGCCCGTATTTACACCAAGTGTTCGTAAGGCACTAGCAAGTTTTCTCGTCCGTTCGCCAATTTCTTGATACGTATGGCGGACAAGCCCTTTCTTCATCCGCGAAATCACTTGTTTTTTCGGAAAAAACCGTTCTGCCCGTTCAAGCATTGTCGCAATATTTAATGGAACGTTCATCATTCTCGATCACTCCCCTTCGTCAATAAAAGATGTTCGTGTTCATTGACTTTTGGCGCACGTGTGCGCTTCGTGAAAAAATGTTCATCATAGCGAGTTGCAACTTCCATTCGGTCGTTATCGATATGAATCATCTTTCGGTACGCGTTATTTGCAAATTGAGTTTTCACTTCATCCGTTTCTAACACTGGCGTTAAGCAACAATCGACTTGTTCTGAAAAAGCGATCCATTGCTGAAACGTTTTCGTGCGAAACAATTGCTTCATGTCAAGAAACAAAGGATTATCGTCACAAGCTGCCGATAAATGTCCTTCATACCATTCGAACTTACCAACTGCAGCGCAAAAATTGCGCCAAAAGTGCGCTTCAAGCGCCGCAAGCGCCATATAGCGACCGTCTTTCGTTTCGTACAAATGGTACGACACAACTGTGCCAGCTAATATTGGAATGCCGTTTTTCTGTCCGGTATGATGCTCCAGTACAATGTGGTTCGTCATCATCGAAAGTAGGCCATCAACGAGCGAAAGGTCAATGTATCTCCCTTTCCCCGTTCGCTCGCGAGCATATAAGGCAGCGATAATTTGTTCGACAGCATGGATGCTGCCAATAAAATCAGCAAGCGTAATCGTTGGATGAACAGGGCGGCCGCTTTCATCTTTGAATTGAGCGAGCATGCCTGTTAACGCCATATAGTTTAAATCATGACTTCCGAATGACGCATAGCGACTATGCTGTCCGTAGCCGCTGATCGAACAGTAAACGATCGATGGGTTGAAGGCATACACATTTTCGTAACTTAATCTGAGCCGCTTCATCACCCCCGGACGGAAACTTTCGATGACGACGTCCGCTTCGCGGATGAGCTGTTGCGCGATTTGCACATCTTGCGCATTTTTTAAATCTAGCGCAATACTTTTTTTGTTTTTATTGTTCGCTTCAAAAATGCAGTCATCAGTAAGCTTCCGCATCATATCCCCTGTTTTTGGCTCAATTTTCACAACTTCCGCACCTAAGTCCGCTAAGCGAAGGCTTGCAAATGGACCGGGGAGATAATGGGAAAAATCAATGACTTTTATTCCGTCAAGCAACAAAATCCCTCCTAAAGCCCAAGATGTTTCGCGATGATCATTTTCATCACTTCATTCGTGCCAGCATAAATCGCGCTAACCGGAATGTCGCGATAGCGTCTTGCAATCTCGTATTCTTCCATATAGCCATATCCTCCGTGAAGCTGCATTCCTTCAGAAGCGACACGCTTCGCCATTTCCGTAATCCACCATTTCGCCATCGATACGTTCGCTACGACGTCTTTCCCCGCGATATGTTGTTCGATGACATCATCAAGAAACGCACGCCCTAGTGCAATTTCCGTCGCCATTTCCGCGAGCCGAAACTGAACGGTTTGAAATTGGCTAATCGTTTTTCCAAACGCCGTGCGGTCTTTCACATATCGTTTCGTTACATCAAACATCACTTCTGTCGCTGTTTGCGCAGCGATCGCGACGATGAGACGCTCTTGTTGCAGCTTTTCCATCAAATAGTAAAAGCCTTTCCCTTCTTCTCCAAGTAAGTTTTCCGCCGGAACTTTTGCGTCGCTAAAAAATAGCTCGGCCGTATCTTGAGCATGTAGTCCGACTTTTTCTAGTTTCCGACCGCGTGTAAACCCCGGTGTTGTGCGCTCGACAACGAGGAGGCTAATGCCTTTATGCGGCGGGGTTGCGCTCGGATTCGTTTTGCAGACAACAATCACTAAATCCGCATGAATGCCGTTTGTAATAAACGTTTTTTGTCCGTTGACGATATAGTCGTCGCCTTGTTTCACCGCCGTTGTCGAAATGCCCGCCAAATCAGAACCGGCGCCTGGTTCGGTCATCGCAATGGCGGTAACGATCTCCCCAGACACGCATTTTGGCAGCCATTTTTTCTTTTGCTCTTCTGTTCCATATGATGCGATATACGGAACGACGATATCGTTATGCAAGCCGATGCCGACAAGGCTCGATCCTACCTTTTCTAATTCTTCATTTATGACGACCGAATAGCCAAAGTCGGCACCAAATCCACCGTACGTTTCGTCTACCCATGGGCAAAGAAACCCGCTTTCCCCCATTTTCCGCCAAAACTCGCGCGGAATGATTCCTTGTTTTTCCCAGTCAGCATAAAATGGATATGCTTCTTTTTGCAAAAATTTTCGGAACGCCTCACGAAAAATATGATGTTCTTCTTGCAAATACGTTGGCATGTTGTCACCACCCTATGATTGCGCCATGTTTTTCATTTGCTCCCGCAACAAAAATTTTTGGATTTTCCCGCTCGCATTGCGTGGCAACGCATCGACAAAATAGTAGGCACGCGGCCGTTTATACGGAGCGAGCTTGTCGCTTTGTTTGCAAAACACCTCTAACTGTTCCGCGGTAAGCTGTTGATCCTTTTTCACAACAAATGCAACGACTTTTTCTCCCCATAAAGCATCCGGCTCGCCAAGCACTGCAACATCAAGCACGCCTTCATGTTCATAAAGCACGTCCTCTACTTCGCGCGGATAAACGTTTTCACCGCCGCTAATAATCATGTCGTCGACGCGGTCGGCAACGTATAAATAGCCGTCTTCATCCATATAGCCTAAATCGCCAGAATGATACCAGCCTTTATACATCGCTTTTTCCGTCGCATCTTCGCGGTTGTAGTAGCCGACCATCATGCATGGGCCTTTGACGATAATCTCACCGACTGCCCCTGGCGGCAATATGTCCTCTGGGTCAGACGGTCCGTCTTCGCGAGGTTTGACGATGCGAATTTCGTGGTTTAAGCATGCACGTCCGGCAGATCCTGCTTTCGTTAACTGCTCATCTTCATATAAGAACGTTACAGCTGGCCCCATTTCTGTCATGCCGTACGCTTGGATTAAATCAATACCTAACCGCTCTTTACATTCTTTCACAAGCACTGGCGCCATCGGAGCCGCTCCGTACAACCCGATGCGAAGTGAGGATAAATCGTAATCTGACAATTTTTCTTGCAAAAGCATATTCCACATCGTCGGGGCAGCAAATAACACGGTAATTCGCTCTTGTTCGATGACGGTTAATACTTGTTTCGGGTCAAAATGGTGAACGATGACGTTCGTTGCGCCCGCGTGAACGCGCGGGAGGAAGCAGCAATGCAATTCTGCGCAATGGAACATTGGGGCGGTAACAAGCCCGCGCTCTGTTTCACGAATGCGCATGACCGAATTGCAAATTAAGCTTTGTTCAATCATGTCGCGATGTCGATGCATCACGCCTTTTGGCCGTCCTGTCGTTCCGCTTGTATACATAATTGCATACAAATCATTTTCGGAAACGTCTATGGCTGGAAGTTCGTCGCTTGCATGTTGGATTTGTTCGTGGTAAGAAGCAGCGTACGCTGGCACTTGTCCGTCAATGATCCAAAAAGAAATGTGTGGAAAGTCATGATGGATGGCTGTGATTTGTGGTTCGACCGCTTGTTCAAATAATACAATTTTTGGGGTAGCATCCGTTAAAATGTAAGCGATTTCTTTTGGTCGCAAGCGAAAATTAATCGGGTTGAAGACAGCGCCGATTCTCGCGCACGCAAAAAAAGCGGTCGCAAGCTCTGCCGTATTAAATAACACAGTCGATACACGATCTCCTTTTTGCACCCCTGCTGTTAAGAAAGCGGTCGCAAGTTTGTCCACTTCTTTTGCCCATTGTTCGTACGTATAGCGAAGTCCTGTACGAACATCCACGAGCGCTTCTTTTTTCGGAAACTTTCTTACCGTCTGTGTAAACACTTCACCAATCGTTAAATACAAAACAAACCCCTCCTTCTCTTTTTTATTCATGTAAATAATATTTTTTATTTTCAAATTATATTCTACAAATAAAAAAGAAACCCTTTTTTCCTAATATAAAAAAAGGAAGGTTTCCCTTCCCTATTTATTCAACAACTAAATCCCTCTCTCGTATGATCATCAGTTCTTTTTTGTCATAGCGCCCTTCATGCAACAAACGTACCGCTTGTTTCCGAATTGCTTTTTCAATCAAATTTCGAATGTAGCGACCGTTACTAAATTTTCTTTGATATCCCCCGGCCAGTAGTTGTTCAATATGTTCGCGCAACTTTCGCTCCGCTTCAGAAGTAAGCTCGTATTCTCTTATATGAAGCATTTGTTTTGCAATTTGTACAAGCTCTTCCGTTGTGTAATCAGGAAATTCGAGCATCAACGGAAAGCGGGAAGGTAATCCTGGGTTTAACGACAAAAAATAATCCATTTCAGCTGGATATCCCGCTAAAATAACGACTAAATCATCCGAAAAATCTTCAATTCCTTTTACTAACGTATCAATTGCTTCTTTTCCAAAATCTTTCTCTCCTCCGCGTGCAAGCGAATATGCTTCGTCAATAAATAAAATCCCGCCTCGCGCTTTTTTTATTAAATCGCGCGTTTTATTCGCCGTATGTCCAATATATTCCCCAACTAAGTCTGCACGTTCTGCTTCAATAAAGTGTCCTTTAGATAAGACGTTCATTTCTAAAAATAACTTTCCAAGAATACGGGCCACTGTTGTTTTCCCTGTTCCAGGATTTCCTTTAAAAATCATATGAAGCGATTGTTTATTCCCTTTTAATCCATTGGCTTGACGTGCTTTATTAATATATAACCATGCGTAAATTTCCTTAATTAATTTTTTCACTTCATTTAACCCGACTAATTCATCTAGTTCTTTTTGAATCTCTTTTAACACGGCATGTTGATGATAATCAATTCGATTTGTCGTTTCTTCTTTCGATAAGTAATTGACGTTTTTTGCATTAAGCACGATATTAATTTGACTTTTTGTTTGCTTCATCGTCAACTCTGACAAGGCGACGTCACCTCTCCTTCATCGTTGCTTCTTTTATCAATATACGCTGTTGTCACCTATTTCGTGACAAATGCCTAACGAAAAAAATCGCCCACCGATATGGTGAGCGATTTGGCTTACTCCATTTCAATTTTCACATTTTTTTGAGGTGCAAATGTAGAAATCGCATGTTTATAAATTAATTGTTGTCTCCCATCTACTTCTAATAACACCGTAAAATTGTCAAATCCTTTTACTAAACCACGCAATTGAAATCCATTGAGTAAAAAGACAGTAACCGTCGTTTCTTCCTTGCGCAATTGGTTTAAAAACTGATCTTGAATGTTTATTGTGTTTTTCATTACTTCGTCCTCCTCTTTTCTCTCTACATTACGTCTATATATTCGCCTCAAAGTGAAACTTTCCTTCTATGTAATGCGAAATTTCATCTACTCGTCTTTCAAACATTGTATCATCAGTCATGTCAAACCATTGAACAGGCATTTGATTACGAAACCATGTAAACTGACGTTTCGCATAGCGACGAGAGTTTTGTTTCAACTGTTCGATCGCCTCTTCAAGCGTGATTTGTCCATCTAAATATGCATATAGCTCTTTATAACCGATCGCTTGAATCGCTTGACAGTCTCGTAAACCTTGTTCATACAATCGTTTCACTTCTTCAATCAACCCTTGATCAATCATTTGATCTACTCGTTCATTAATGCGTTCATATAGTTTTTCACGTTCCATCGTCAATCCAATAAGTGCTGCGTTATACACTAGTTTTCTTTTTTGTTCTTTTAGCCACTCTGTCATTGTTCTCCCTGTGCAATGATAAATTTCTAATGCACGAATGACACGACGAACGTTATTCGGATGAATACGTTCCGCACTTAGCGGATCAATTTGTTTTAGTCGCTCGTAAAGTTCAATCGGTGAACATTGTTCTAGCGACTGGCGATACGCTTCATTTGATGGTGCGTCTGAAAATTGATAATCGTAAATCACCGATTGAATATATAGCCCTGTACCCCCAACGATGATCGGAAGTTTTCCGCGTTTTGTTATATCTGTAATGAGCGAGCGAGCAAGCGTCTGAAACTCTGCAACAGAAAAAGACTCATGCGGCTCCTTTATATTCAATAAATGATGTGGTACACCTTCCATTTCTTCTTGACGAATTTTAGCGGTTCCAATATCTAATCCTTTATATACTTGCATCGAGTCTCCATTAATAATTTCTCCATGTAAACGCTTGGCCAACTCTATGCTCATTTTTGTTTTCCCTACAGCCGTTGGACCAATTAACACAACGACTTTCTCTCCCATAAAATACCACTACTTTCCACGCTAATTCACATTTATTTATTATAGACAAACGATGTACATTTTATCATCTCATTTTAAAAAATTTTTATTTGAAAGCGGATGAAAAAACATCCGCTTTTTACATGACTCGTTTAAACATTTTTTCTAATTCATAAGTAGAAAAGTGAATAATAATCGGACGACCGTGTGGACATGTAAACGGATCGCTTGTTTTACGCAACGATTCAAGCAATGCAAATATTTCATCGTTGCGCAAAAATTGATTCGCTTTAATCGACTGTTTACAACTCATCATTATTGCTGCTTTTTCGCGAAGTTGCTTTATGTCTACTTTTTTCATCGTTAATACTTGCTTAATCATTTCCTCAATAATTGTAGCTTCCTCCCCTTTTGGAAACCATTGAGGATGAGAACGAACAATAAAACTGTTATGACCAAATGGCTCTAAAAACACACCGCAACTAGCTAGCTGTTCGCGGTAACTTTCGATAAGTACATACTCACTTGATGAATAAGTAAGCGTCAATGGAATAAGCAACGGCTGTAATTCATTTGTAACGGTTGCTAATTTTTCACGGAAATATTCGTATTTGATCCGCTCTTGTGCCGCATGTTGGTCAATAATATACAAACCATTTTCATTTTGAGCTAAAATATACGTCCCATGCATTTGTCCAATCGGATATAATGGCGGAATGCGCTCTTGATTTGTTTCAACTGCTACATGTTTGTTTTCAACGATTGGTTCGACATCAAGCGGCTTCGTATCCTTCTCGTAAACACGTTCTTCCCGTTCCTCTAACACCATTCGTTCTTCTTTTTTCTTTCCTTGTTCATGATGTGAAATCGTTGTACGCGGAGGAACAATATGCGATTCTTTCACAATATGTTCAAACGAAAACGTTTGTTGCTCTGTTTTCGGCTTTTC
>OFGS01000111.1_pt1 | contig 23125 bp, 24 predicted proteins | sample 1521851 | NCBI WGS metagenome assembly OFGS01 (sample SAMEA3142070, study PRJEB24117) | hot springs metagenome
GCGTCGGATGTTTATAAGAGGCAGGCTATATTCCTTCACTTTAGCAGGGTGTGTTTATTTATGCAACAAAGTCAAGGGTAAGGCAAAAGGCAATTGGAATGAATGTCCATAAAACACTCAAATGTCGTAGAGTTTCCTCAAGGTCTCCAAAGCTTTATAATTGGTAAGGTCTGTGTGGAGCGGTGTTATGGATACGTAGCCGTTGTAAACCGCCCAGTAGTCGGTGCCTTCTTCCAAGTGCCAATCAAACTCTTCTGCGGTTATCCAAAACATGGGCTTTTTGGCAGGGTCCAAAAACTGTATAACCTTTTCCTTGTAAGCCCTTTTGCCCTGTCTTGTGAGCATAAACCCCTTTATATCCTTCCTTGAAAGGTTTGGTATGTTCACGTTTAGGTAGGTGTCTTCAGGCATACCTTTTTCCAAAACCATGAGAACTACTTCCTTTGCCATAAGTGCTATCTCCTTAAAGTCTACGTCTTCTCTGCCAAAAACGGAGAAAGCTATCGAGGGGATTCCCAATATCCTGCCTTCCATCGCTCCGGAGACAGTCCCCGAGTAGGTTATGTCCTCGCCGAGGTTTGGACCTTCGTTTATACCAGAGCACACAAGGGTAGGCTTTACACCTTGAAGTAAATGGTAGTAGCCAATATGCACACAGTCCGCTGGTGTACCACCTATCACGGTCCAAAAGTCCTCATCTACCCTTCTCATACGAAGAGGAGCGGTAAAGGTTAAAGAGTGACCTACACCGCTTAAATTTCTGTCCGGTGCTACAGTTATCACCCTTCCAAGACTCGATAGCACTTCTCTGAGTGCTCTTATGCCGAGGGAGAAGTAGCCATCGTCGTTGGTCAGCAAAAAGGTAAGCATCGGTTATATTTTAACTTCATGGATGAGTGTCCTGTGTGCAAGGGAACGGGATTTATAGACAAAGGTAACACTGTAGAGCTTTGCTCTTGCAGGTTTAAAAAGGAAGATATAGCAAAATACCTTAGGATCCCAAATAGGTACGCAGGCGCAAACCTGTACAACTATCAACCCATCCACCCTTCCCAGTACACTGCATTGGAAACGTGCTTATCTTACGTTCAAAGCTTTGATCCGAAAGAGGGAAAGGGCTTAACCCTCGTAGGTCCGCCAGGAGTGGGAAAAACCTATCTTGCATGTGCGGTTTTAAAAGACATATACCTCCAGAAAGGTGTAAGAGGCTTATTTTTTGACACTAAAGAACTTCTCACCAAGCTTAGAAGCTATTTTGACTATAGGGAAAAATACGAAAAACTTCTTAACGTGCTTTTGAAGGTTCCCCTTCTTGTGTTGGATGATTTGGGAAATGAGATGCTTTCAGATTGGAACAGGGACATGCTTTCTTACATAATAACATACAGGTACAACAACTTAAAGAGTACGATATTTACTACTTCCTATCCTCTTGAAGGAGAAGGGGAGACTCTTTCGGAGAGATTGTCTCCAAGCATCACCAGTAAAATGGCTATTATGAATAAGACTCTGTCTATCAGGCAATGAAGGGCGTAAGCCCTCTTTAATGCAAGGGTAGTAGACAATCTTTCAGCTCTGCTTCCGCCGTCTGGAGCATACAGTCCCCGTTTACTCCAAGTCTTTCTTGAAACGTGAAGACTTTGTTGCATAAATCATATGAATGGCGCTACATTGTTACACCAGTTCAGCATTTATTTTGCTGCTCTCTGGTAGCGGATTTACTTAGCCACTGGCAAGTCTCCTCCTAAGTACCAGAACTGTTATAGTTCCCTACGCTAGCCTCGTATGTCTATTTATGCAACAAAGTCTACCAGAATCGCTATATTCCTTCACTTTAGCTGAGTGTGTTTATTTATATCAACAGAGTCAAACGTGGATGTCTATGCAGTATCCTAACTGTTATGAAAAGTCTCTCCTCAAAGTGTAGAAGATGCCGGTAAGTAATTTTTTGCTATTTTTATAAGCTCTCATATAGACCCCGCGGACCTGTGGAGCTCTCTTCTCTCATAACCTGAGAGCTTAATCCTGTCAAAGTCAACTACGCCACCTTTTCCCAAAACTACGGGTAGCCCTATACAAACATCTTCCAACTCGTAGTACTCCACTACATGGATACACCTTTTTCTTGTTCTTAAGTATGGCATCCACCATGACAAACACGGAGGCGGCAGGACCGTAGTAGGCGGATTTACCCATCAGCTGGATAATCTCCCTGCCTCCATTTCTGGTAGACTCTATTATCCTGTCCATCTCCTTTGTAGCAAGAACATCTTCCATAGGCATGTTGCCCATGTAGCTCCTTGACATTACGGGAACCATAAAGTCTCCATGCGTGCCCATGACGAGCGCCCTTATGTCAGAATAGGATAGGTCATGGGATTCTCTCACGTAAGCTTTAAAACGCGCTGAGTCAAGCACTCCCGCCATCCCAATGACCCTCGAGCTTGGAAAACCTGTTAGCTTTAACGCAATGTACGTAAGCACGTCCACAGGGTTTGACACTATAAGCAAAATGCTATCAGGGGCGTATTTGACTATCTCTTTACAAAAGCCTTTTAGTATTTCTACGTTTTCCCTGAGAAGATCTTCTCGGGACATACCCTCTTTTCTTGCAACCCCTGCGGTTATGATCACAACGTCGGAACCTTCTAACCCAGCAAACCCTTCCACGTCGTACGAAAAACCTACTATTTGAATATCCTTGTTCAGAAGTATAGCCATTTGCTCCAGATCTAGAGCTTTTGCCTTTGCTGGTTCTAACTTGTTCTTATACCTACCAAAAAGGTACACATCGTAATCGCCCAGTACAGCAAGTAGGTATGCTACGTTTTCTCCTACGTTACCAACACCTATTACGGAGACTTTCATAGTTCAAAGTCTTTTAGGTATTTGGCCCTCGTAGGATGTTTGAGTTTACGTATGGCTTTTGTTTCGATCTGCCTTATGCGCTCACGCGTCACGTTAAACATCTTGCCTATCTGCTCCAAGGTGTACTCTGTGTCGTCTACAAGACCATAACGGTACATGAGTATTTCCCTTTCCTTTTCTCCGAGTGTCTGAAGAACCTTTATAAGTTGCTCCTTTAGCAATTTTCTAGCTACCTGTTCCTCTGGTGACGGTACGCTCTTGTCCTCTATAAAGTCCTTTAGATGGGTTTCGTCATCGTCCCCTATGGGTGTCTCCAAGGATATGGGCTCTTGAGATGTTCTTATTACTCTTCTGGCTTTCTCTACTGATATGCCGAGGTATCTGGCTACCTCTTCTGTAGTTGGCTCCCTTCCAAGCTCCTGGAAAAGCTTTTTGTGGGCTTTGGTTATATCGTTGATTGTTTCTATCATGTGTACGGGTATACGTATCGTTCTAGCTTGATCCGCTATCGATCTAGTGATAGCCTGCCTTATCCACCACGTGGCATACGTAGAAAACTTGTAGCCTTTTCTGTAATCGTACTTATCCACCGCTTTCATCAGCCCTATGTTCCCTTCCTGTATGAGGTCTAAAAAGTGGAGCCCTCTGTTTACGTACTTCTTGGCTATAGAAACCACGAGCCTTAGGTTGCACTTTACCATAACCTGTTTGGCTTGCGTCACTTTGTTTCTACCGTCTTTTATTATGTGCATTACCCTGTCCAATTCTTCGGGTAGGATACCCATTTCAGACCTAAGTTCTTCTATATCCTTTTTTAGAGCCAGGTACTCATCTCTGAGCATCTGAAAGCGTGCAAAGCCATAACCTGCCCTTTCCGCCTTTTTCTGTAGCTTTTCATCCCTTTCGTAGTTTCTCACTAGTTCTTCAACATCCGGGTGAATACTTTCCAGCTTCTTTTTCCTTATCTCAAACTCCTTTAGTTTACGGGAATACTTTTGGTAGAGGTTTAGTAATTCATCCGCTATACGTTCAAACTTAGACTGTTTAAGCTTCATTTCCTTCAATAGTTTGTTCATCTTGGCATGTCTCTTTAGATACTCTTTTTTATACTCCAGAGTACCGTACTGTAAGTAAAGGTCCCTCCATGCTATGGCGTTTTTGTAGGCCTTGGCAAGTTCCATCCCCTTATCTATAAAGTACCTCTCCAACTGCTCATGACTTTCTTCGTACTCCTCTACACTCCTGCTTTCGTCCATGTTGTCCATTATGTCGCTCGCCCTTATCTTCCCATTGACTACATTCGCCCATTCCCTTAAAACTCTATCTATCAGAAAAGAGGTTCTCAGCAATCCCCTTCTCATAATCTTTCTTCCCATCTCTATCTGTCTTGCATACTTTATCTCCTCATCTCGTGTAAGAAGGGGTATCTTTCCCATTTCTCTCAAGTAGAGCTTGACAGGGTCTCCGTCCTTGGTGCTCAGCAAAAGGTTGTCTGTGGATACGGTGTACTCCTCTTCCCTCTCTAACTCTTCTGTGTACTCTTCGCTTTCTACTATCTTTATGCCCCTTTCTTGGAGGAAGTCCATGACCTCTTCGTAGAGCTCCGTGTCCACCATTTCTTCGCCCAAGATAAGGTTTATCTCCTCATAGGTTACGTACCCCTTTTCACCTACTTGCATAAGCTTTTTAAGGTGTACTCTGTCAAGCATACTTTACCTCCTTACTAAACTCGTTTAATATATGCCTATAGTACGTAGTAGACAACTTCTTTCAACTCTCTCCTTGGAGTAGGTTCGGGCTTTTCCGCGGAGTACCCTATGGTCAGTATGGCAACCGGGAGGAGATGTTCTGGAGCGTTTAGCACTTTTCTTAAACAACCTTCATCAAAAGCACCCACCCAACAAGACCCAAGTCCCAGAGCTGTCGCAGACAGTTGGGCATAGGCGCATGCTATAGTGGCATCCTGCACACTGTAAAGCGTTGCTCCTCTTTTCCCGTACTTGGAAGAGCTCCTGTAGGTGTCTGCAAAAAAGACAAGAACCAGAGGAGCTTCGTATATAAACCACTGATATAGGGCACACTTAGCGAGCTCTAACCTCTTGCCTTTGTTTTTCACCAAATATACCTTGTAAGCTTGTAGATTCCCCGCAGACGGAGCCTTTCTCATACCTTCCAGGATAGATAGAACCTTGTCTTCTTCTACCTCCCTGTTCTCATAAGCTCTGATAGAGTGCCTGTTTTTTATAACATCAAAGAACTCCATCTTTTAAAAGTTTCTCCACTTCTTCATCTTCCACCTGTTTAAAGTCCTTGTAAAACATGCCCACCGCAAAAGGTCCTTCCTTGGCTATATAGTAGCAGTAGACCTCATCCGCATAAGCTTCTAATCTCTTTTTACCTTCAACTGGGCATACGGGAACTGCTACTATGACCTTATTTGCTCCCTTTCTTTTTAGATAGTTGACTCCAGCTATTAACGTATACCCTGTTGCTATGCCGTCGTCTATAACGACTATTTCCTTACCCTCTACCCTTAAACCCTCGGAAGGTAGAAACTTCTTTTCCCTTTCTCTGATTTTTTCCAGCTCCTTATGGACTATTTCTTTTATCGTTTCTTCCCTTAGACCAAAGTAATCTACGGTGTACCTATCCAGGTACGTCTCTCCATCTGGATCTACAGCACCAAAGGCAAGCTCTGGCTCTTGTGGTACTCCCAGCTTTCTGACGATCAACACGCTCATTGGAGCGTTCAGAACCTTAGCCACTTCCTTTGCTACTACCACACCACCGCGAGGCACACCCAAGATCAAAAGGTTTTCTGACACCTTACCCTTTAAAAACTCACCCAGCAATCTCCCTGCCTCTTTCCTATCAGCAAAAACCACAAGTATATAATATAACCAGTGCCAAAGTACCGTAAAGGTAAGGTAAAAGTTGAACACAACCTTCTAGAAGGTTTAGAGGATTTTCTAAAGGTACTTTCCAAGTGGGAGTGTGTCAAGAGTATAATTCCGGGTAGGATTTCAAGACAGAATAGGGGAAGGGGTTCAAAGGGACTATTTATGAAGTACCCCACCGCATCAGGCTACAAACTACTTTACAAAAATGGCACATCCATTCAAGAAGTCTTTGTGGTATGTGATGATATAACGAGCTTTGAAAAACTTTTTAAGGAAGCCTTTTCAGATGGAGTATAGATCTGTGGAGTAAAATAGGATCGTAGATGCCTAGTTTTTTTAGTACCCATCCATCCCCACCTGTGATGACCACTTGAAAAGGTCTTTTGTATGTAAATTGGACCTTCCTATTTAGTCCTCTAATAAAGTGCTTAGCTTCTTCTACCACTCCCCCTACCATCGCTTCCTTTGTGTCCTTTCCTAAGGAGATATCCATACTTTCAAGCTCAAAGAACGGTAGGAGTTCTGCTCTTTCGTGCAAGCACCTGAGTTTGTTGGAAAGCCCTAAGGTTATAAAACCACCTACGAACACGCCGTCCACCAAAAGGTCTAAAACAAACGCTGTACCACAGCTAACAACTATACAGTCCTTCCCATAAAAACTTTTCGCCCCGTACAGATTCAAAAGCCTATCTATACCAACTTTCTCTTTATCTATCCCTTCCGTTTCCAATGGAACATCCCTGGAAGCTATAAACTCTGCCGTGCTGAAGAGCTTCTCTATGGCTGGATTTATACTCGGCTTTACGGAGGACACGAATACCTTGTCCCAGTACCCTGTTAGCCTCTCTATTTCCTCAAACCTAAACTTGCCTATATACTCCAACTTCCCTTCTTGATAAACACAGGCGTCTATGGTGGTGTTGCCCACATCAAGAGTTAAGACTTTCAACCCTTGCCCCATGATGGTCTACTTCCAAGACCAAGTACTTAGCCCTTATTCCGACAGATTCAAAAGCTTCTATCATCGCTTTGCCTACATCCTCAGGGTTTTCCAAACACAAACTGCCCACCGTTGGACCTGCACCACTTAAGAACACTGCCAAAGCACCTGCATCGTATCCATTGGATACTACCTTGTTGAAACCTGGAATTAGCTCAGCCCTATAAGGTTGATGAAGCCTGTCCTTGACCGCTTCTCTGAGAAGCTGGTAATTCCCTGTAAAAATGGACGCAAGAAGCAAGGAAGCTCTCTGAACGTTGTTTACCGCATCCTCTAAACTCACCTGTCTTTTTATTACGCTCCTTGCCTTTTCCGTCGAGAGTTCAAAGTCTGGAATTGCAAAAACCAGCATCAAGTCCGCAGGGAACTCAAGCTTTGCAAAGTGAACACTCTCTTTATCCGTTGCACACACAACAAAGCCACCCAACACAGCGGGGAGCAAATTATCAGGATGAGGTTCAAACTCAAAGGCTACTTTCAAGAGCTCTTTGATGTCTAGTTTTTTTTCAGAGATTACAGTGTAAGCCATAAGCCCACCCACGATGGCAGTGGAAGAAGAGCCAAGACCTCTGGATGTCGGAATTTGGTTTTCTTGAAAGACTTTTATAGGCTTTTCCTTACCCCCAAAAACTTCAAAGCACATTTTATAGACCCTTATAAAAAGGTTGCTCTCATCCCTTGGAAGGTTTTCGCCTTCACCCACTATGTCCACACTGTAGTTGTGAGACTCCTCAATGGTAAAGGTGTTGTAAAGCTGTAAAGCTAAGCCAAAGGTATCAAAGCCGCAACCTAAATTGCTGGTGCTTCCGGGAACTTTTATCTTGTACCTCATGGAAATATTATCTAACTTAAGTCAATATAAACACAGATGAAAAGTTTCAAACCTTTTGCCCTTCTTTGTGTCCATTAAAAACCTAAAAAAGCGCGATTCAGAACCAACGTAGAGCTTGTAGGTTTTTAAGACTTTGCAACCTGAGAAGCTTCCTTCCTTGTAAAGGACTATAGAGCCCTTTTGTGGTTCTTGATTTCTAACAACCTCTCTTCTTGCGTAGAAGGGAAGGCTATGGTTGAAGTGCCCCACTTGGTAAACTTTCATGGTTTTGTTCGGGTCTAGTTGATTTATGTAGTTACCTATCTCCCTGTATGGTCTGTAGTGTTCCAATTTAGGTAAAACGCCCAGTTTAAGAACCGCGATTAAAAATAGCATGGAAAAGGCGGGAGATAGAGCTGTTTTCTTCCAAAGGGAAAAAATGGGAATTATGGAAAGCAAAAGTAGCCAAGGCTGGAGTTCAAAATACAGGATGGTTATGTAAGAGGCTAGAAGTATAAGGAGTGTTAAGAAGTAGAATGAGTACCTCCTTAGCTTACCTAAAGATTCATCCTTTAAAAACCCTGCGGTTATGATAGCCAAGGCTGGGTATGCAGGCATTACGTACACTGGTATCTTCTGCTTTATTAAGCTAAAAAGACCAAAGGTAAAACCAAACCATACAAGGAAAAAGCTATACTCCCTTTTTCTTTGGAGGATAACCCAAAAAAGCGCAAAGAAAAAGATGAAGGAGTAGGGAAGAAAGCTAAAAAGAAGGTCTAAAAAATACGTATAAATAGGCTCGGAGCCTGCGTAGATCCTCTTGATGTTTTCTCTATAGAAAACATCCCAAAAAACCTTCCCCCTTGTCAGGATCTGGTAAAGGTGCCACCAAAGCCCAAGAGCAAGAGAAACAGCACTTAAAAGGTAGTACTTGAGCTTTAAAAGTTCTTTTGGATTTGTTATCAGAAGGTACAGGAACACCGTGCCCGCAGGAATCACAAAGCCTGCAGGTCCTTTAACCAACATAGCAAGGGAAGAAGACAGAAAAGCAAGCACGATAAAAAGATTCTTCATTCTGTTGTATCCCAAATACCACAGGTACAGACTCAAGGTTATAAAAAAGGTAAAGGGCATTTCTGGCGACGCATAATGAGCGTTGGCAAAGACCATAAGGCTCAGGCTAAAGGATAAATAAGCGTAGACAGCTATCACCTTATCTTTTACAGCCTCTAAGGCAAAGAGAGCTACGACTAGTCCCGTAAGTAATCCCAAGATTACGTGAACAAACCTTAACCCCCACTCGTTTACACCCAAAAGGCTATAACCTATGGCGACAAGCCAGTAAGTCATGGGCGGTTTGTTGAGTCTGATTCCTCCGTTGTACTCTGGCGTTAGAAAATTTCCAGTTTCTAGCATTTTGTAAGTGGCGTAGGCGTAAAAGGCTTCGTTGGGAGACCAAACTTGAGATAAGCCAAAGTTGACGAAGTAAAGAACAAAGGTAAGAAGAAGAGTCAAGTATACCATTCTTACCTTAGTATTTTAAAACTTCGTTTATTTTCCTGATGAACGACTTTGCTGAACTTTGTTGCATAAATAAATACACCCTGCTAACGTACAATGCTCCATCGTAGCACGCTCGTTTACGCAACAAAGCATAATTCTACCTTCTTACTACTTTATTGTCAGGGTATAAACTTCCTGTGAGTTATCTTTTTTGATGCCGATTTTGCAGAGATAGACCGCAAGGCTTTCTCATATTTCTCCCGTAGGCAAACGTAAGGATAAAGGAGGGTAAAGACAGAACTAAGTATAAGATCTAAATCTCTGTAAAATTTTTCAACCACATTTTAAAAGTATCGTAGATTTAAAAGGCTGAACGTACGTTGTAGATAGGCATTCTCCAATCCCCATAAAGTGCCCTTTTGGTAAGTTTAGGTCCTGGCGGTGCCTGTCTTCTCTTGTACTCTGCTTTTTTTACCATGTGGATAATTTTATCCACAACAGACCTTTCAAAGCCTCTATTTACAACTTCCTCTACTGTCATGTTCTCCTCTATGTAAAGCTCCAGTATTGCGTCCAAAAGCTCGTAAGGTGGAAGACTGTCCTGATCCCTTTGATTTGGTTTTAACTCTGCGGATGGCGGTTTTTCAAAGACTCTTTTGGGTATGTCTGCCTTTATGGTGTTTCTGTACCGTGCAAGCTTGTAAACCAAGGTTTTATACAAGTCCTTTATGGGTGCATAGCCACCAGCCATATCACCGTAGATGGTAGAGTATCCTACCGCCGATTCGCTCTTGTTAGAAGTCGATAGAACTAAGTATCCTTCTTTGTTGGAAAGGTAAAAAAGCAAGTTGGCTCTTATGCGTGCCTGAAGATTTTCATCTGCTACGCTAAAGCCTTCCACCTTTAGAAGCCTTCGGTAAAGGTCATAGAGCTCTCCTATGGGAACTTCCAAAAGCCTTATACCTAAATTCTTGGCAAGCTCTATGGCATCTTCCCTGCTCTCCTTTGAAGTAAAGGTAGAGGGCATAAAGAGTCCAACTACCTTTTCCGCTCCAAGAGCATCTACCGCAAGGCAAGCAACTAAGGAGGAGTCTATACCACCAGAGAGTCCTACGATGGCACGCTCAAAGCCCTTTTTCCTCATATAATCTACGATTGCAGACCTTATAGCGTTGTAAACCTCTTCCTCTCCTTCGGGGCTTGCATGTACCTTGCCAGTGTAAACGTCTAACTTTCTTTCATCTTTCCAAGTCAAGCTAGGTAAATGGATCTTCTGATATTCCCTAAGCCTGGCGTCCAAGAGCCTTTTGGAAAGAACTCTTTCTCCTTGTATGCTTACCACTTGCACGTCTTCCTCGAAGGCTTTAAGCCTTGCCAATGTGTTCCCTTCTGGATCGATTACCAGACTTCTTCCATCGAAAACAAGGTCATCCTGAGAGCCTACCAAGTTTACGTAAACCATATACATGGAATTATCTTGAGCCCTTGTTTTTAACAGCCTTTCCCTTAACGCATAACCGCCTATGTAGTAAGGAGACGCGCTTATGTTTATCACAATGTGAGCTCCTGCCCATGCGTAATACCTTTCCCAACCATCGGGATGCCACATATCCTCGCATATGGAAAAGCCTACTTTCAAGTTTTGCACCTCAAGAAGAAAAGGATCTTCTCCTTTTCTGAAGTATCTCTTTTCGTCAAAGACAGAGTAGTTGGGAAGATATCTCTTGTAGTACTTACCTATTATTTTGCCTCCACCTACGACCAAAAGGGCGTTGTAGAGATCATCTTCGTAGTAGGGTGTGCCAACAGCAATTATAGATTCTAGACCCTTAGAGAAATGTACAAGGTCTTCTAAAGCTTGATGACAAGCTTTTATAAAGCTTGGGTTGTGAAGAAGATCAAAGGGAGGATACCCGCTTAAGCACAGTTCAGGAAAGACAATCAGATGCGAAACCTTATCCATGTCCTTCCATATACTTTTTATAAGTTCCAGATTTCCCCTTATATCTCCTACGGTGAAGTTTAACTGGGCAATAGCAACGTTTAACATGTTAGAATATTTTATGCGTTGACATCTGATAAAATTAGAACAAAATTTAGTTTGGAGGCTGTAAATGTTTCCGGTGGAGAGGAACAACAACATACAGGATGAGTTTATCGAGGAGTTCAAAAGGAAAGGTGCAACTATAACCATATTTTTAACCCGTGGTAATAGAATCACGGGTAAGATCTTAGATCATGACAAATACACCATACTGTTGGAAGTAGATGGAGAACCAAACCTAATATATAAGCATGCCATCAGCACCATCGTCCAAGGAGCTTAATGAGGAGTATACTTGTCAGTGTCGTAAAGCCTGAAGAAAAAAGAGGGGAATTTTTAGAATCCTTAGAAGAGTTGAAAGAGTTGGTAAGGGCGGTAGGGGGTAAAGTCTTAGGTTATATCACGCAGAGAAGGCAAGAGCCAGACGTAAAGTACTACATAGGTGCTGGAAAGGTCCAAGAGATAAAACAAGTGGCGGAGGGAATACGTGCTGATACTATAGTCTTTGACGCTTTTTTGAGTCCTTCACAGGTTCATAACCTGGAGAAGGAGATAGGTATAAAAGTCCTAGACAGGGCCGACCTTGTTCTTGAGATCTTCTCAAGAAGAGTTAGAAGTAAAACCGCAAAGCTTCAGGTGGAGTTGGCAAAGCTAACTCATGAACTGCCGAGGCTTTACGGAAAGGGTAAAGAGCTTTCTAGACTGGGTGGTGGTTTGGGAACAAGGGGACCTGGTGAGCAAGAAGCGGAGATAAGAAGGCGTTGGATAAAGAGAAGGATCCAACAGATAAAGGAAGAGTTAGAAGATATAAAACGACAAAGGAGGGAACAAAGAAAAAGAAGAGAGAGAACAAGCATGAACGTCATAAAGGTGGCGCTTGTTGGCTACACAAACGTTGGAAAGTCTAGTCTTATGAGAGCTCTAACGGGTAGGGAAACTTTCGTAGCGGATATGCCCTTTGCCACCCTGGATACCAAAACATCCGCACGTTACGTGTTTCCAGACACCAAAATACTGGTGACTGACACCGTGGGGTTTATAAGAAAACTTCCTCCAGAGCTTATTGAGTCTTTCAAGGCAACGCTGGAAGAGGTTCAAGAGGCGGATATAATCCTGCATGTTATAGACATCTCTGACAAGAGATGGCTGGAGAAAGTAGAAACAGTCAAAAGCATACTCTCAGACCTAGGAGTGAGCGATAAGCCAGTAATTTACGTGTTTAACAAGGTAGATCTGGTGGTAAATGATCCACAGGAGATAAAGTACCTTACAGAGCCAGCCTTTATGGAAAGCAGGTCTGTGGCCGTTTCCGCCTCCAAAGGTTGGGGTATAGGAGAACTAATCCAGACCATCGCAGAGGTTTCCAAACAACTCCTAGAGGTGAACCAATGAAAAAGGATCTTGTGGTGCTTGGTGCGCAATGGGGTGATGAAGGGAAGGGAAAGGTAGTAGACCTTCTTTCATCCTACTACGACGTGGTGGTTAGGTACCAAGGTGGTAGTAATGCGGGGCATACGGTTTACGTAAAGGGTGAAAAGTTTGTCCTTCACCTTCTGCCCACAGGCATGCTCCACAACCATACGGTAGGTGTTATAGCTCAAGGCATGGTTGTTGATCTGTCTCTTCTGGTAAGGGAAATAAAGGAATTGGAAGAAAAGGGTATAGATGTTAGAAATAGGCTGATCATAAGTGATAGAGCCCATGTAGTTCTTCCATACCATAAAGTTTTAGATTCCCTGCTGGAAAAGAGTAGCAAGATAGGTACAACGCTAAGGGGCATTGGTCCCACTTACATGTTCAAGTACGCCCGAAAGGGTATAAGGATTTGCGACCTTGAGGATGCAAACAGGTTTTACAGGCTTCTGAAGGAAAACTTAGAGTTTGTTAAGGATCTTTGCGAAAAGGTGTACTGTGAAAATCATGCTCTAAATCTGGATTTTGTTTACGAGGAGACTCTAAGCTATTACAAAGAGATAAGGGAAAATGTAAGGGACGCCACGCTGTTTTTGTTAAATTCCAATAAGTCCCATCTGTTTGAAGGGGCTCAGGGGACTCTTCTTGACGTGGATGTAGGAACATATCCATACGTAACTTCTTCCAACGCATCCGCACTAGGGCTTTCAAACGGGACAGGACTACCGCCGAAGTTTTTTGCCAACGCTTACTTTGTAGGCGTTTCAAAGGCTTACGCAACGAGAGTGGGTGAGGGTCCTTTTCCTACGGAACTGCACGATGAAGAAGGTCAAAGGTTAAGGGAGCTTGGAAGGGAATATGGAGCCACCACAGGAAGACCAAGAAGGTGTGGCTGGTTAGACCTTGTAGCCCTAAAACATGGGGTAAAGGTAAACGGTTTAGACGGTGTAATTCTGACAAAGCTGGACGTTCTTGACTCTTTTGATAAGATAAAGGTATGTGTGGCTTACGAGTATAGGGGGAGGATAATAGAGGACTTTCCTTCCTCTTTGCACGTTTTGGAAGAGGTAAAACCTGTTTACAGAGAGTTTAATGGTTGGCTTTCAAACACGAAGGGCATAAAGGATATTTCCCAGCTTCCAGAAAAGGCTCGTCTTTACATAGAGTTTATAGAGGACTTCTTAGGAGCGCCAATAGTGATGCTCTCTTCAGGTCCAGAAAGGGATGAGTTTGTCTTCTTGAGCTACTTTGTGCCTATTTATAATACTAACACATGAGAAATAGGGAAAAGTGGGGATCTAGGATAGGACTCATATTTGCGGCGGCGGGTAATGCAGTAGGGCTTGGCAACCTTTTAAGGTTCCCTTCTAAGGTAGCACTCTACGGTGGTGGTGCCTTTATGATCCCTTACTTTATCGCTCTTTTCGTTATAGGTCTCCCATTGATGATCATAGAATGGGTCATAGGCAGGTATGCAGGAGCGAAGGGACACGGCTCTATGACTGGTATAATGGGCTCTTTTTTCAACCACTCTTATCCTGCTAGAGTCCTAGGCTCTGTGGGTGTAGCTATTCCCTTTTTGATAGTGGTTTACTACATATACATTGCGTCGTGGACTTTGGGGTTTGCGGTTCTATCCCTTTTTGGTCAGATGCCTCAGCCTGTAACTACAGAAGATCCCATACAAGCTATGAAGCCATACCTTGACTTTTTTAAATCTTACACAAGTCCCTCAGGCGTTGCTTTACTTTTTCTTACACTAACCATCGGGATAAGCTGGTACATACTCCAGAGGGGAATAGCAAAGGGTATAGAGATACTCTCAAAGTTTGGTATCCCAGCTCTCTTGCTAATGGGCATTTTCCTTTCTCTCGTGTCTTTGTCGATCAATAACTGGAGGGGGCTTGAGGGGCTAAGATTTATATACACACCAGACCTTTCACAGCTAACAAATCCACAGGTTTGGATAGAAGCATCTGGTCAGATATTCTTTACCTTATCTCTTGGGATGGGAGCGATAGCGACTTACGCTAGTTACGTGAGAGAAAGGGAAGACGTGGTAAAGGCTGGACTTTACACCGCTGGTGTGAACGAGTTTGTAGAGGTGGTCATAGGAGCATCCATAGCCATACCCGCAGCTTTTGCTGTTTTCGGTGCTATGGCTGTTCCAGAGCTTGCAAAGGAAGGCACATTTAGGATAGGCTTTATGACCATGCCTGCTATACTTATGTCTTTACCCCTAGGTAGTCTTCTTTCCTTCGTGTGGTTCCTCTTGTTGTTTATAGCAGCTCTTACTTCCGTGGTAGCCCTTGTACAGCCTCTAGTTGCTCTTTTTGAAGACGAGATGAGATGGAGTCATACTAAATCCGTTGCTGTGTCTATGGTTATGGTGTCTGTAGGTGCTCTTCTGTCCGCCTTTGTACCGGGCTTTATAGACGACGTGGATTTTTGGGCTGGAACCCTTATGCTTATCTTCTTCGGTCTCCTTGAGATAATCATCTTTGTTTGGGTATTTGGCGTAGACAAGTTTCACAAAGAGCTAACAAGGGATGCTTTTATAAAGTTACCTAAGTGGTTGGTTTATGTTTTTGCAGTCGTGTCTCCCACCTTCATTTTTGCCCTCCTTTATGCTTGGGGGATAACTAGGCTTCCAGAAGTCTTATCCCAAACGGATACAGGTGTCATGATCTCCAGATTGTTCATAATAGCAACGTTAGTATTCCTAGCTTTTGTAGCTATAGAAAGTAAAAGGCGATATCTAAAGTATCCTAAGCATATGTGAGCCATATAACTGAGATTCATGCGTTTCCAATCCATGGAAATTATAGAGGATTGTACTATCTGACTTTAGTTTGAATAAAAGGGTGTAGATCTTCTAGTGTTTGAGATGATTGTATGACTTTGTTGCTTAAACGAGCGTGCTATGGTGGAGCAATGTACGTTAATCGTGAATTCCCTTCTAACAGAGAGCGGGTAGGGGGCTTTGTAAGCTAAGCAATGCAAGTTTTGGCGGTGATGTATACAACAAAACAGTGCCATTCTGGCAAGAGTTCACGGCTTTGTTGCACAAATCATAGGAAAGACTACATCACTAAACAAGGTGAGTACCTATCTTAATGCTATCTGGTAGTAGTTTTGGCTAACCACAGTTCGAAATTCCTCCCAGCATCAGAAGCGCTATATTCCTTCACTTTGACGAAGTGTGTTTATTTATGTAACGAACGGAGTTCACAAGAGGCTCTTGCCCATTGCTTTGGGCACTTGATGTGACTAACTTTTCCTTCTATAGATGTTAAATAAAGTAGTGGTTTTATTCAGCGGTGGTGTTGAGAGCACTACGCTTTTGTATATGTATCTGCGCGAGGGTTATGTAGTCTATCCACTCTATATTAGATGTGGCTATCCATGGGAAAGGCTTGAGCTACTCAACGCACGCAAGATATGGAGTTTTACCAAGGAAAAATACCCAAACTTGATGCCCATGAAGGTGCTTAGCGGTATTAAAACACCCATAAAGAGCGGTTCTAGGGATGTTTGGAGCATCTTTATACCGCTCAGGAACTTGCTCCTCATAAGCACCGCTTCCAGCCACGCCCTTTTAAAGGGAGTAGATAAAATATCCATAGGTAGCCTCGGCTTGTACCCTTTTCCCGACAACAACTCAGAGTATATAAAAAGATTAGAGGAACTTATAAACACCGGCTCAAAAAGGCGTATACGTATACTTACTCCCTTCATGGGGATTGAGAAATCGGAGATAGTAAGAAAGTACAAAAACCTTGTCCCTTACCATCTAACTCTTTCATGCTCAAATCCAAGGATATCAGGCGGTAGGGTAAGACCCTGCGGTAATTGTATAAAATGCACAGAAAGAGAAGAAGCGCTTTACAATCTTTAGTAGAAAAAGATTAACTCTTTACTAGGTTGATTAGCAAACAACCCCTGTAGAACCCCAAAGAGGCGGGCTTTTCTGGGAGGAAATCATGTTTGTAGAGATTGAGTTTTGAGAAACTCGTTTATCTTGTACTCAACCATATCTTTATGGTAAAGTCTCTCTCTTTTTAATCTCTCTATTTCCATCTCTAACTCGTGCGTCATAGGATGGTGCTTTTCTAGCTTGTCTATTTCTTTGTCTAATTCTTCGTGCTTTTCATAGTGGTACTTAAACTCCTTATCCCTTTCTAAAAGCACTCTTATTGCTTCTTCTCTATTCATACTACATCCTCCTTCCTAGGTCTTAATAATATTAAACCACATAGGCTAACTACATAGCCAAGTATCAACGTAGATAAAGGTGCAAACACTATATACGAAAAAAAGGATATGAAAAATGGAAGGTTTACGAGAGTAAAAAGCCAAAAGTACCTACGAGTTGCTGTATAGCTCCAATAAGGATCCCTTTCCGACAAGACGGGAAAGAGTTTTTTCTTTATGAACAGTCCCAAAGGTAGACAAACAACACCGGACAAAAGGACTATCATGTTGAGATACATCACAAGCCTGACGGGCAAGGGTAGTCGGAAGTAGGGATACAGCGATAGAGAGGCTAAAAATACAAGACTTAATAACCCTAAACTAGCAAAGAAAAACTGCCTAGCTCTCTTTCTGTAAACTTCCAACATACGCCTATAGTATTATAATCTTTGGTATGAGAGGATTGTTAGATATCCTTATATTTCTTGCATTTCTTCTTATAGTCCTTGCAGGGGCTGTTGGAGGGGATGTGTTGGAGATATTATTAAAAATGCTAGGAGGTGTGGGCATGGTTTTTTCTCCCATTCTAATCCTACTAATAGCGGTAATAGTCTTTCTAGCTGCAAGCATCAAGATAGTTCCTGAGTTTCAGAGAGCTGTTATCTTTCGTCTTGGTAGGGTGATCGGTGCCAAAGGTCCCGGGCTTTTTCTTCTTATACCTATAATAGACAAGATGGTTAAGGTAGACCTTAGAACGGTGACTATGGATGTACCTACGCAAGACATCATAACCAAGGATAACGTTTCCGTTAGCGTGGACGCTGTTGTATACTTCAGAGTTGTAGACCCTGTCAAAGCTATTGTAAGCGTAGAAAACTACTTATACGCCACCTCTCAAATAGCTCAGACTACTTTAAGGAGTGTATGCGGTGCAGCAGAATTGGACGAACTTTTATCGGAAAGAGAAAAGTTAAACATTCAACTCCAAGAGATCATAGACAAACAAACAGACCCATGGGGAGTAAAGGTGGTGGCGGTGGAGCTCAAAAAGATAGACCTTCCAGAAGAGCTCCGTAAAGCGATGGCAAGACAGGCGGAAGCGGAGAGAGAAAGAAGAGCTAAGATAATCTCTGCAGAGGGGGAGTATCAGGCAGCTCAGAAGCTAGCTAAGGCAGCCCAGATCCTATCTTCTGAGCCTATTGCTTTGCAACTGAGATACTTAGAAACCATACAGACGGTAAGCGCAAAACCGGGTAACACGGTACTTTTACCTATACCTACGGATATGTTTAAATTCCTATTAAAGGATGACAAGATACAAGGTCAAAGTTAACAGGGCGGGTATTACCTTCATAGCTATAACTGTGCTACTTGGCATAGCCGCAGTAAACACTGGAAACAACCTCTTGTACATGGTTGTCTCTGCAATGCTCTCCTTTATGCTTTTATCTGGTGTAGCTTCTCTTTACAATCTCAAAGGAGTAAGCATAACCTTAATACCTCCTAAGGATATATTTGCTGAAAGCATCGCAAATTTTAGGGTTATCTTGGAAAACAAGAGTAGATTTCCCAGATTCCTTTTGATTTTAGAGTCCTCCTCAGGTAAATTTGTAATTCCCCTACTCTTAAATAGAGAAGAGGCTCTCTTGCCTATGGTTTTTGAAAAGAGAGGACTATACGAAAGCGTAAAAATAGCAATAAAGACGGACTTTCCAGTAGGGCTGTTTAGCAGGTCTTACGAAGAAGAGATCAAAACGAAGGTTGTAGTGTTTCCAAAACCAATAAAGACGGAGTTGAATTTGATATGGGGGGAGAAGGGCAAAAAGGATATAGGTGATAAAACTAGGGCAAAGGGTTACGATGAAATCTCTGGTGTTAGAGAATACATAAGAGATCCTGTAAAGCTAATTCATTGGAAAGCATCTGCCAAGCTTGGTAAGCTTATGGTAAAGGAGATGTACGCAGCGAGCAAAGAACCAATAGTTCTAACGTTGGACTCTGTGGACGGAGATTTGGAGATGCGCATATCAAAGCTAACTTACCTGACTATAAAGCTTTTGGAAAATGGCAATCCCGTTGGTCTAACTCTAGGAGATGAAAATATAGAGCCGGACATTGGCGATCACCAAAAAAGAAAGATACTAACAGCCTTAGCTCTCTTCCATCATAGCCCTAGGATAAGAGCCTAAAATCTTTACCATCTGAGTTCTTTCCTTTAGTAAGTCTATCGCAGACTTTACATTTTCGTCTTCTATATGGCCTTCTAAGTCTACAAAGAAGACATAGTCCCACGCCTTCCTCTTGGAAGGTCTTGATTCAATCTTGGTAAGATTTACGGAGTATTTGTAAAAACTCTCCAGAGCTTTGTAAAGAGCTCCAGCTTCGTCTCTAACTGCGAATATTAAGGTTGTCTTATCTTTTCCGGTTCTTTTAGTAGCGCGCTTACCTATTATCAAAAAGCGAGTATAATTGTTGGAGGTATCCTGTATGTTGCTCTCTAGTATGTTAAGGTGGTACGTATAAGAAGCTACTTCGCTAGCTATTGCTCCAGCATCATCCACTTCTAAAGCTATCTCGCAAGCTTTCGCAGTGCTCTCTACCTCTATGAGCTGTGCCCTTGGAAGGTTTTTCTCCAGCCAATTTCTACATTGTGCTAGGGCATGTTTATGAGAGTAGACTTTCTTAATCTTATCCAAGGAAGTTTGATTAGACAGGAGATGAAGTCTTATAGGAATGACCACCTCTCCTACTATGTTAGCATCCGATTCTAAAAACATATCTAAGGTGTAGTTTACAACGCCTTCTATGGTGTTTTCTACGGGCACCACGCCGTAATCAACCCTTCCTGTCTCCACCTCTATGAATACGTCCTTTATCGTAGGTGCAGGCACGTACAGGGCAGAAAACCCAAAGCGCTCAAGCGCCGCCTGATGGGTGAAAGTTGCCTTCGGTCCTAAGTACGCTACTTTAAGCTCCTTTTCTAAATATAAACAGGCTGATATTACCTCCCTGTATACGTGAACCAAAGCCTCCGAAGGAAACTCCTCAGACATCTGCTTGTTTATCTTTAAAACCTTTTCTAAAACTTCCCTTTCCCTCTCTGGAACATGAAATTCAAGCCCCAGTTTCTTTTTGACCTCTCCTATGCTCTTGGCTAACCTTGCCCTCTCGTTTAGAAGTCTTACGATTTCCTTATCCACTTGGTCTATCTTGTCTCTTAAATCTTGTAGGTCCATTTAATCATATTCTAACTTGTTGTAAATTGTTATGTGAACCTTGTCTGATTCTAACAAGTGCAGAAGCTTTTTGCTTCCAGTACTTGCGCCTTTTTCTGTATATCTCTCTCAAGTAATCTGGCAGCATAAGGCTTGGATACTTACCTTTTGCTACCTTGTGAAGATGCCACCACCACTTCTCTATAGGCTGGGTTTCTTCATCCTCCATAGGTTCGTCGGACATTTCCATAATTTCTAAAAACCTGTGGACGTTTTGGAACAGCTTTCTGTCTGCCTTTCTTACGTAAACGGTGTCCTGCAAACCTTCCTGGTAAACCTTCTCCCTTAGTTTTATAACTAAGTCTGGGTATCCTACCTCGTATGTGAGTAAAAGCTCTACCTCTGCAAAGTATACGTAATCTATGTCATTTTTCTTTTCTTGCTCCATAGAGATATATTATAAACTATGATTAACGTCAATGTAGTTGGAAGCGGTGTTATAAGTCTAAGTATAGCGCTAGAGCTCGCCCTGGAAGGCTACAAGGTTCAAGTGATAACAAGGGATCCTAGACAAGCTTCCTCTTGGATAGCCGGCGGCATGCTGGCTCCTTTTTCAGAAGGATTAGAGGGTCCCATCTTTGACTTTTCATACGAGAGCCTAAAAACTTATAAAGATTTTGTGAAAAAAGTGGAAGACGTGTCAAAGATCAAGATAGATCTGTGGATGGAGGGTATATACAGGATAGTTCTCAAGGGGGAGGATTTTCTTTTGAAGAAAGCTCAAGAATACTTAAAAACATACGCTGTAGAAATAGACTTAGAACCGCACAGGACAAAACCGTATCTATCGCAGCACGTAGATGGAATAATACACTATTTGGAAGAAGGTTGGGTTGACACTTATTCCCTTATGAGTGCCCTCTTTAAAGCTATAGAGAGGCTTGGTGTAAAAGTAATCGTAGATAGTGTAGTTAGGGTGGAGAAGTTAGAGTCTCGCATAGAGCGTCTAGTAGGTATATCTAACACATACGTATCTGATTTTTACGTAATTGCAAACGGCGCTTGGGCTAGGGAATTGTTGGACATTCCAATATATCCTGTAAAGGGTCAAGCCTTAAAAATAAATGGCAGGGTTGTGGACAACGTCCATTACTCCAACGTCTCTTACATAATACCTAGACGGCACTATACCTATATAGGAGCCACATCGGAAAAAAACGACTTTACGATGTCCATTACAGTTGGTGGACTCCTTTCCTTGAGTGAAGGTACGATAAAGGTTATACCAAGTTTGCAGGGGATGGAGGTTATCGAAGTGTTATCAGGATTTCGCCCCTGTACACACGACGATCTGCCCGTATTTGAGATAGGTGAAAACTATCTGTTTGCAGGCGGACACTGTAGAAATGGTATATTGCATGCTCCGATAACATCTAGCATAGCCAAGGATTTTATCCACAAAAAGCTCATCTCCAAGTACATGGAACTATTCTCTTCGAGGAGGTTCAGCTTTGCTGTGTAGACTACTACGCAACCGTGCTCCAGTCGCACGTTCACTTACGCAGCAAAAATACATTGAGAAGCTCCTATAGGCTTATAATTTCTTACGTTGCGCAATGAACGTACAAGAAATAGTAGAAAACGTTTCTCGCATTCTGAAAGGAAAAGAAAAGGTCGTTGAGCTGTCTCTTGTGTGTTTTTTAGCGGAGGGTCATCTTCTCTTGGAGGACATACCGGGGGTTGGTAAGACTACACTCGCTTTATCTCTGTCTAAAGCCTTAGGTTTATCCTTCGCGCGTATTCAGTTTACAAGCGACTTACTACCGTCAGACATCATAGGCGTCAGCGTATACGACCAATCGAGAAAAAGCTTTGTTTTCAAGCACGGACCCATATTCAATAACGTAGTTCTTGCGGATGAGATAAATAGAGCCACACCAAAAACGCAAAGTGCTCTGTTGGAAGCTATGGCAGAAAAACATGTAAGCGTAGATGGAGTGACGTACGAATTGCCATATCCCTTTTTCGTCATAGCTACGCAGAACCCGGTAGAACAGTATGGAACTTATCCTTTACCAGAATCTCAGCTAGATAGATTTAGCATGCGCTTATCTTTGGGCTATCCAGATATCGATACAGAGATACAGATAATAAGAGGAGAAAACCCTGTATCTAAGCTATCTAAAATACAGACCTCTGTAAAGCTTCAAGATATAGTTGCATCGATAGAACAGGTCAAAAGAACTTACATATCCCAAGAAGTTGGAAAGCTCATAGTAGATATAGCTAGGTTTACAAGAAGTCATCCAGAATTAATACTTGGATGTTCAACAAGAGGCGCAATACATCTTGCCAATTGCTCTAGAGCTTTAGCCTACGTAAGGGGGAGGGACTTTGTGATTCCAGAAGATGTTATCTATCTAGCACCTTACGTATTGACGCATAGATTGATAACCAGAGACCATTCGGATGCCAAATCTATAGTAGAAGATATACTCAGTAAAGTGGAAATACCTTAGTTTGGTGGAGGCGGAGGGAATCGAACCCTCGTCCGAGGATGGTCCCGCTTGAGGACCTCTACAGGCTTAGCAGGTGTTTTACTACAGACCCTTGGGCGTCCACCTGCAAACTCCCGAGGGTCGGTAAGGCTTTTCTTTCGGATAAAGCTCCGCCTTACGAAAGCTTTATCCTACACCTCAGTTTATGAGCCCTCTTGGCAAGCCTGAGGCACACCCACCAGAGAGCCGCTGCCGTCAATTAAGCAGCGAGAGCGAGCTCAGCTTCGGGATGTGTTTCCCGTTTGGCTATCAAGGTTGCCACCCTACCTGCTATCCTCAGCTAACCATCCCCGTCGAAACCATTCGCCCCCTACGTTTCCATCCTTTATTTAAATTTATTTCATACTCCTACGTTGTCAAGCTTTACATCAGCATGCATTGAATTTTTATCACTTAGAAATTATTATTGTGAGTATGGGGGGAGTAAAAAAGCTTGTAAAGGATTTTGTTGAAGATCTAAGCCAAGTGTTGTTAGATGGAATCACAGTGGAGCTTCCAGACGGTACACGGATCGGTTCAGGTAGGTATAAAGTACGGGTAAAAAATGAAAAGTTCCTAACTTACCTAGCTGTGGATCCAGAGATGGCACTTGGGGATGGGTACATGAAGGGAGACGTAG
>OFGS01000113.1_pt1 | contig 23039 bp, 24 predicted proteins | sample 1521851 | NCBI WGS metagenome assembly OFGS01 (sample SAMEA3142070, study PRJEB24117) | hot springs metagenome
AAAAATCTATTTTAAAAACCTCAAAATCGTGGTATTATTATAGAAGTAAATATAATTTCAAAAAGGGAGGCAAAGATAAAATGGCATATTACATTACAGATGATTGTATTTCATGCGGCGCATGCGAGAGCGAATGCCCTGTTCAATGCATATCCGCTGGCGATGGAAAGTATGTAATCAACGAAGAAGAATGCATCTCATGCGGTGCATGCGCAAATGTATGTCCAGTTGATGCTCCAAAGCCAAGAGAGTAGTTCCTAAAAGTTGCAAAATAGGTTTGGACCGGGTAAAAAATCAAACGCCCGGTCTTTAAATTATAAATTGAAACAAAATTTGAAAAATGTGCATAGTTGAAAGGAAGGGCGAAAAAGAAATTGAACAGGATTTATGTTCCAGTTCAAAATCCTGAGGAGATACAGAAGCTAAAGTGTGGGCAAGAAGTTTTAGTGTGTGGCAAACTTTTTGTTGCGAGGGATGCTGCTCACAAAAGACTTTTTGAGATGATTCAAAAAGGTAGTAAAATTCCAATAGATTTTAAAAACGGTGCGATATATTACATGGGTCCCTGTCCTGAAAAGCCAGGTGAAGTAATAGGACCATGTGGTCCAACAACAGCAGGCAGGATGGATGTTTTTACTCCTATGATGCTTGAGCTTGGAATAAAGGTTTTAATTGGAAAGGGGAAAAGAAATGAGGCTGTAAAAGAGGCAATTAAAAAACACGGTAGCATTTATCTTGCCACATTTGGTGGTGCTGCAGTTTTGATTCAAAGTTGTGTCAAATCTCAAAAGATTGTTATGTTTGAGGACCTTGGTGCAGAGGCAGTTCGTGAGATTGAGGTGGAAGATTTACCGTGCATTGTTGCAATAGATTCTCAAGGGGAAGATATATATGAAGTTGGACCAAGAAAGTATGCGCAGAATTTTAGATAATCTTAAGATTTTCAATGCTCTTAAGAGTTATAATTTTTTGCGTCTTCACATGCCAGGTCACAAAGGCAAAGATGAGATTTTCCCAGATGCTATTAAAAATATATTTCCCAACTTTGATGTCACAGAAACCTTGTATACAGACAACTTATTGGACCCAAAAGGTTATATAAAGGAATTTTTAGATGGAATTAATGAGTTTTTTGGTTCAAATTATAGTTTTTTGTCTCTTCAGGGTTCAACACACCTTCTGCAAGCCTCAATTGCTGCATTTTCAAATCCGTATGACGGTATACTTATAAATAGAGATGCTCATAAAAGCATATATAATGTTGCAAAGATTTTAAAACTTGACATTGAATATATATATCCACAGTACGATGATTCTTTAGGAATATTTACATATATCGACGAAAAGCACTTTGAAAGTGTCCTTCAAACTTCAAAATCTCAAATTGTTGTAATAACCTCACCATCATATTATGGCATTGAGCAGAATGTAAAGGTGCTCTCAAAGATTGCAAAAAAATATCAGAAGAAACTCATAGTTGACCAAGCTCATGGCGGTTATTTTAAATTTGTAGGGAAAAAAACAGCCTTGGATAGCGGAGCTGACATATGCATTTTAAGTCTTCACAAAACATTGCCATGCCCAAACCAGTCTGCACTGCTTTTGTCAAATTTGGCCGAGAAGGATACCAAAAAACTTTCTGCTAATTTAAGTTATCTTCATACAACAAGTCCGTCGTATGTGCTGCTTGCTTGGAGTGAGTATGGGATAGAATTCTCAAAAATGCTTGGCAGACAGCTTTTTGAAGAGCTCAAAGAAAAACTTGAAAAGCTATGCAAGCCGGTCTTGGATTATACAAACTATGTCTACAGCGATTTGGATATTTTAAAACTTCTTCTAAACTTTAGCAAAGCAGGGGTAAAGCAAAGTTTTGCAAAAAGTCTTTTGGAGAAGTATTCCATTGTTCCAGAGCTTCTTGACCAAAATAGGGTTCTGTTTTATTTTTCTCTGGTAGATGCTCTTTTTAATTTTGAAATCTTGGAAAGCTTTTTTTATGATATAATAAAAGAAAAAGGAAAAGAAGTGCTGAAAAAAAAGTTTTTATCACCGCCAAGACCAAAAAAGGCTTTGAAAGTGTATGAAGTTGACAACATGAAAAAAAGAAGAGTAAAGATTTGTGAGGCAGAAGGCTTTATATGTGCGCAAGCAATCATTCCTTACCCGCCGGGATTTCCGGTTGTTGTTGAGGGTGAGGTTATAGAAAAGGATACTATAGAATATTTACAAGAGCTTTTGGGTATTGAATTTATCAAAAAAAATGAGGTTGATGTGATTGAGGAAGGGTAAACTCATAGTATTTGAAGGAAACGATGGTTCAGGTAAAACTACACAGCTTGTAAAAGTCGAAAAATACCTTAAGGAGAAGGGATACAAAGTTCTCACAACAAGAGAGCCAGGTGGAACAGAAGTAGGATACAGAATCAGAAAGCTTCTTTTAGACCCTCAATATAAGATGGATGGGCTGACTGAAGCTCTGCTTTTAGCTGCAGACAGGAACGAACATGTTAAAAATGTACTCATTCCTGCCCTTGATGAAGGGTACATTGTGCTTTGCGACAGATACATCCTAAGCAGTGTAGTTTACCAGGGCATTGTAAGAGGAGTTGGTGTTGAAAACATTCTGAGATTAAATTCAATCTTTGAAGATAGAATAAAACCCGACCTTTACATTGTTCTTACCTTAGAGCCTGAAATAGCCGTGCAAAGGATTAAAATGGCTGGAAAAACTGACAGGCTTGACTTAGAAGATTTGGAGTTTCACAGGCGTGTCTACAGCGGCTTTAAAGAGGTATCAAAATGGTTTGAAAGATGTGTAAACATTGAGGCGCAGGGTTCAGAAAAAGAAGTCTTTGAAAAGGTGTTGTATGAGATAGAAAGGCTATTAGTAAACAAATAGAAGGAGAAAGAGTAGAAAAAGAAGTGCAAGCTTTAAAGAAGAAGCTTTTCAAAGAGAGGAGAGAAGAGGAAAAATGAAGCTCATTGTAGCAGTTGTGCAGAATGAAGACATTGGAAGGCTCTTGGACGCTCTTCAAAAAGAAGGTATAATGGCAACAAAGCTTTCAACCTCAGGTGGATTTTTGCGCTCTGGCAATACCACTTTGCTCATAGGCATTGATGATGACAGAGTTTCTGAGGTGATTGACATTATATCTCAAAAGTGCAAGACACGCAAACAAATTGTCTCATCGCCTGTGACAAACAATCCCTCAGCAGGTGTATACCTGCCATATCCTGTTGAAATAACAATTGGTGGTGCTACAATATTTGTCCTCAATGTTGAGAGGTTTGAGAAGGTTTAAAAAAATTTAAAAAGTGGGAAAGCAAAATGAGAGTAGAAGATGTTAAAAGAAACAATATAAACAATATAACATTTTTTCAAGACCAGCGAAGGGTTGAAAGACCAAAAGACTCTTTTTCAAACTATGTAAAGCAGCTTGAGAAAGATGAAATTATCAATAGAATAAAAGAGCTTATTAACAAAATAGACTCTCTTGGCAAGAGCCTTGCAGAGAGGTTAGACCTTTCAACACTCAAAGAGTATAAAAAGACCATAAAAGAGCTTTTGGGATACACAGTGTATTCTTCCCATGAGTATTTTAATGAAAGCCTTTTTGGCAGAAAAGGCAGGCACAAGGTGTTTGGTATCGTCAAGAAGATTGATGAAAAGATGGACATGCTGACCCAGGAGATTTTGAAAAAAGAGGCAGACAATCTCAAGATTTTATCATATGTAGGAGAGATAAAAGGACTGCTTGTTGACCTGTTTATTTAGAAATTTGCACAGGGTGAGAGATGAATATGAATTTAGACGCTTTCATAGGTCAAAAAGGACTTGTTGCTACTCTCAAGAAGGCACTTATTCGGCCTTTTCACGCATACATTTTTGAAGGTGAAAAAGGACTTGGGAAAAAACTTTTGGCAATGACCTTTTCAAAGCAAGTTTTGTGTGAAAAAAAGATTGCGTGCGGCGTTTGCAAAAGCTGCAGGCTCTTTGATGCACTCACACACCCGGATTTTAAAATAATAAAGAGAGATGAAGATAAAAAAGAGATATCCGTTGACGCTATTAGAGAGATTATAAAAGACATTTCACGAGGACCTATTTTTGCAAGTAAAAAGGTATATATAATACAAGAGGCAGAGGAGATGTCGACAAGTGCTCAAAATGCACTTTTAAAGACCTTAGAAGAACCTCCAGAGTATGCTCTTTTTATTCTCACATGCAACAATTTAGAAAGGCTTTTGCCGACAGTGGTTTCAAGGTCTTTAGTGCTTTCATTCAAAAGGTACAGCTCAAGCGAAATCTCTGAGATTTTGAAAAGTCATGGATATGAGCCCAAAGACTATGTTTTAAAACTTTGCAGAGGGAATCCTAAAATTGCTCTTGATTTTTATGATAAAGAGGTTCAAAATAAAAGAGACTATATTTTTGATAAACTTCTTTCGTACGACGGGGCAAGTTTTAGTTTGATAAAAGAATTTGAAAGTGATTTTGAAAAGTTTAAAGATGACTTTGCATTTTTATTTGAAACGGTAATATACTTTCTAAGAGATGCGCTTATGTTCAAAAAAACAAACCTTGTTGAGCTTATTACAAACACAGACAAGTTAGAAAAGATAGTTGAGTTTGCAAACAAGCATACAATCTCTCATATATACAGGCTACTGCAGGATTTCATGATGTTAGAAAAGTACCCAGATGCAAATGTAATCTCAGACAATGTGCTTGACATGATTTTTTTAAAACTATCAGGGGGCTAAAAGAAAGATGGCAGAAGTTGTTGGAGTTAGATTCAAAAAAGCTGGAAAGATATACTGGTTTGATCCGAATAACATAGATTTGAAAGCTGGAGATGACGTCATTGTTGAGACAGTCCGCGGGATTGAGATGGGAAAAGTTATGATAGAAAAAAGAGAGGTGCCGGACGAGGAGATAGTCCAGCCTCTCAAAAAGGTTGTAAGAAAGGCAACAGAAGAGGATTACAAAAAAGCTCAAGAGAACATGGAAAAGGCAGCAAGAGCACTTGAGATTTGCAAGGAAAAAGTACAAAAGCATGGGCTTCCTATGAAGCTTTTGCATGCTGAGTACACATTTGACAACAACAAGCTTCTTTTCTATTTCACAGCAGAAGGAAGGGTTGATTTCAGAGAACTTGTAAAAGACCTTGCAGCAGTTTTCAGAACAAGGATTGAGCTGAGACAAATAGGTGTCAGAGACGACACAAAGTTCCGTGGCGGTTTAGGGCCGTGTGGACGAGAGGTTTGCTGTGCGGTGCATCTGTGTGAGTTTGTGCCAATCTCAATAAAGATGGCAAAACAGCAGGGGCTTGTTTTAAACCCTGCAAAAATATCCGGCCTTTGCGGAAGGCTCATGTGCTGCTTGACATACGAGCAAAAATTCTATGAAGAGGCAATGCTTCATCTTCCAGGGATAGGTGCAATTGTAAAAACAGCCGATGGCATAGGTGAAGTTGTTGAGGTGAATGTCTTAAAAGAAAAGATAAAGGTTAGATTTGAAGATGAGATGCAAAATGTAGAGCTGAAAGAATACTCTGTTGGTGAGTTTGAGATTCTAAAAGACACCAAAAAGATTCAACAGCCTGTTGTGGCGCTTGATGACGACGAGCTAAAAGAGCTTTTGGATTTAGAAGAATAAAAATGAATTTGAACTTGAAAGAGGCAAAAAGGGCTGCTAAAAAGTTACTGTGAAAGCAGCCCGTTTTTTAAATTTTAAGATTCTTTTCTAAAACAGAGGTGATAAAGATTGGAAGTAGTTTTGCTAATTGTTATTATCGTTCTTGTCATATCAAACTTGTTACTGCTCATAAGACTTAAAAACAATATGAGTTCTTCTGAGACACAAAATAAACTTTTGGAGATTGAAAAGGAACTTGAACAAATTCAAAATTCCATATCACAACAATTTTCTCAGAATAAAAATGAAACGCAAAGTATGATAAGTTCATTTGGCGGCATTTTGATGACAAGGTTTTCAGACATATCCAATCAGATAATAAATTTTACATCATCAAATCAGGAGAGGCTTGACAGTATCCGAAAAGAGATAGATAGCAAGCTTGAGAAAATACGAGAGACTGTTGACAGCCAACTACAAAGCACATTAGAGACAAAACTTTCACAGTCTTTCAAGCTTGTATCAGAGCGGCTTGAGCTTGTCCACAGAGGGCTTGGTGAGATGCAGGCCCTGGCAGGAAGTGTTGGAGACCTTAAAAAGATTTTGAGCAATGTAAAGGTTAGAGGCACGCTTGGTGAGATTCAGCTTGGCAATATCATAGACCAGATTTTGGATTCTTCACAGTACGAAAGAAATGTAAGGATAAAACCACACACTCAAGAGCAAGTTGAGTTTGCTATTAAGATTCCTTCTAAAAATTCAAAGGATAATGAATTTATATACCTTCCAATAGACTCTAAATTCCCCATAGAAAGTTATCAGCGGCTTATTGAGGCGCAGGAGAAAGCGGAGGCAGAAGAAGTTGCAAGATTTTCAAAGGAGCTTGAAAATAGTATAAGGCAAAATGCAAAAATTATAAAGGAAAAGTACATAGACCCGCCTAAAACAACAGACTTTGCTATCATGTTTTTGCCCTCTGAAGGGCTTTATGCAGAGGTTTTGAGAATACCCGGGCTGTTTGAGTCTGTGCAAAGGGAATACAAGGTGATTATTGCGGGACCCACAACAGTTGTTGCAATGCTCAACACCATTTCACTTGGATTTAAAACCCTTGCAATTGAAAAGAGAACAAGCGAGGTTTGGGAACTTTTGGCAGCGGTCAAAACTGAATTTTCAAGGTTTGCTGAGATTCTTGAAAAGGTTAAAAAGAAGCTTTCAGAGGCACAGGATACAATTGACACTGCAACAAGAAAGACAAGAACCATAGAAAGAAAACTCAAAAGTGTTGAGGTTATCTCTTTCGAAAAAGTCCCTGAAAAGATTCTTTATGACGAGGAAGCTATTGAAGAAGGTTAAGGGAAATAATCTCACATATGAAGATTTTAAATTGCCATCTTGCAAAATTTCAACTCATATCTTAAAATATAGTCTTGTGCAAAAGAATAATTTGCAATGTCCTATTGTCAAAAATGCAAAAGTAGAATATAATATATCTCATAACACTTGATTGTATACATATATACAATGTGGAGGGAAGCTTAAGTGGCAAGAGTAGAATTTAATCCCAGGACAAACCTAATTGAGCAGGCAGCGTATAAATATACACTCCAGGATGTTCCAGAGCCGAACCTCTATAGAGAGATTTTCCCGTACACAGAGATACCCAAGATAGCATTTAACCACAGGCATGTCCCTATGTTTGTGCCTGATGAGATATGGATAACAGATACAACATTCAGAGATGGTCAGCAAGCAAGGTCTCCTTATACAGTTGAACAGATTGTAAGGCTTTATGATTATCTTCACGAACTTGACAACGACTCTGGTGTTATCCGTCAGACAGAGTTTTTCCTATATTCCAAAAAAGATAGAGAAGCTGTTATAAAATGCATGGAAAGAGGTTATAAGTATCCAGAGGTTACCTCATGGATAAGAGCAAGAAAAGAGGATTTTCAACTTGTGAAAGAAATGGGCATCAAAGAAACAGGAATTTTGGTATCATGCTCTGACTATCATATATTCAAAAAGCTCAACATGACAAGAAAACAGGCAATGGAGATGTATCTTTCAATAGTTGAAGCAGCACTTGAACATGGAATTATTCCGCGCTGCCATTTTGAGGACATCACAAGAGCAGACTTTTACGGCTTTGTTGTTCCGTTTGCAAACGAGCTTATGAAACTTGCGCGCCAAGCAAATATGCCTGTAAAGATTAGAGCATGCGATACCCTCGGGCTTGGTGTGTCTTACCCGGGAGTTGCTCTGCCAAGAAGCGTGCAGGGAATAATTTACGGACTTAGACACTATGCAGAGGTACCGTCTGAGTGGCTTGAGTGGCACGGTCACAACGATTTTTACAAAGCTGTTGTCAACTCTGGCACTGCATGGCTTTACGGTGCATCTGCAGTCAACTGTTCGCTTCTGGGTATTGGCGAGAGGACGGGCAATACCCCACTTGAGGCTATGGTAATTGAATATGCCCAGCTTCGTGGGACAACAAAGAATATGAGGCTTGAGGTAATCACTGAGATTGCAGATTACTTTGAAAAAGAGCTTGACTATGAGATTCCACCAAGAACGCCGTTTGTAGGAAGGGCATTTAATGCAACAAGAGCAGGAATTCATGCTGACGGTATTTTAAAGGATGAGGAAATCTACAACATCTTTGATACAAAGAAGATTTTAAACCGTCCAATTGTCATTGCAGTTGATGCACACTCTGGGCTTGCAGGTATCGCTGCATGGATTAACACATATTTCAGGCTTGAAGGTGACAAGAAGATTGACAAGCGCGATCCTAGAGTTGCTAAAATCAAAGAGTGGGTTGACAAGGAGTACGAAAATGGAAGAACAACTGTTATTGGCGATGACGAGCTTGAAATGGTTGTTCGCGAAGTCATGCCAGAGCTTTTCAAGATGCATGAAAGCAGGGTAAAATAGTTTTTCTCAACATATAAAAAGAGCCAGTCCTAAAAAGTTGGGCTGGCTTTTTACTTATAAACCTTTCTTGTCTGTTTCCACTTTTCTACTAAGTTCATCTTACTTCTCATATTTCTATATTTTAATTTTTGAATAAGATATTAAAATCCTTCGGAAGTTTCATGGTAGCATACCTCTTTTCTTTAAATACTTTTCAATTGCTATTTTAGCTTGCTGAGTTAAAAACCTTTCTATTTCATATCCTTCTGGGTCTAATATTTCCATATCCATCAAAACTGGCTCCTTTTTTTGTTTTTTCTTCTGTAATCATTATAACATAAACGTATTTGCTTGAATTAAATTTAGATCTAAAAAACTTATGTCAGGTTATATCATGCGTATTTGTTATTAGGCAATAATTGACAAATAGAGCATTTTAAGATTTAATTAACGAAACACAAATTATACAAATATATACTGCTTTTTATATACTATATCTAAAACAATTATAAATTACCTCAAAAACTTTATAAAAATTAAAATGCAATTTTGGTATTGACAAATTGCAAAATGAAGAATATAATGAGAGTAAACAAAGAGAATAAAGAAAGAAAGGCAAAGGCGCCTTTCAAAAGGTTGCCTTTGCCTTTTTTGTTTAACACCACGATTTATTCAATACTTTATTTACCTCATATGTTATAAGACTCCATCCACAACCCCGTTTTTAATGCTTTTTACTTTACTTTTTTCTTTAAAGCAGCTTTTTTATTATACCACATAAATTTATTTCTGAAAAGAGGGGCGCAGGGAGGTGTTAAAAAGTGCTTTTCAAATTCAAATCAACTTTCAATTAAATGAGGAGGGTTAAAAATGAATAGAAGTTTTAAAATTGTACTTGGTATTGTACTTTTAATCCTTGCTTTGATATTAGGATTTAGTACAGCAAAAGCTGACCAGATTACACCTGAAAAGGTCGCAACAGCGATTGACAATGTGTGGGTGCTTATTACAGCGTTTTTAGTCTTCTTCATGCAAGCAGGGTTTGCAATGGTTGAAGCAGGCTTTACAAGAGCAAAGAACGCAAGCAACATTGTTATGAAAAACCTAATGGACTTTGCAATAGGCTCTGTAATTTTCTGGTTGTTCGGGTTTGCATTTATGTTTGGCAAAGACACTGGTGGTTTTATAGGAACGTCAGGATTTTTCTTGAGCGACTCATTCAAACATTTAGGGCTTTCAATTCCACTTACATCATTCTTGATGTTCCAGACAGTATTTGCAGCAACAGCCGCAACGATTGTTTCTGGTGCTATGGCTGAGCGAACAAAGTTCATTGCTTACTGTATCTACAGCGCAGTTATTTCATTCATAATATATCCTGTTGTAGGTCACTGGGCATGGGGTGGCGGCTGGCTTAGCAAGCTTGGATTTATTGACTTTGCAGGTTCTACTGTTGTACATTCTGTTGGTGGCTGGGCAGCACTAATTGGTGCAGCAATGCTTGGGCCAAGAATTGGTAAGTATACAAAAGACGGCAAGGTCAATGCAATGCCAGGACACAGCATAACTTTAGCAGCACTTGGCACATTTATCTTGTGGTTTGGCTGGTTTGGATTCAACCCAGGTTCAACCTTATCTGGTATGAATGAAAAGATTGGCGATATTGCTGTCAATACCAACTTAGCAGCTGCGATGGGTACAAACTTAGCAATGATTTACACATGGCTAAAGTACAAAAAACCAGACGTTAGTATGACACTAAACGGTGCTTTGGCTGGTCTTGTTGCAATTACAGCAGGATGTGCGTCTGTCAACCCATGGGGTGCAGCAATAATAGGCGGGCTTGCCGGAATTTTGGTTGTGGTATCTGTTGAATTTATTGATAAAAAACTAAAGATCGATGATCCTGTCGGTGCAATATCAGTACACGGAGTATGTGGTTCTTTTGGGACATTGATGGTTGGACTTTTTGCTCTAGATGGCGGACTATTCTATGGTGGAGGGATAAAGCAATTTTTAGTCCAGCTTGCCGGAGTTGCTTCAACATTTATATGGACTACCGTAACAACATTTATTCTATTTGCAACAATCAAACTCACAGTTGGTTTGAGAGTTTCTGAAGAGGAAGAGATAGAAGGTTTGGACGTTACAGAACATGGTGCAACAGCATATGGTGACTTTGTAATAAAGTCTCAAGCAGTAAAGTAAGTTTTGGGGTTTAAGATAAATTTTATTTGAAAAGGGTGAAAGTTAATGAAAAAGATTGAGTGTATTATTAGACCTGAAAAGCTTGAAGAGGTAAAGGATGCTTTAAATCAACTTGGGATTAAGGGCATGACAGTGTCACAGGTTATGGGCTGTGGTCTTCAAAAGGGAAGGACTGAGTATTACAGAGGTGTTGAGATTAACATAAACCTCTTACCAAAAATAAAGATTGAGCTTATTGTAAAAGACTCAGAGGTTGATAGAATTGTAGACACAATCGTAAAAGTTGCACGCTCTGGTAAGATAGGTGATGGAAAGATATTCATCTACAATGTCGAAGATGCAGTGAGAATCAGAACCGGCGAAAAGGGAGAAAGTGCGATATGAAATTTGGGGGCTTGCCTCTATCTTCGGTCAATAGTTTCCCGCTTACAATTTGGCAACAGCAGGCGTCCAAAACACCCCCAAAAAAGCTTCTGCCTTGCCTCTTGCGCCCCTCTTTTTAAAAAAGTGAATAGCGTGTTTTGTGCCTGCCATTGCCATGTGTTATCGTCATGACAAGGCTTAGATGTCTGCTGTTGCCCTTTTTCATGGATTTTAGCTCATTCTTGTTGAAAATACAGGGGGAGAAGAATAAAAAGTGCTTCCTCTACCTTGTAGCTACTTAGTAGATTTGCACAAATCATCTCCCCCTGCCTCGCAAAAAAATTGATTTATTGTCCCATTTTTAAGTTTACCATATCAAAACACATAATTCAACAATTTTAATCTTGCTGAAAGGAGGCAATTAGATTATGAGACAGATTGCAATCTATGGAAAAGGCGGTATTGGAAAGTCTACAACAACTCAAAACACAGTTGCAGCTTTAGCAACTCTTGGCAAAAAGGTAATGATTGTCGGATGTGACCCGAAAGCTGACTCAACGCGCCTAATTTTAGGAGTCAAATCACAGGTGACGGTTATGGACACTGTGCGAGAGGTGGGTGAAAGCAATGTCAAGCTTGACAAAGTGATGTTCACAGGTTTTGGCGGTGTGAGGTGTGTGGAGTCTGGTGGACCAGAGCCGGGTGTTGGTTGTGCCGGGCGTGGTGTAATTACTGCCATCAATCTTTTAGAAGAGCTTGGTGCATTTACTGATGACCTTGACTTTGTGTTCTACGATGTTCTGGGCGACGTTGTGTGTGGTGGTTTTGCAATGCCAATCAGAGAAGGCAAGGCAAACGAGATATACATTGTTGCCTCTGGTGAGATGATGGCACTTTATGCTGCGAACAACATCTGCAGAGGAATACTCAAGTTTGCTGAAACAAGTGGTGTTAGACTTGGTGGTATAATTTGCAATTCGCGTAGGGTTGAAAATGAAAAAGAACTTTTGGAAGCATTCTGCAAACGTCTTGGAACACAGCTTATAAAGTTCATTCCGCGTGATAATATTGTGCAAAAAGCTGAGATTAACAGAAAAACTGTTATTGAATATGACCCAGAGAGTAATCAGGCAAAAGAGTATTTGGACTTGGCAAAAAGGATAATTGAAAATGATATGTTTGTCATTCCAAAACCCATGCCAATGGATGAGCTTGAAAAGCTAATTGAAGAGTATGGACTGGCAGATTAGAAAAAAAGGAGGTTTTGAATAGTTATGAAGATGATACGAGCAATAATTAGGCCAGAGATGCAAGAAAAGGTTGTGAGAGCACTTGACTCGAACGGTTTTGTTTCAATGACAAAGATTGATGTATTTGGACGTGGAAAACAAAAAGGTATCAAAACAGGGAACATCGTCTATGACGAACTTCCAAAGACAATGATCATGATGGTAGTAGAAGATAATGACTGCCAAAAAGTGGTTGATATAATCTTGCAAAATGCGTATACCGGCAATTTCGGTGACGGCAAGATATTTATAAGCCCTGTTGAAGAAGCTTATACCATCAGAACGGGAGAAAAAGGTCTGTAGTAAGAAGGAGGTATTTTTTGAAAATGAAAGAGATTGTAGCTATTATCCGAATGAACAAAGTGGGTGTGACAAAAGATGTGCTGGCTGCAGCGGGGTATCCCGCTGCCACATTCCAAAAAGTCATGGGGCGTGGCAAACAGCGAGGGCTGGTTGGTGAGGTAAAAGCAGTGGAGGTTGACAAAGCTACAGAGATGGTTCTTTCATCCACCGCTATGGAGTTTATTCCCAAAAGAATGGTTACAATCATTGTAGATGATAGAGACGTTGAGAGGGTTGTCAATATCATTATGGCTGTAAATCGCACAGGTCAAATTGGCGATGGAAAGATATTTGTTCTTCCTGTTGAAGATAGCATAAGAATCAGGACAAGAGAAAAGGGCTATGAAGCCCTGATATAAAAAAGCCTATCTTTAAATAAAAGGAGGTTGACAGTCATGCCATTTGTGACTTTGGACTGTGACAGGTGCATTGAAGAAAGAGGAAAACACACATATATAACTGACAGGAACAATCCTGTTGTACCTGTGTGCAATGTAAGAACCATCCCGGGTGACATGACAGAGCGTGGTTGTGCATTTGCAGGAGCAAGAGGTGTTGTTGGAGGGCCTGTTAAAGATGTAATTCAGATAGTCCATGGGCCAATTGGTTGTGCATATTATACGTGGTCATCACGAAGACACCTATCTGATAGTGAATTTCATAGAAAGTATTGCTTTTCAACTGACATGCAAGAAAAAGACATAGTTTTCGGTGGGGAAAAGAAGCTTTACAATGCAATAATTGAAGCAAACCAGCAGTTTCCTGAAGCCAAAGCGGTATTTATATATGCAACATGTCCAACTGCCCTAATTGGTGATGATTTAGAAGCTGTTGCCAAAAAAGCTTCAAAAGCAATAGGAAAGCCAGTCATTGCATTTAATTCACCGGGTTTTTGCGGTGTTTCTCAGTCTAAAGGTCATCATATCGCAAATCACACAATCTTTGAAAAGATTGTTGGGACAAAAGAACTTGAAGACCCAACACCGTATGACGTTAATATCATAGGCGAGTACAACATTGATGGAGATTATTGGGTGCTTGAGAAGCTATTCACAAAGATTGGCTTGAGGATTATAACAGCATTTACTGGAAACGCTTCCTATGATAATCTGTGTAAGATGCACTATGCAAAGCTCAACATTGTCCACTGCCAGAGGTCAGCAACATACATTGCAAGGCTTATGAAAGAAAAGTATGGAACGCCATTTATCAGGGTAACACTTTTTGGAATTACCGAAACAATTAATTCTCTCAGAGAGATAGGACAGTTTTTTGGAATTGAGAAAAAGGTGGAAGAAGTGATTGAAGAAGAGCTAGAAAGTATTATGCCAAGGCTTGAGTTTTTCAGAGAAAAGCTTCGCGGCAAGCGTGCAATGATTTACGTTGGAGCACCAAGAGTCTGGCACTGGATACCGCTTATGCGTGACCTTGGGATAGAAGTTGTTGCATGTGCTACAACATTTGGGCATGAGGATGACTACGAGAAGATAAACGCAAGAGCAGACGATGGAGTTTTGGTGATCGATAATCCTAACGAGCTTGAACTTGAAGAGGTTATAGAAAAGTACAAACCCGATATATTCCTCACAGGATTGAAAGAGAAATACCTTGCACACAAGATGGGTGTTCCATCTTTGAACTCACATTCTTACGAAAATGGACCGTATGTAGCTTTTGAAGGTTTGGTCAATTTTGCAAGAGACCTTTACAAGTCACTATATGCTCCAGTTTGGAAATTCGTTGACAGGAGGTGGGCATCACAATGGCAACAAAACTTAGCAGTCCGCTAATTTCGAAAGCAAACAGGCATGTTACCATAAATCCTCCAAAGATGTGTCAACCAATTGGTGCGATGTATGCAACGCTTGGTATTGACAAGGCAGTGCCCCTTGTTCAAGGTTCTCAAGGATGCTGCACTTATGTTCGATACCAGTTCAACAGGCACTTCAAAGAACCTGTGAACATTGCAGTGACATCTTTCCACGAAGATGCGGCTGTGTTTGGTGGAAGAAGAAATCTTATAGAAGGAATAAGAAATCTTGTTTTTAGATATGCGCCAAAGGTGATAGGTGTTGTCACAACATGTTCAAGCGAAACCATAGGAGACGATATAGAAGCTTTTATAAAAGAGGCATATAAAAAGGTGAGAGAAGAACTGGGTGATGAGGTTGCACAAAGCGTATTTGTTGTGCCAATTCATACACCAAGCTATGCAGGAACACATGTCAAAGGCTATGATACAGCAACAGTTTCGTATATCAAATACTTTGCAAAGTCAAAAGATCCAAATCAAAAACTGTATATTATTCCAGGAATGATTAATCCTGGCGACATCGAAGAGGTAAAACACCTTCTGAGTTTAATGGGTGTAGAATACTCAGTTTTATTTGATATTTCAAAAACCTTAAACTCACCACTGATGCCTCCAAAACCGCTCTATCCAGAAGGTGGCACGCCATGGCAGGAGCTTGAAGACTGTGCAAACGGGAAAGCCATCTTAGCTCTTTGTCCTCATGCAGGTGGGTCTGGTGCAAGTTATTTGGAAAGTGAGTTTGGTGTAAAAAGTATCCTTGGTCCGTTCCCGGTTGGAGTAGAAAATACAGATAAATTTATTGAGAATGTTGCTTCTATCTATGAAATCGAAATTCCAGAAGAAGTCAAAGTTGAAAGAGGTCTTCTTTTAGATGCTATGGCAGATACTTGCCAGTATACAATGATGAGAAGGGCAGCTGTGTTTGGTGACCCTGACATAGTAATAGCTGTGACTAAGTTTTTGTGTGAACTTGGGATGGATGTAAAGGTGGTGGAGACAGCAACGCCTTCTCCTACCTTTGCCGATGAGATAAAGAAAATCTTTGATGAATATAACATTGAAGGTGAAATTCTTGTAGACAGCGACCTTTATGAATTTGAATACTTAGCAAAAGAGGCAGGGGTTGAAGTCATACTTGGCAACTCAAAAGCAGTTGAAGTTGCAAAATCAGTAAAATGCCCTGTTGTGAGAATAGGCTTCCCTGTATACGACAGGGTTGGATATTTCAGATATGGAATAACAGGGTACAAAGGAAGCATCTGGCTTTTGGATTTGATTGTAAATACAATCTTGGATTATTCTTATCCACATGACAAACTTCACCAGTAAACAAGAAGAAAAGTGGTGAACTTAAATGGCTATAAAAACTTTTTTAGAGCAAAGACAGGGGCACATTGTACAGAGCGGAATACCTCAGTGTTCAAGACCAACAATTCCAGGTGTGATGTCCCAGCGCGCTTGCCCCTATTATGGGGCGCGCTGGGTTCTTGCCCCTGTAAGAAATTCGACTCACATTGTGCACGCACCTGCTGACTGTGCATATTATGGTCAGAATGTAAGAAAGAAGAATTATTTAATACTTTCAACTGATATGAATGAAAAGGATGTTATCTTTGGTGCGCATGAAAAGCTTGAAAGGTGTATTGAAGAAGCAGCAAAAATCTTTCCTGAACACAGTATGATATTCGTATATTCAACATGCACGTCTTCACAGATTGGTGAAGAAATAAAATGGGTTGTAGAGAAAGTAAAAGAAAAAGTACAAAAACCTATCATTCCTGTTGAGGTTCCTGGGTTTGGAGGGTTTTCGCAGTCAGACGGGCACCACATAGCTCAGAAGGCTATTATAAGTTATCTTTCAGAGTATTGCAAAAAAGAAAGTACACAGCCATTTTCTGTAAACATAATTGGTGAATACAATGTGGCAGGAGAGACGAGGGTTATAAAAAAACTGTTAGAAAAGATAGGAATAAAGGTTATATGTAGCTATACAGGTGATTGTGATGCAGATCTTATGCAAAAAAGCACATCTGCTGCATTGAACTTGCTTGTTTGTAAAAGCTCTGGGCTTTTGCTTGCTCAGTTTATGAGAGAAAGATACTCTATTCCTTTTGTAGATGTTTCATTCTATGGACTTAGCAATACTGTAAATTCTCTTAAAAAGATTTCGAAGTTTTTTGATATTGAACATAAAGTAGAAATGGTCATTTCAGAAGAGTATGAAAAAATAAGAGATAAGCTTGAGAAATATAAAAAGAAAATTTTTGGCAAAAAAGCGATTATTCTTCTTGGAGGTTCAAGGATAGGTTTTATGGCTGGTGCGTTTAAAGAAGCAGGACTTGAAATCTGTGTATGTGGCAGTCAGTTTGGATGCAATATTGATTATGAGGCAGCACGCTTTGAGCTTCCCTCTGCACTTTTAATCGATGATTTTAATTGTGCAGAAATAGAGGAAATTCTCTTGAGAATAGAACCTGATGTATTTATTGGCGGAACAAGAGAATGGTATCTTGCACACAAGTTTGGAGTACCTTTTTTAGTATTTCCTCAGGAGACAAAACCATATGCATGTTTTGAAGGCTTTTTAAACATGTGTGAAGATTTGTTCAAAGAAATACATGCACCTGTATGGAGGTTGATTTGAGATGGAAAGTAAACTTCTTGGTCACCCATGTTTCAATAAAGATGTCATATATAAAATTGGCAGGATACATCTTCCTGTTGCAAAGTCTTGCAATATCAAATGTAATTACTGTGACAGGAACATCTCATGCATAAATGATCACCATCCTGGCGCATGCTCAAAAGTGTTAAGTCCACAAGAAGCGCTTAGAAGGTACAAGGATATTACAAGTAGAGACAGAACTATAAAAATAGTAGGAATTTCTGGACCGGGCGATCCTCTCTTCAATCAAGAAACATTTGAAACTTTTGAGCTTATAAGAAATTATGATGCACAGGCAGAGTTTTGTATAAGCACAAATGGACTTTTATTAGAAGATTTGGCGGAAGTGCTTTTAAATTATAATGTCAAATATGTGACAGTCACGGTCAACGCAGTAAATAGCAATATTGCTCAAAACATTTATGAATTTGCCATGTACAATGAACTTCTATATTTTGGCAAAGAGGCGGCAGAGCTCATTGTCCATAAACAACAATATGGTATCTACAGAGCTTCTGAGCTTGGGCTTATGGTAAAGGTAAATACAGTTTTAATACCTGGAATAAATAACCATCACATTGAGAAGGTCGCTGCAAGAGTCAAAGCTCTTGGTGCTAAAGTGATGAATATAATGCCGCTCATACCATATGCAAAATTTTCTGATATTGAAAGACCATCTTGCAGTGTTCTTGCTCAAGCGAGAGAAAAGTGCAGTAAAATAATCCAGCTTATAACCCATTGCAGACAGTGCAGGTCGGATGAAGCTGGATTGCTTGTGTGAAAAAATGGTGGTGATAAAAAGATGAAGAAAAAGAGAGTAGCAATTGCAACAAGTGATGGAAGACTTGTAAATAGACATTTTGGGAATAGCGAAAATTTTCTAATAGTTGATCTTTTCAGCGATGGAAGCTTTGAACTTATATGTGTTAGAGAATTTAAAGATAAAGAAGAAGATTGTTCTAATGAACAGAGGATATTAAAGAGAATAGATATGCTAAAAGACTGTGATGTAATTGTAGCAAATAAAATTGGGTTTTGTGCCTTGGAAAAACTTTCAGACAAGATTGTCTTGGAAAGGCAAGGATTTATAAAAGATGCTTTGAAAGAGATTGTAGAGCTTTTTATGTAAAGTAAGCTGGTCTTGCATTTTGCAAAATGAAAGGAAGATGCAAGAAATGATAAAAAAACTTTTTATTTTTAAGATGCGATGTGTCTATTTTTTTATAATAGCCTCTATTTTATTATCAACAGTTTCTAATGTATCTTTTGGCAAAGATAAAACCAAAAATGAAAGTTTGATTGTTTTTGTTCCTAACACGTTGGAAAGTATTGTAAAAGACATTTCTAAACAGTTCGAAAAACAAAAATCATGCAAAGTTATTCTCAATGTTGCGGGAACCCATGTGCTTGTCACACAGCTAAAAAATGGAGCAGAATGTGATGTATTTTTTTCAGTAGACAAAAGGTATATCGATAGTCTCAAAAAGGCCAAATATATAGATAAATATGAAATTTTTGCTAAATCAAAACTCTGTGTAATATCAAGTTCTCCAGACGTAAAAAAGTTTGAAGATATTTCAAAAAAGGGGATAAGGCTTTGTATAGCCGACCCTGTATCTCCAATTGGTATGTACACAAAGATGGTAATTGACAAGATAAAAAATGATAACAAGAGTCTTTACAGCGATATAATAGGCAACATTATTTCGCAGGAGTTTGAGCTCACTAATGTAATTCAAAAGGTAAAGGTTGGTGAAGCTGACGCGGGGATTGTTTATTTTACTGATGCAAAACTTACAAAGCTCAAGATAATAACCATTCCAGAAAAATATAATGTAGTTGCAAGCCACTATGTTGCAGCTGTAAAGAAAACTAAAAATCCAAAGCTTGCAAAAGATTTTATAGCTTTTATTAAGACCAAAACCATTGCAAAGCTATTGAAAGAAAAGGGATATGAATGATTGGGCTTTTTTAAATAATCCCAAAAGTGTGTGAATGAAGATGAAAAAGATATTCTTTTTATCAATTCCGTTTTTGCTGTTTTTGCTCTTGCCTTTTATAAACCTTATCTTTGTTGTGCCATATAGCACATTAATAAATGCTTTAACAAAAGAAGAGACCATGACTGCATTTGGTCTTTCATTTTTTACTGCTGCGATTTGCTCTGTTTTGGCATTTTTGCTGTGCACACCGTTTGCCTATTTGCTTTCATCTTTGAAAAAGAAAAATGAGTTTCTCGAGATTTTAATTGATTTGCCAAATGTTCTACCGCCAATCATAACAGGAGTTTTGCTTCTTTTACTTTATGGAAGGATGGGTTTTTTAGGCAGGTATTTGAGCAAAATTGGTTTTGAGATTCCATTTACTACATCTGCGGTTGTCGTTGCCCAGCTATTTGTTTCGATGGGATATTATTTAAAAGTCTCATATACTTCATTTTTAGCAGTGGATAGACAGCTCAAAGAAGAAGGGTACATCTTAGGATTGGATGAACTGGGGCTTTTGTTTAAAGTGTATTTGCCTGTTTGCAAAAAAGGGATTGTGATAGGGATACTTGGGACCTTCTCACGAGCGCTTGGTGAGTTTGGGGCAACAGTTGTTTTTGCGGGGAATGTCTACGGCAGAACACAGACAGTTTCTCTTTATATTTATAAACTTTATGCTCAAAATCAGGATGAAGTTTACTGTGTAAGCTTTATTATGATAGCCATCTCATACCTTCTACTTTATATTACCAAAAAGCTTTTGAACAATGTTGATTATTGAAGTTTAGAAAGTTAGAGGAGATGGGGACTATGATCAAAATTGAAAATGAGGAATATGAGATTCTATCAAGGAACGCGCCAAATTATTTTAAAGATATTTTTCCCTACACCTCAATACCAAAGATACCTTTTGAAGATACACTCGTTTCTTTAGATATTCCAGAAACTCTTTGCATCTCAGATAGCACATTCAGAGAAGGTCAGCAAGCAATTTCGTATATAGGAGAAGATAACGTGGAAAGGATTTTTGAATATTTCCATTATATAGATAACGAAACCGGAACAATAGAATACTCAGAATTTTTCCTTTATACAAACTATCACAGACGATGTGTTGAAAAGTGTTTAAAGAAAGGGTTCAAATTTCCACGGGTGGTGGGGTGGGTGAGAGCTAAAAAGGAAGAACTAAAGATTGCAAAAGAGTTAGGGCTTGATGAGGTTGGAATTTTGATGCCAGCATCAGACTATCATATTTACAAAAAGTTTGGCAAGACAAGGTTTGAGGTTGCAAAAGAGTATATAGATATAATTGAAGAAGCTCTGGCTTTGAACTTAAAACCAAGGGTTTACCTTGAGAATATTACAAGGGCTGATATCCAAAACTTTGTGATACCTTTTATTATGTTAATTGAAAGTAAAACAAAAAACACAGGGATAGAGATTCGTTATAAACTTTGTGACACATTGGGATTGGGTGTTTCATACGAGTATGCAAGTTTACCCCGAGGTGTTCCAAAGCTTATAAACGTCTTGCGGCTACATTGCGGTATTTCCCATCAAAGACTTGAATGGCACGGTCATAATGATTTTTATAAAGCACAGGCAAACGCAGTATGCGCATGGATGTTTGGAGCATCAACTACAAATTGCTGTATCAGGGGCGTGGGTGAGAGAACAGGCATAGCTTTATTTGAAATTTTGATTCTTGATCTTATTCAAATAAAAGAGGAGCTTGTGCAAAAACTGAATTTTGAAGCGTATTGTGAGCTTGAAGAATATGTAAAAATATTGGAATTGTGAAATTAAAGTATTGATAAGTAATAAGTATTATGCTAAAATAGTGAACAACCAAATTGACAAAGTCAAAAATGGCAAAGAAGTTTATTAAAAGTGTATTTCTTTTGCCTTTTTGATTATCAAAAAATATTTCACACAAGGAGGACGGTAGGGTATGAAAAGACTAAAATTTCAAAAAATTTTGGGTACCATAGTCGTTCTGGTATTTTTCTTCTTGCTTGTGTCATCTGCTCAATCATCCAGCTCAAAAAACATACGAATTGGAGTAAATCTTGAATTATCAGGCAGTGTTGCACAGTATGGACAAAGACATTTAGAAGGACTTAGAATGGCAATTGATGAAATTAATAACAAAGGTGGAGTATGGGGCAAAAAGATTGAACTTGTTGTATATGATAACAAGTCTGACAAGACAGAAGCGCTAAATATTGCAACAAGGCTTGCAACAAAAGAGAATGTTATAGTGATGTTATGCCCTGTGACATCAGGGGCAACAAAATCTGCTTCAATTGCCGCTACAAGATACAAAGTTCCACTTGTGTCAGCAACTGCTACAGATGATTTGGTTACAATTGATGAAAGATCTGGCAAGACAAAGGCGTATGTATTCAGAATCTGCTTTAATGACTCGTTCCAAGGAAGTGTTATGGCAAACTTTGCGCTAAAAACTTTAAAAATAAAGACAGCAGCAATTATCTATGATGCCTCATCGGACTACAGCAAAGGACTTTACAAGAATTTCAAAGAGACATTTACAAAAGGCGGAGGGAAAGTGGTTGCCCAAGAGGCTTTTACAAAAGGTGAACAAGACTTCAATGGAATCTTAACAAAGATAAGAGACAAAAAGCCACAGGCTATATTTGCTCCTGTATATTATGATGAGGCAGGACTTATCATCAAACAGGCAAGAGAACTTGGGATGTGGATACCAATTTTAGGTTCTGACGGGTTTGACGATCCAAAGGTTGTTGAGAAAGCAGGAAGCAAATATGCAACGAATATCTTTTTCTCAACACATTATTCCTCCCAGGACACAGATAAGAGAGTACAGGATTTTAGAAAAAGATACCAGCAAAAATATAAGATTGAACCAAACGCACTTTCAGCACTGGGTTATGATTTAGGTTATTTCATAGCAGATGCAATAAAAAGAGCGAACTCTACAACAGACAGAGAAAAACTTCGCAGGGCACTTGAAAACACCAAGAACTTTATGGGAGTTACTGGAATTATCTCAATAGATGCAAAACATAATGCAAAGAAGTCTGCGGTTATAATAGAGATTAAAAATGGTGTTCAGAAATTCAAACAAAGACTAAATCCTTAAAAATTTTGTCCCCTTTCTGGCGTAAACCCAGGAAGGGGATTTTTAAATTCACGCTCTTGTATACAGGTATACTTTAATGCTATAATATAAGAGGTAATTTTAACAATCACAATCAAAGTTTTTTGGGAGGTTTAAAAGCGAAATGGGTTTGACAGTTGTGCAAAAGATTATAAAGCAGCACTTAGTTAGAGGTGAAATGATACCCGGAAAAGAGATTGCAATCAGAATTGATCAAACACTTACTCAAGACTCAACAGGTACAATGGCATATCTTCAGTTTGAAGCAATGGGTATTGACAGGGTAAAAACTAAAAGGTCTGTTGCATACATTGACCACAACACTCTTCAGACAGGACCGGAGAATGCAGATGATCATCTATACATACAGACAGTTGCAAAAAAACATGGAATATATTTTTCCAAGCCCGGAAATGGAATCTGCCATCAGGTTCATTTAGAAAGGTTTGCAGTTCCAGGACAGACACTTTTGGGCTCAGACAGCCACACACCAACAGCTGGTGGAATAGGCATGCTTGCAATTGGTGCAGGTGGTTTGGATGTTGCAGTTGCAATGGGTGGTGGCGAATATTACTTAATTATGCCAAAGATTGTGAAAGTAAACCTCAAAGGAAAGCTTCAACCTTGGGTTTCTGCAAAGGATATTATTTTGGAGCTTTTGAGAAGGCTCACAGTCAA